>VFQS010001476.1_pt1 | contig 21498 bp, 18 predicted proteins | sample 3512361 | NCBI WGS metagenome assembly VFQS01 (sample SAMN10412375, study PRJNA504923) | tailings metagenome | isolation source: Relicate 1 Philex TSF3 active mining | place: Philippines
TATTATTCTAATGGTACTGGATGGTACTTAGTAACAGGTGGAGCAGGGTTAATCACAAGTGGTGACCCTAACGGATGTTAAAAAACAAAACTAATATATTCAAAAACCCTTCACCTTCGTGGAGGGTTTTTTATTTTTATGTATAAAATAATATTACATGAAAATTTTTGTTCAGATTGCATCGTACCGTGACCCTCAGTTGGTCCCAACCATTAAAGACATGTTGGCAAATGCCAAGAAACCGAATAACCTTGTTATTGGTATTGCAAGACAATACAGTGAAGAAGATGGGTTTGATAATTTAGACGAGTATAGAAACGACAAAAGATTTAGAATATTAGATATTCCTTATCAAGATGCCAAAGGGGTATGTTGGGCAAGGCATCAAGTACAACAACTATATAAAGGAGAAACTTATACATTACAAATTGATTCTCACATGAGATTTGTTAAGGATTGGGATGATATCCTTATCAAAATGATAAAGGGGTTACAGAAGGACGGGTATAAGAAGCCTCTACTTACGGGCTACGTTCCTTCTTTTGACCCCGATAATGACCCTGCAGGAAGAGCAACAGATGCTTGGAGAATGGTGTTTGACCGATTCATTCCTGAAGGTGCGGTATTCTTCTTACCTGAAACAATTCCAGGTTGGAAAGAGATGAAAAAACCTGTAACCGCAAGATTCTACTCAGCTCACTTCTGTTTCACATTAGGACAATTCTCAACTGAAGTTCAACACAACCCTGAATATTATTTCCACGGTGAAGAAATTTCAATTGCTGCAAGAGCATACACTTGGGGATATGATTTATTCCATCCACACATTCCTGTTGTTTACCATGAGTATACTCGTAAGGGTAGAACAAAACAGTGGGATGATGATAAGACTTGGGGTCAAAGAAACACTCATTCACATTTAACAAACAGAAAATTGTTTGGTATGGATGGTGAAAAACAAGAGGGTCATGATGGACCTTATGGTTTTGGTCCTGTTAGAACTTTGACTGACTATGAAAAATATGCGGGCATTTTATTTGAAAAACGTGCGATTGACAAATATACTTTAGATAAAAATTATCCTCCAAACCCATACAATTTTGAAACTGAACAAGAATGGAAGGATAGTTTCTGTATGATGTTTAAACATTGTATCGATATTGGGTATTCCCAAGTACCTGAAACTGATTATGACTTTTGGGTTGTTGCATTCCACAATGATAAAGATGACACTCTTTTCCGTAAAGATGCGGACAAAAATGAAATTGCAGGTTTCATGAGAGACCCTGACGGTTATTGTAAAGTATGGAGAGAATTCCAAACTGACGAAATGCCATCTTACTGGGTTGTATGGCCTCACTCAGAATCAAAAGGATGGTGTGATAGAATTACAGGTCGATTAACTCACAATCACGTTAGTTAATGAAATTCAACGATATACCTAAATTTGTTGTCAATTTAGAAAGAAGACCCGATAGGCTTGAGAAAGTTAAAAAGGAGATGGAATATATTGGATGGGACTATGAAGTCTTTAAAGCAATAGATACCAATTCTTATATGGGTATTACTCGTTCAATTTTAGAAATTATTGAAATTGCTAAAGAACGTAAATACCCACGGGTTATGGTTATTGAAGATGATATTGGTTTTATGCCGTATGCCAAAGATTTATTAACCAAATTAGAAGAAAAATGTGAGGGTTTAGAATTTGGTGTGTTTAATTTGGCACCGACTTTAAATAGACACATCAATATGTCTTTTAATAATGATATGTTATTGGACATGACTAATTTACCTGAAAAACCTGAGCATTTACGGGACATATATGCATGTAATATGATTATTTTTGATGAATCAATTTACGATAAATTATTCGAAATAAAAGAAACCGCATTTCCAAGTGGTGACTATTTTTATGCGATAGATGATTTTATTTTCCAATTCATAATCTCTAAATACCAAAGTTACTGTCCTATTTTACCAGTTGCACCCCAAGGAAATGATTTGTCTAATATTTCAGATGGAGTGTATAATAATTTTTATTTACAAACTTATAATTGGAATGTCTTTAGTCCTGTGAAGATTCCTGGTGAATTCATGGACCAATACAGAAATCAAGAAATGAAAAACAATAAAGAATATAAAGAAGTGTATTATGTCAGTTAAATTTATTACATCAATTTACAGCGATTTGTATGGTACGGAATTCGGAGGTCGAGTAGGTAGAGGAGGTCACTATAGATATAGTCTTCTATCATTATTAAAAATGACCGACGCAGATTTTTTGTGTTATACTTCAGATAGAGAAATAGACTCACTAAAAGAGTTTTTTTATAATGAAAATAATATATCACCCGAGAAATTAGAATTTAAAGTTTTTGATATTGGTAATACCAAATTTAAAGACTTGATTAATCAGTATAAAAATATTGAAGAAACTAAAAAATCTGATAGATGTATTGAGGTTCAATATAGTAAATTCCATTGGTGGTGGAATGAAGATAAATCTTACGACTACTATTATTGGATAGATGCTGGTTTATCTCATTGTGGATTAATTCCTTTAAAATATTTGACAAGTCAACACCCTCAAGGTAGATACTATGAAAGTAATTTATTCAATAACGACTTTCTTAAAAATGTTATTGAAGATACTAATAATAAATTTTTAATCCTTGGTAAAGAAAACGACCGTAATTATTGGTCAGGTACTGTTGATAGAAAATGGTATACCGAATATGATAGAAGTATCCATGTTATTGGTGGTATGTTTGGTGGTCATAGGGATAAATGGGATACGGTTGTTAACTTGTTTGAGGATTATACAAAAAGAATTATTGAAGAAGACAAAGGTTTACCACACGAAGAACACGTGATGTCTTTAATGTATGTTAATCATCGTGATTTATTTGAACGTAAACACTTTGACATTTGGTGGTGTAGAGACAACGCACCTGCGGGTGTAACTGATGAATTGTTTGAACAAAATAAAAGTTTTTATAAAATATTAGAAGAATTTAATAGAATATATGAGTAATATAACTTTAGTAACAGGTATTTGGGATATTGGTAGGGGTCAATTATCCGAAGGATGGTCAAGACCATTCCAACATTATTTAGATAAGTTTGAGCAATTGCTTAAATGTGAGGAGAACATGATTATTTTTGGTGATGAAGAACTTCAAACATTTGTATTTGAAAGAAGGAGTCATGAAAATACTCAATTCATATTAAGACCTATGTCTTGGTTTACTGACTCAGAATTTTTTAATAGAATCCAAGAAATTAGGACAGATGAAAATTGGCAGAACTTGGCAGGATGGTTAAAAGAATCGACTCAAGGTAGATTAGAAAACTACAATCCATTAGTTATGTCTAAAGTGTTCCTACTTCATGATGCAAAAATAATGGATAAGTTTAATTCTGAATATATGTTTTGGATTGACGGTGGATTAACTAATACAGTACACCAAGGTTATTTTACTCACGATAAAGTATTAAATAATTTATCAAAATATATTTCAAAATTTTCATTCATTTGTTTCCCTTATGATGCAGAAAATGAAATTCATGGTTTTGAATATAATAAGTTAAATTCACTTGCGGGGGCTAAGGTTAATAAAGTTGCTCGTGGTGGATTCTTTGGTGGTCCAAAACATACAATTGCAGATATTAATGGAATCTACTATAACTTACTAAAGACTACATTGGATGAGGGTTATATGGGAACTGAAGAATCTATTTTCAGTATTATGTGTTATAAACATTCTGATTTAATTAATTATTTTGAAATTGAATCGAATGGTTTGGTAGGTAAATTTTTTGAAGACCTAAAGAATGATGAGTTGGTACCTAAATCTGAAAGCCCTAGAGGTGTTACAAACTCATTAGATGTTAATAAAGTTGGTTTATATGTCATTACGTTTAATAGTCCAAAACAATTTTTAACATTGATTGAATCAATGAATGCGTATGATAAAGACTATATTCTAAAAACCAAAAAGTTTTTATTAGACAACTCAACTGACGAATCAACATTTAATGACTATGCTGAAATTTGTGAAGAATATGGTTTCGAACATATCAAGAAAGACAACTTAGGTATTTGTGGTGGTAGACAATGGATTGCGGAACATTTCCAAAATGAAACAGATTTAGATTTTTATTTGTTCTTTGAAGATGATATGTTCTTTTACCCCCATGAAGGAGAAGTTTGTAGAAATGGATTCAATAGATATGTTCCAAATCTCTACTCTAAAACATTACAAATTGTTAAAAAAGAAAATTTTGATTTTCTAAAACTTAATTATAGTGAATTCTTTGGCGATAATGGAACTCAGTGGTCTTGGTATAATGTACCACAAGATGTTAGGGAAAAGTTTTGGCCAGGTAAAAATAGATTACCTAATGTAGGACTAGACCCAAATGCTCCAAGAGCTGTTTACGATTCCATTAACTCATTCCAAGGTATCCCATATGTTACAGGTGAGGTTTATTATTGTAATTGGCCTCAAATTGTTACAAGAACAGGTAATAAAAAAATGTTCTTGGATACAACATGGGGTCACCCATTTGAACAAACATGGATGAGTCATATGTATCAACTTGTTAAAAAGGGTGAATTATATCCTGGTTTACTATTGATGACACCAACCGAACACGACCGATTTGAACATTATGAAAGAAGTTTAAGAAAAGAGTCATAGCAATATATTTATTGTTATGGAATTCTTTATTAAACAAAATGCAAACCTACCTGTATTAAAAATGCAAGTAGTTAAAGATGGTAGAGCAGGGTATTTAGAACTTATGCAGGACTTAGAGGTTTCTACTATTTTCTTCACAATGATTGATGTTGAAACCGAAATTCCAAAAATTGTATCTGCCCCTTGTGAAATCGTTTCACTTATATTACCATTAGGTGCTGCACCTGAATATTATATCTATTATAAATTCACTGCTAGGGATACAAATACACCTGGTAGATACGTAGGTCAATTCTTAATTAAGAATGACGAAGGTAATCTAATCTTACCAATCAGGGAAGAATTATACATTAACGTACAACCAAGTTTTATTTCAGAAACTGCTTGTTGTTAATTTGATTAATCCGTTTTTTCATTTATATTTATTTACGAAGGTAAACCTCACGACGGTGTGAGAGCTAATAAACCAACGAAATAATATTATGATATCAAACGAAGAAATCGAAGCATTCTTGCATGGTAATGACCCTGAAGAATTTATAGTAGCAATCGAATTTGACTACGCATCCAACTCAATTTACAAAATCAAAGAAATTCCTGGTAAAGGTAAAGAAATCCGTAAGGATACGTTTACACCATTTGCGTGGGTTGGTGATTTAAGAAACATTAACTTTTATGGTGGTTCAAAACCAAAACAAAAAGAGGCGATGACCAAACACGGCATCGTGATTGATAAGTTAGAAACTCACGGTGATGAACGATTAGAAAGAGGTATGACCTTTATGGTTAAATCTCTTAAAGGGTATAGAGAACTTATTCAGTTCTTTAGAGAAGGTGGTTGTGACCCTTGGGGTGAAAAGACAAAGGATAAAATCATTATCCTTCCACCTGTAGAGCAATACCTCATCTCAAAAGAAAAACGACTATTTAAAGGATTTGAAAACTACGATGAAGTGACCCGACTCGTATATGACTTGGAGACGACCGCTCTTGAACCACAGGACGGTCGTATATTCATGATTGGAATTAAAACGAATAAGGGTTATCACAGAGTTATCGAATGTATTGATGAATCTGAAGAACGAAATGCAATTATTGAATTCTTCAACGTAATCAACGAATTAAAGCCAAGTATCATCGGTGGTTATAATTCGGCGAACTTCGACTGGCATTGGATTTTTGAACGTTGTAGAATATTGGGAATTGACCCAAAGAAGATTTGTAAGTCATTACACCCCCAACATTCATTTACAAGAAAAGACTCAATGTTAAAACTTGCAAACGAAGTTGAGACATACACTCAAACTTCAATTTGGGGTTATAATGTAATTGACATTATCCACGCAGTTCGTAGAGCACAAGCAATTAACTCAAGTATCAAAGCTGCAGGTTTGAAGTATATTACCAAATACATCAATGCTGAATCTCCAAGTCGTGTTTATATTGACCACGACAATATCGGTAAACTTTATATCAACAGAGAGGAGTATTGGTTAAATACTCAAAACGGTAAATATAAAAAAGCCGACAATCCTGAATATAATGATTTAGATGTTAGGTTCCCTAACGTATATAAAAAAGTTACGGGAGACAAGATTGTTGAGATGTATCTTGACGATGACTTAGATGAAACCTTAAAAGTTGACCAAGAGTTTAATCAGGGTTCATTCCTACTTGCTGCGATGATTCCAACAACATATGAACGAGTATCTACGATGGGTACTGCAACTCTATGGAAAATGTTGATGTTAGCTTGGTCTTACAAACATGGACTTGCAATCCCTGAAAAACAAGGTAAGACTGACTTCGTAGGTGGTCTATCACGACTTCTTAAGGTTGGTTATAGTAAGAACGTACTTAAGCTCGACTTCTCGTCTCTATATCCATCTATTCAGTTGGTTCATGATGTGTTCCCAAAATGTGATGTTACGGGTGCAATGAAAGGGATGTTGAAATACTTCCGTGATACTCGTATCAAATACAAACAACTTGCAGAACAGTATTATGAAACTGACCGCAAATTATCCGAATCATACGGAAACAAACAGTTACCAATTAAAATCTTTATCAACTCGATGTTCGGTGCGTTGTCTGCACCACAAGTTTATGCTTGGGGTGACATGTATATGGGTGAACAGATTACCTGTACAGGTCGACAATATCTTCGTCAGATGATTAAGTTCTTTATGTCAAAGGGATATGTTCCTTTGGTAATGGATACGGACGGTGTGAACTTCTCGACCCCTGACGATGCAAAAGACCGAGTTTATGTTGGTCGTGGATTAAATTGGAAAGTTAAAGAAGGTAAAGAATATTACGGACCTGAGGCTGATGTTGCGGAGTATAATGATATTTTCATGAGAGGTGAAATGGCACTTGATACGGATGGGGTGTGGCCTTCATGTATTAACTTGGCTCGTAAGAACTATGCGGTTATGGATGCCAAGGGTAAAATCAAATTGACGGGTAACAGTATTAAATCAAAAAAACTTCCGATATATATTGAAGAGTTTTTGGATAAGGGTATTAAAATGTTATTAGAGGGTGATGGTCAGGCATTTGTAGAATATTATTACGAATACCTACAAAAGATTTTTGATAAACAAATTCCATTAGCAAAGATTGCACAAAGAGCAAAAGTTAAATTGACCCTTGATGATTATAAGAAAAGATTGACAACAAAAACTAAAGCAGGTAACAGTATGAGCCGAATGGCACATATGGAACTTGCATTGCAAGAAGGGTTAAATGTGAATCTTGGTGATGTTATTATGTATGTGAATAACGGTGTTAAGGCATCACATGGTGACGTACAAAAGAAAGGTGACGGAGTTCAAATCAATTGTTATATGTTGGATAAAGACATTTTGGAAAAAGACCCTAACTTAACTGGTGACTACAATGTCCCAAGAGCAATCACAACATTCAATAAACGTATGGAACCTTTAATGGTAGTATTCCAAGATGAGGTTAGAAATAACTTAATTGTAAATGACCCTGAAAAGAGAGGTATATTTACTAAATCACAATGTGAATTGATTAACGGACATCCATTAGGTGAAGGTGACCAAGATAGATTGAATGAAGATGTTCTTGATATTACAGAACAAGAATTAAAATATTGGGAAAAACGTGGTTTAAAACCAGACTACATGTATGATTTAGCAGAAGAGGGTTGGGAAGAAAAATTAGGAATTCTTGAGACCGTCTGATGAAAGGATATACCAATTACCTGCACAGAATCTAAATTCAATACAAGCATATTTGTCAGCAACAATTTCATCGTAATCTTCATCGATTCTACCTACATCAGGTCTGATAGTTAAATTTGTCATAGATTTAACAACAACATGGTCTGTGGTTTTTGAATCCAAGATTACGGTGGAATCTATAACGTTTCTAACGACAATACAAGATTCACCGTCTGTTCTGTACTCTCTTTCAGATACTATTGAAATTTCAGATGTGTCAATAACCTGACCATTTATTATTCTTCTTGATGGTATTGTTTTAAGAATTGCCATAAATTAAATTACATATATTTGACGAGGCATCGCCCTAAACTTCATTTGTTTATTTAAGTTTTCTGCAATTAACGCCTCTTTTTCCATTACTTTTTCAGGTCTTAATCTTGTTAACCAACCTTCAGCACCTGTAAGCTCCTCAATTAGTTTTGTTTTTTCATCCTTACCTTCAGTCAATAAGCTTGTGTAGTCCATTTGTAATTCTGAGTCAGGAGTTTTTAAATTACCACTATATTTTCCTCTAACTCTACCTAAAGTTTCTTTTACATAAGCGGTAAACCACCTTCTAACCCACTGTTGTGCAGGTACGTTAAGGTCGCTCCAAGTAAGTTCTTCTAATGGAACGTCATTAGGCATTTTGATTACATCAGGATTATTTTTCAAACAATCCGCTCTACTGTCAGGTGTTACATCATAATACCAATACCACACCGCTTTACCAACATAATCACTATAGTTGTTCCAATTAAAATTATTACCAGGTCCATTATAAAGTTGTAAATCTTTTTTACCATCGGGTAGTGCTGTTATTCTATAAGTTAACTGACCACCTAAAATTCTATTAAGAATGTTTGCTTCTTGCATTCTTATCAAATAGTCAAAACCTGACATCATGAAATAAGAACCTTGATACCCCATCTGTGCAAAACCTGCTTCATTTGCACCTAAACCAACACCACCAAATCCTCCAATACCCCCTAAACCAAAAGCAGTCCAAGGTTGATTGCTAAACCATAAAACTTCATTAATTTCACGTCCCGCAGGAATTTCATAGTTTTGTTTGTTTTGTTCTAAAATAATGTAATCTTTTTTTAACACCCAAGGACCTTCAGCTTGAAGACCAACAATTTTAGAATATGAATATGAGAATTGTTGTTCAAAGTCCATAGTTCTTGTAATCAATGCCTTTGCTACTGATTTTTCGGTCATATTAAGATTCACCAAGTTTACCCATTGGCTATCAATCAACCAATTAAGAATGTATTGTTCATAATCCTGAATGGATAATTCCATTAATGAATCCATCATTTCGTCAGTGACTTCAACACTACGTAATGGAGCACCCAAGAGATGTTTTACTCTTGTATAAATTTTTGACCTTTCTGGTTCTGGTATAACTGACATACTAATAAATATCTTTTAGTTTATTATATGTTATATAAAAGTGACTCAGGTGGGAAAACAAAATTACCACCAACAATTTTTGGTTTTTGATTAAAGACTAAAACATTCTTTCCTTTTTGAAAAACCATCCAATCTGTCTTATATAATTTAACACTAGCGGTACCCTCTAAAGTAATACCATCGTCACCAATTTTCATTTCTCTGAATGGTTTTACTTGGGCTGTGTGTAGTTGACCGTCCTTAGTAATTTCTAAATCAACTCCTTGAATAGCATCTTTTTTATTACCTAATTCACCAACTAACTCAACCTTTGCAGATTTACCAAAAAATCTTCTAAGTATTGCTGCGGTAATCTCTTCTCTTTTACTACCCGCTTTATCTTTTTCAGTTAATGTTCTTAGTAGATTGTGTAATGTAGAACTATCTTTATCAAAAATTCTATACTTAAAATGATTTAAAGCACCTATAAATCTTTCGATTTCTTTTTTCTGTTCTTCAGGCGTTTTATCAATAAAAACTATTGGTTTTTTATTTGGTATAGTTGCGATAACTTGGTTGACATCTTTTAGTAAAATACAGAATGATGTGTAGTTAGTATTAAGTTTGTTTATGACAGACCTACCAGGACCCTCAAGGTCGTAAACCCCTGAAAGTTGGTTGTTATCAGGTTTCTCAATAAAATTATCACTAAAAACTTCTCTCATAATTTTATTGATTGCATTCATGTATGTCCATTTAATTTCTTGGTTAACATTGAATAACATTCTATAAAATTCATTTTCTGATTTGGAGCACATTTCAGATTTACCTTCACTTAAAACTTGTTTCATTTTTGTAGATTCTAACAATTTGGTTTCAATCTTCATTTCGTACATTTTAGTAACAAAATCCCAGTTCACAACCTTCCAAAAATTTGTAATATATTCGTCTCTTTTATTTCTATATTTCAAATAGTAAGCATGTTCCCATAAGTCCAATCCTAAAAGTGGGAATCCCCCACCTTCAATCACATTCATTAATGGATTGTCTTGATTTGGTGTGGACATAATCTTCAAGGTATTTTTGGAGGTTAAAACTAACCATACCCATCCTGAACCGAATCTTTCTTTGGCAACTTTTTCAAATTCTTTTTTGAAGTTTGTGAATGTCCCCCACTGTTTTGTAATCTTTTTGTAAAGGTCACCAGTAAGTTTCTTTGGTTCGGGTGTCAACATATTCCAAAACAAAGCGTGGTTAAAGGCTCCACCTGCGTTGTTTCGGATTGTTTTATCAAAACGACTAATTGTCTTGATGATTTTTTCTAAATCTAAATCCCCGTATTTTTTCTTTGAAAGTGCGTCGTTTAATTTATCTACATACCCTTTGTAATGTTTATTGTAATGGAAACTCATGGTTTCGGGGTCAATAAACTGTTTGAGGGCTGAGTAGGAATAAGGTAGTTTCTCTATTCCGATTTTTTTCATTTCTGTAATCAACAACTCTTTTTCTTTGTTTACGTGATTTTCAAGTATCTGTAATTCTAGTTGTTGGATTTTCTCTTCTGTCTTTTTCATATAATTGGATTATCCGTTGTATATAAATAATCCGTTATTCGTTAATGTCGCAGTTCGTTAATTCTTTGTAGGATTTCTTCCGCCATATCTGCGGGATGTTGGTCATCTCCCATGACCGTGGCAATAACTTGTTTTTTATTGTTTAAGATGTCGTAGATGATGCCTTCGATTGTATTTTCGAATATTGGGTAATAAACCAAAACATTATTTTTTTGACCGTAACGATACGCTCGGTCTTCAGCTTGAGCGTGGTCTGATGGAAGGAATGATAAATCATTCATGATAACTGCCTCGGCTGCGGTAAGTGTAATACCAACACCTGCCGCTTTAATATTACCCACGAAAACTTTAACTTTTGGGTTTTCTTGAAATTGGTCAACAGCATGTTGACGTTCAGGTTTCGACATTGACCCGTCAAGTTTAACTGCAGATTTACCAAAATGTTCTACAATCTTATTTAGAGAATCGGTGAAATTACAGAAAATAATAACTTTCTTGTCTTGTTCAAGAATGTTTTCAGCGAGTTCAATAGTTTGTTTAATTTTTTCATCGGCGATGATTTGTCTAACCTTTGTTAATTTCGTGAATTGAACTGTTAAGGATTTTGACTCTTCAGGGTTTTTGTCATACCAATCATAGTATTCACCCATAACATTTTCATATTCTTTCGACTTTAATCTTAAATATACAGGTGTAATAATCTTTGGGGGAAGGTCAAGTACGCTCTCTTTTAATCTTCTTAACGTTAAACCTAATGTTCTATCACGCAACTCTTCCAAGTTTGATGAACCCATAACATTCCAAACTTTTCTGTTTCCAACTTTGAATTGGTATCCACCACAATAACGAATGGCGTATGCCATCCAATTCTTCGCAACAGGCGAGTCAATTAAACTCAACAAGTTGAAGTAATCGATTGGTCTTGAGGTCATGGGTGTACCTGTCAATAACCAAAGTCTTTCGGTTTTCTTAACAATGTCGTTAATTAATTTTGTCCTTTGAGCTGTAGCATTTTTGATATAGTGTGCTTCATCGACAATGACCAAATCAAAATTGGCAGCAAGAATCTGAGAATCATCCTTTTTCTTAGTGTCATGGAAATTTTTTATAATATCGTAGTTTATAATTACAAAGTCCGCATCACTACTGAAATTTTTACCTTCAGCGATAAACACTTCTTTTTTTGAATAATTTTCAATTTCTCGTTTCCAGTTAATCTTTAAAGTTGCGGGACAAATGATTAATACTTTTTTGGAACCTGATTCTAAAGCTGCGATGATGGTTGAAGTGGTCTTACCAAGACCCATGTCATCCGCCAAGATAAATTTTTTATTCTCAACTAATTTTTGGATGGCTTCTTTTTGATGTTCAAGTGGAGGACGGTGAGAATACTTTGAATAATCAATAACAACATCTTTAACGGAGTTGTCTTTGATAATTGCAGCTTTTGGTAACCAAAAATCATGAAGTTCTTCCGTTTCTAATATTCTACCCCAAATGTGATATGCCTTTTCTTTATCCGCTAATAATTTTTCTACCCAAACCTTTTGTGGTATTTCGGTGTATAATTTATCATCAGCCAATTTCTGTGCAAAATATGCGTCAAGAATTACCCACTTTTTAGCCACCTTTGGTTTTTGGTCGTGAAAATTGATGATATATTCTGATTGACTTCTTGTTGGATAAAACTTTTTGTTGATTTGTGATTTGCGTTTTAATTCCAAGATATAGTTGTTGCCGCCCTCATAGGACTCAAGAATAGACATCGCTTTTGACTCTAAACTAACATCACTCATTTAAAATTCATAAATTATAAACTAAATATAGTAAAAGTTTAGGTATTTATCAATATATGAAAAAGACGACAGAAAAATTGGTACCAATTACAAGATTGGGTATGTTCTTCGGTGGTGAGGATTATGACCTTGATATTGGTATGGGTCAGGAATGGCTTGAAGGTGATATGAATTTTACAGTTGTACTTTATCGTATTGACCGATACAAAACCAAAAAGGATGATGTATATGGTGAAGTTGTTGAAGATGGCGTTCAGTTCATGGCTCCTGTTGAAATAAAAGGATTGGTAAAAATATTACCTCCAACAAATAAATTCTACGGTAATTCAAAAGTTGAAATACAAGAGCCAGGTAGTATGCAATTCTCAATTTATCAAAAAACACTTGATGATTTGGGTGTTGAAATATGGATGGGTGATTACATTGGATATTACGAAACTGAAGACCGAGTTAGATATTATTCTGTTAGTGATGACGGATATGTTAAGTCAGACAATAAACACACTTATGGTGGTTACAAGCCGTTCTATAGAACGATTACCGCAACATGGGTAAGTGAAAACGAATTTAGAGGTATATAATGAAATTATTAATAACTGAATCACAATTTGATAATTTATTTCTTGGTAAGAAAGTAATGGTATATTACAACTTACACAAACATACTTTTTCTGTTACTTATGATGGAAAAGTAATTATGCACGCCGATTATGTTAAATTAGGTGATGTTGAGTTTAGAGTTAGAAAAGGTGGCAAAGAAAGAGTTCGTTCCGAAAAAGCAAAAAACGTACATGCATTTGTGATTGGGAAATTATTGGATTATTGTGAATTTCCTTGTGAGGATATCCCAAGTCCGCCATCAGACAAAATTGTAACTTATAACCCATATAAGTACGATTCATTTGTTTATAAGAATAATGAAGAACCTGTTTTTAATGCAACAGAAGTTGATATGATTAATTCACAAAATAAACTATTTGTAGTAAAAGACTAATGCCGCTACCTAAAACAGTTGTAAAACCAACATTACCATTAGTTCCAAAGAAAGTATTATCTGAAAGAAGAGAACAACTTTTAGAATATATTAAGGAAGACGGAACTTATTTACCTAAGTCAGTATTACATGCCGACTTGGATAGGGGTATGCTTGATTTTGTTAAAACAGAACTTGAAGTTGTTACTGCGGGTAAAGTTGTACCTATGTTGGATATTATTATTACAACGCAAAACTGGACACAATATTTGGAAACTTGGCAATTTGTGGATTTAGATTACAACGCTGCACCACCTTTTATTACTGTAGTTAGAACACCTGAAGTTAAGTATGGTACAAACCCATCACTTCAATATACAATCCCAAATAGAAAACAATTTTATTATGCGTCAGTCCCAACATGGAACGGAAACGAACAGGGAATGGACATTTATACAATTCCACAACCCGTACCTGTCGATATTAATTACCAAGTAAAAATCATTTGTAATAGAATGAGGGAGTTGAATCAGCTGAATAAGATTGTTATGCAAACTTTTTCTTCAAGACAGGCGTACACTTTTATAAAAGGACAATACGTTCCAATTATTCTAAATAACGTATCGGACGAATCTCAAATGAATATGGATGCAAGAAAGTACTATGTTCAGAGTTATGACTTTACAATGTTGGGTTATTTAATTGATGAAGAAGAGTTTGAAGTTAAACCCGCAATCCAAAGAGTTACACAACTTATTGAGGTTGATACGTCATCCAGAAAAAGAAGAAGAGACCAAAACCCTGAAAATCCTGACACTTTTGAAATGCCGTTTTTATTTGTTTCAGGAAATACAATGTTGACAGATGTTATTGATTTTACTGCGAATATGAATTTAGTATCAACCGATAATGTAGATACTTTTGATGTCTACATTAATGGTGATTATTATGGTAGTGATTTACAAAGAATTGAAATTACCACAAATGATGTATTAAGGATTGAAGTTACAAAAGATAATATCACTCTACCTGCTAATATACTATTCGAAAACAAACTAGTTTAATCTTCTCCGTAGATATCTTTTTTTTCTTTACACTTTTCTATAATCAAATTTTCTAAAAACTTGTAAATCTTGATTCCACGTTTATCACAGTACTTTTTTAGGATTTCATGTGATTCAGGGGATATTTTAATATTCTTTATTTCTTTCTTAGTTTTCATGGGTAGAAAAAAGGCAGAATTAATTCATACCGTTTATAAATACTTATGTAAAAGTAAAGTTTTTTCGTAAAAACTTGAATATTTATCAATAAAATAAATCTGTAACAGAATAATTTAATAATGGCAACAGCACAAGCAAATCAAAAAGTATTCGTATCACCAGGCGTATACACATCTGAAACCGACTTATCTTTTGTGGCCCAAAGTGTAGGGGTTACAACATTAGGTATTGTTGGGGAAACCTTAAGAGGTCCAGCATTTGAACCAGTATTCATAACAAACTACGATGAGTTCCAAGCATATTTTGGAGGGACTGAACCCGTTAAGTTTTATAACACTCAAATCCCAAAATATGAGGCAGCATACATTGCTAAATCTTATTTACAACAATCAAACCAATTGTTTGTTACGAGAGTATTGGGATTGTCAGGTTACGATGCGGGTCCATCTTGGAGTTTATCATTAATTGCCAATGTTGACCCAACAACTATTGGTGACCCATCAACACCAACATCTTTCACCGCAACATTTACAGGTGATGCGTCAGGAAGTACGGTTACATTTGTGGGTGGTGCATTACCAACACAAGTTCAATCAAACTTGAACCTACAGTATAGAGTTCAAGATGGTTCTGTTTCATCTTTACAGACAGACTTCAATGCTTATTTAGGTCAAATTATTGACACACCTTCATTATCTGCAACAACTGCGGTAGTATATGGTGCAATTCCTAATGCTGATTACGATTCTTTAACAACAACTTATACTGCGGTTACTAACCCATACAATTGTGTTAATACTTTTGATGATAACGATTTATCTGCGGCATCAAACGACCCATGGTTCTACGCTAACTTTAACATTTCTTCAGGAAATGCTTACACAGGTTATTCATTCTACTATTCTGTTAGTAATTTAGTATCAGGTGGTTCAGGTTCATTTACAGGAACTGTTACAGGTGAATCCTACACATTCACAGGAACTGCATATACAGAATTTAATAACATGGTAGTTGGTACCTTACGTTCAAGAGGTATTTCATTATACTCTAATAGTTCTACAAGTGAAAACCACGGACCTGTTTACCAAGTTAGTGGTCTTACTGATTTACAAATTGTTAGTACAGGACAATATTCAGGTATTACAACATCACCATTTGCAACATTCTTATTATCAGGTGTAACTAAAGATAGTGATACATTCTCATTTGAAACTTCATTATCCGCATTATCCGCAAAATATTTAACTAAAGTTTTAGGTGTTGATAACTTCGGTAAGTCAAGATTTGAAACACCTATTTTTGTAGAAGAGATTTATCAAGGTAGTTTGAATTACGCATACAACCAAGGTTACATTAGAGGTTTAAATTCTGAATTAATTGCTTTACCAAGTGCAAGAAGTCAATCAAGTCAATCAATCGCTTGGAATTTAGAAAGATACCAATCACCTGAAACACCATTTATTGTTTCTGAATTAAGAGGTAATAAAGTTTACAACTTGTTTAAATTCATATCAATTTCTGATGGTGATTCAGCGAATACTGAAATTAAAGTTTCATTAGCAAACATGTCATACAACAATATGTCTTTTGATGTATTTGTTAGAAACTTCTTTGACACTGACGCTAATCCTGTAGTTATTGAGAAATTTACAAATTGTAACTTGGACCCAGCATCTAACAACTTTATTGCTAAAAAAATCGGTTCATCTAACGGTGAGTTTGCTTTGATTTCAAAATACATAATGGTTGAAATGGCTGACGAAGCACCAATAGATGCACTACCTTGTGGTTTCTATGGTTATACACAAAGAGAGTATTCTGATGTACAAACATATCCATCACCATACCCTAAATTCAAAACTAAATATGACTATCCAGGAGAGGTAATTGCTAACCCACCATTTGGTACTGCTACAGGAGGTTCAAATTCGGTAGAATCACCAGGTGATATCGTTAGAAGAAGTTACTTAGGGTTCTCAACACAATATGGTATTGATGAATCATTCTTAACTTACAAAGGAAAACAAAATCCACAAACAGGTTGGGAAACTGCAACAGATTCAGTTAAATGGAACGTATTAAGTAAAGGTTTCCACATGGACTCAGGAGCAACGGTAGTTACAATTTCAAATACATCAATGTCAAGTGGGCAAACAGCATTTGAATGTGGTGTGGCGGAATTTAGAGAAGACCCTGCAACACAGGAAAATCCTTACTACTTCATCTACTCAAGAAAATTCACAGTGTGTTTTGCAGGTGGATTTGACGGATGGGATATCTACAGAGAGTGGAGAACTAACGAAGATAGATTCCAATTAGGGGCAGCGGGTTACTTAGCGGGAGCGTTCCCATCATCAAGATACCCAACTGCAACAGGTGACGGTATGTTTAAGAGAATTGTTGTTCAAAATAATACTCAAGACTTCGCTAACACTGACTATTATGCTTACTTACTTGGTATCTTAACATTTGCGAACCCTGAAGCAACAAACATCAACGTGTTTGCAACTGCAAGTATCGACTACGTGAATAACTCAAACCTTGTAGAAGAAGCAATCGACATGGTTCAGTACTCAAGAGCGGATTCAGTTTATATCTGTACAACTCCTGACTATAGAATGTATACACCAGACGCTTCTAATCCTCAAGATATCATCTACTCACAAGAAGCAGTTGATAACTTGGATAACACAGGAATTGACTCTAACTACACTGCAACTTACTATCCTTGGATTTTAACAAGAGATACTGTAAATAACACTCAAATTTACTTACCACCAACAGGTGAAGTTTGTAGAAACTTAGCGTTGACAGATAACATTTCATTCCCATGGTTCGCATCAGCGGGTTACACAAGAGGTCTTGTTAATTCAATTAAAGCTAGACAAAAACTTACACAGACAGATAGAGATACGTTGTATCAAGGTAGAATTAACCCTATCGCAACTTTCTCTGATGTTGGAACCGTAATTTGGGGTAACAAAACTTTACAAATTGCTGACACAGCACTTAACAGATTGAACGTAAGAAGATTATTACTTCAAGCACGTAAGTTGATTTCAGCAGTGGCGGTAAGATTATTGTTCGAACAAAACGACCAAATTGTTAGACAACAATTCTTAGATAGTGTTAACCCTATCTTGGATTCAATTAGAAGAGACAGAGGTTTATACGATTTCCGTGTAACTGTATCTTCTTCACCTGAAGACTTAGATAGAAATACATTAACAGGTAAAATTTACTTGAAACCAACGAAGGCGTTAGAATTCATCGACATCGAATTCTTTATCACTCCAACAGGAGCTTCGTTTGAAAACATCTAATAAACTTAACGGGGGTACTAACCGTACCCCCTTTATTTGCCAAGTATGAAGAGACAACTTAGAGAGGGATTTAAAGGTGAGGGAACACCAGATATGAAGTATTATGCGTTTGATTGGGATGATAATATTGTTCACATGCCAACAAAAATAATATTAAAAAATGAAGATGGTGACGAAGTTGGTATGAGTACTGATGATTTTGCAGAATATAGAGGAATCATCGGAAAAGAACCATTTGAATATAATGGCGAGACTATTGTAGGATATGGTGATGCACCATTCAAAAACTTTAAAACTGATGGTGATAAAGATTTTCTTATCGATGCTATGAGAGCAAAACTTGGACCAGCTTTTAAAGATTTTAGAGAAGCAATTAATAACGGTTCAATATTTGCGATTATTACTGCAAGAGGCCACAACCCCAACACTTTAAAACAAGCTGTTTACAATTATATTATTGACGGATTTAATGGTATAGATAAAGACCAACTAGTTAAGAACCTTAAAAAATACAGGACGTTTGTCGACGAGGACGATATGACTGACGATGAATTAATCAAGTCGTATTTAGAACTCAACAAATATCATCCAGTGTCTTTCGGAGATGAAGAAGGTGCTGCCAACCCTGAAGAAGCAAAAGTTCGAGCGATGGAAGATTTCGTTTCTTATATTAAAGGAATGGCAAATTTGTTAAATAAGAAAGCATTTGTAAAAAATGATATTTCAAATAACTTCGTTCCAGAGCAACCTAGTATTGGATTCTCAGATGATGATGTTAGAAATGTAGAAGTAATGAGTAAACACTTTAAAGATAAACCAGATAATATAGTTAAAACTTATTCTACTGCTGGTGGCGTTAAGAAGGAATATAAGTAATGAATAACCTTAACAAAATAAAAGTAAAGAGAAAAAATTTTTAACAAGACTATATTTATAGGATATAAACAAAACAAAAAAAACAAAATTTAAAATAACATGGCTGATTTATTAATGAAAATGCCGATACCTTACGAACCGAAACGCCAGAACCGTTTCATCTTAAGGTTTCCGTCAAGTTTGGGTATCAACGAGTGGTTTGTTGAAAGCGCTTCAAGACCATCTATTAAGATTGGTGCAACTGAAATACAATTTTTAAATACATCTACATTCGTTGCAGGTAGATTTAACTGGGACCCAATCAGTGTTAAGTTCCGTGACCCTATTGGTCCATCAGCGGCACAAGCACTTATGGAGTGGGTTCGTTTACACGCTGAATCAGTGACAGGTCGTATGGGTTATGCTGCGGGTTATAAAAAAGACATCGACCTTGAAATGTTGGACCCAACAGGAGTTGTTGTTGAGAAATGGATTCTTTATGGAACATTCTTAACTGATGTAAACTTCGGAGCGTTATCTTACAGTCAGGATGCGTTGGCGGATATCACAGCTTCTTTAAGAATGGATAGATGTGTGTTAGTATACTAATACTATTTACATAAAATCATACTCACTTATATTTAACCGTAAAGCTAATAAACTTTACGGTTATTTTTTTATATGGAAAATCAAGCAAGAGACTACGGTCAAGAAAACTTTACATTACCACACGACGTGGTTCAATTACCATCACAGGGTATCTTTTATAAAAATAAAAAGAAATCCTTGAAAGTTGGATACCTAACGGCATCGGATGAAAATATTTTGATGGGTGGGGCGAATGATTTAACCATGACCTTATTAAGAGCTAAAATCTATGAACCAGATGTTAGAGTTGAAGATTTAATTGAAGGTGATGTTGAAGCGATTCTAATATTTTTAAGAAATACTGCGTTTGGTCCTGAGATGACAATTAACGTGACTGACCCCGTCACAAAAAAACCTTTCCAAACAAACGTAATGTTAGACGAATTGTCAATAGTGGGTAAACAAAAACCAAATGAGGACGGTACATTTACGGTACTTTTACCAAAGTCTCAATCAACGATTAAGTTAAAACCATTAACTTATGGGGAGATTATGGAAATTAATAAAATGGTATCTATGTACCCACAAGGTAGAACTATTCCACGAGTTACTTGGAGAATGGAAAGAGAAATTGTTGAAGTAGACGGCTCAACAGACAAAGCGGGAATTGCCAAATTTATTGAGTCAATGCCGATTATGGATTCAAAATTCATTAGAAATTTTATGAATGAAAATGAACCAAGATTAGACATGAATAAAACTATTATGGCCCCGTCAGGAGAAAAACTAACAGTCAATGTTGGTTTTGGGGTCGACTTTTTTCGCCCTTTCTTCTGATTATAGAAAAAGTCAAATTGACGAATTTTACTATTTAAGGACTTTATTGGGTATTACTTATCGAGATTTTGAACGAATGCCAATATTTGTTAGGAAATATCTACTAAATAAATGGCTCGAAGATAATAAGAAGGACTAAAAAATTAGTCCTTCTTCTATTTATATACAAACTGATAATATAAAATGGCGGAAAACGATTTTGAAAATCTAAAAAACTCCATAGAAGGTTTAAAATCTCCTATCGATAAGATATTGGAATCTATTGGGGATATGTACCAAGGTGCTGAAAACCTCAACAACGCATTTCTCCAAGGTAGAACCAGAATGGACGAAATGGCGGATGCCGTTGCAAGGTCTGCTGCTGGTGTAATTCGTTTAGGTGGAAGTGTTGAAGATGTTTCTAACACCATGGCAGATATCGCCAGAGCGTCTGAAAGAAATGTTTTAGCAACAGAAGAACAAGTTAGTCAATTATATGCTGCCAGTAAAATTATTGGTAAAGACACCGAAACAATTGTTAGAAATTTTGCACAGGCGGGTGTCGAGGCATCACAAATTGGTACTAATTTAGAACAATCGATAGATTACGTACAAAGTATTGGTTTGAATGCTCAAGTTGTAATGGGTGAGGTTACCGACAACATGTCACTGATGAACCAATTTAGTTTTGCTGATGGTGTTGCTGGTTTAACAAAGATGGCAGCTCAAGCGTCAATGTTAAGATTTGACATGCAAAACACTGCAAACTTTGCAAATAAAGTTATGGGACCTGAGGGTGCAATTGAAGCAGCTGCTGGATTCCAAAGATTAGGTGTTTCTATAGGAAATCTTACTGACCCATTTGCATTGATGAACCAATCACTTACTGACCCTGGTGCATTACAAGATAGTATTATCAATGCCACAAAACAATTTACCGAATTTGATGAAAAGACAAAAACATTTAAGATAAATCCCCAAGGTATCTTAATGTTAAAAGAAATGGCTGATGTTAC
>VFQS010001477.1_pt1 | contig 21485 bp, 20 predicted proteins | sample 3512361 | NCBI WGS metagenome assembly VFQS01 (sample SAMN10412375, study PRJNA504923) | tailings metagenome | isolation source: Relicate 1 Philex TSF3 active mining | place: Philippines
GCACAAGATGCAAGCAGCCAACCGCTTTTCCTCCTGGGAACTGGATTCAGCAGTAGCCAGCAGCCAGGACACACCCGCGCAACGGCGGAAGGAAGCAGACAGCGCTGCGGTCTCCGCAGCCCCTGTCGCCAGCGCGGCTGCCGCTGCGCCCTCGGGCCAGCCGCCATCGGCTGGAACGACGGCGACGGGGCCAGCCGATGGCGGCGATCGATCGCCGGCCCCTGCAGCAGTGCGTGACTTCGCTGCAGCAGTGCATGACTTCATCGTCTTTCTCGATGACGCCCCCGGCCAGGGAGGCGTAGAACAGCGGGCCGGGGCCCTGCTACGCAGCCTGGGGCTCAGCGAGGCACCCAGCCAGGTGTTTTCCCAGCTCAATGGCTTTGTGCTCAGCATCACTGAGCAGCAGGCCCAGAGGCTGCGCGGCCTGGGGGGGGTGATCAGCGTGGAGGCCGATGCCGCAGTGTTTCTGGAGCCGCCCATCCCCGGGTCAAGCAGCGCCACGTCGTCGCCTCAGAGCCAGGCTGTCAGCGCCACATCGCTCGTCAGCTATGGCAATGGCACCGCCGGCAGCGGTGAAACCCTGCCCTGGGGTGTGCGAGCTGTCTGGCAGGGAGAAGACATTTCGTTGCGCGGCAATTTCGCCAGCGACACCTTCGCCTTCGTGATCGACTCCGGCGTGCTTAACACCACGGGCGATCTCAACCTGGCCAGCACCAGCAGCTGGCACCGCAGCTGGATCAGCGGTGAGACCGCCTTCACCGACGGCAATGGCCATGGCAGCCATGTGGCCGGTACCATCGCCGCTCTCGCCAACGGCAGTGGCGTTGTGGGCGTTGCCCCCGGCGCCCAGGTGGTGTCCTTGAAGGTGTTCGACAGCTCCGGTGGCGGGGCCAGTTACTCCACGATCATTGCCGCGATCGACCACGCCGTGGCCGTGATCAATACGAACGGGCTCGACAAGAGCAAGGTGGTGATCAACATGAGCCTGGGAGGCGGCTTCAGCTCCTCTCTCGACACGGCTGTGAAGAACGCCGCCAACAACGGCATCCGCCTGGCCCTGGCAGCAGGCAATGACGGAGCTGATGCTGACGGCTATTCCCCGGCGGCCGCTGGCGACCATCCCAATGTGTTCACGGTTTCAGCCGTCGACAGTGCCTACAAGATGGCCTCCTGGTCGAACTGGGATCGGCTCACCAGCACCGACACCGTTGACGATGTCGATTTTGCCGCTCCTGGCGTGAGTGTTCTTTCGTATTACAGCAATGGCCAGCTCGCTTCAATCAGCGGCACCTCGATGGCGGCACCTCATGTGGCCGGATTGCTGCTGGCGGGAGGCGTGCAGGCGGGATCCTTGGTAACTCCATACTTCTCCGATACAGCTGACTCCTTCGCCTTGGGAGTGAAACCGGGCGATCCAGAACCCGAGCCCCCGGCTCCGGAGCCTGAACCGATCACCGACTTGATCCTCTGGGGAACCACGGCCAGCGATCTGATCACTGGTGGCGCCGGCAATGACCGCCTCAGCGGTGTGCTGTCCTCCGGCACCACGGCCAACGCCATGGGGGCCGGCCAGGTCGATGTTCTCACCGGTGGCCTCGGCGCCGATGTGTTTGTGCTCGGCGATAAAAGCCGCGGCGTGTTCTACGACGATCGCAAAAATGGCGATCTGGGCGCACGCGACTACGCAAGAATCACTGATTTCACGACTGGACAGGACAAACTAGAGCTTCGCAATGGCCGCTATTTTACTAGCGCCTCAAGCAGCAATCTTTCACTGTACTGGGATCGCAACAACAACAATCGCTTCGACACCGGTGGCAAAAACCGCGACGAACTGATCGCCGTTCTTGAAGGGGTGACGAGTATTACCAGCAATGATATTCTCTTTGTGTAGGCACCACATGACCGAATGTGAGGCCCTGGCTCAGCGATAACAGCGCAATCCCGCCAGCAGCACCCAGCCGGCCACATTGATGCGGCTGTCATAGAAGGGCATGTCGGTGGCGTGGAGGGCGGCCAGCACCAGGGCTGAGGCCCACCAGGCCCGCTCAAACAGCGGGCCGCTGAGCATCCCGAAGCGCACGCCGCGGATCAGCAGCCACAGCACCAAACCCACCACCAGAGCAGCCACCGGCAGGCCATGGCTGATGGCCAGATCCAGCGGCAGGTTGTGGGGATGGCCGTGCCAGAAGCCGGTGCGCAGCGGATAGATCACGCTGAAGGCCGCCGCTCCCCAGCCCAGCCAGGGGCGCTCGGCGATCAGCCCCACGGCCACCTGCCACTGGCTCAGGCGGGTGATCGCCAGCGGGCGTTTGCCCTGGGAGTTGAAGTCGTTGAGGCGACCCCAGATCGACTGGGGCACCAGGGCCCGCGCCGGCTGCTGCAGGGCCGCCGGCACCCCGGGCAGGGTGGCGAGCGCCACCGGCACCAGAGCAAGCAGCAGCAGGGGCAGCAGCCAGCGCCAGCTCAGGGGACCGGCCACCAGGGGAAGTGCCAGCAGCAGGCCGCCCCAGGCATTGCGGGAATCGGTGAGGAAGAGCGATCCGGCCACTGCGGCCGCGATCGCCAGCACCACCAACCGGCTGGGCCAGCGCAGCCGGGGCTGCAGCAGGGCTGCCAAGGCAAAGGGCCAGGCCAGCGCCAGCCAGGCGCCGGTGATGTTGGCGTAGTCGAACAGCCCGGCGAGGCGCTGCGGGGGATTGCCGCCGGCCTTCAGATGCCAGATCACCAGACCGCCCAGGATCTGCCAGGGGCCGCTCCAGCCCAGGAACAGCTGGCCCAGGCCGGTGACCACCACCGGCACAGTGCCGGCCAGCAGCCACAGCCCCATGCGGCGCCGCGCTTCCGGCGTGGCCAGGTAGGGCTGGAAGCCCCAGAACGCCCAGAAGAACGGCAGCCAGTTGGCCAGTCCCACCCAGGCCAGCCAGCCGCTGAGCGCACGGAAGCAGCCCAGCACCATCAGGATCGCCGCAGCCACCAGCACCCAGTTAGCCCGGTCGCGCCACGGCGATGGGCGGTTGAGGCTGCCCAGGATCAGCGCCACCAGCAGCAGCAGGCCGGCGATGAAGGCGCTGCTGGCCAGAAACAGAAGCCCCAGCTGAAAGCAGCGCCAACCGAGCGGTGCGGTGCCCTCGGGCCGGCCGGCCTCGAGGCGCTCCTGCAGCTGCTGCACCAGAGCGGGGACCATCAATCGAACACGGCGGTGCGGCCGCGATACACCATCACCTGGCGGCGCAGGTGCAGGCGCAGCGCCCGGGCCAGGGCCAGCCGCTCGCAGTCGCGGCCCTTGCGGATCAGGTCGTCCACCTCATCGCGATGGCTCACATGCACGGTGGCCTGCTCAATGATCGGGCCACCGTCGAGTTCTTCGGTCACGTAGTGGGCGGTGGCGCCGATCAGCTTCACGCCGCGCTCCCAGGCCCGGTGATACGGCTGCGCCCCCTTGAACGCGGGCAGAAAGGAGTGGTGAATGTTGATCACCTGCTGACTGCCACTGCGCTGGCCCGCGGCGCCGTAGCACTCCAGAAAGGTCGGGCTGAGCACCTGCATGTACTTGGCCAGCACCACCAGCTCGATCTCGTGCTCGTCCAACAGGCGCAACTGCTCCTGCTCCACCTCGGCCCTGGTGGCGGCGGTGACCGGCAGATGCCGGTAGCTGGCGCCGAAGTCTCGGGCCAGCGGCTCCAGGTCCGGATGGTTGGAGATCACCAGCGGCACCTCCATCGGCAGCTCGCCGGCGCGGGTGCGCCAGAGCAGATCCACCAGGCAGTGGTCCTGCCTGCTCACGAAGATCGCCACCCGCGGCGTGGCATCGGAGAAGTGCACCTGGCCCTCACCGCCCAGCCGCTCCGCCAACGCTGAGACCGCCGGGGCAATCGCCTCGCGCGGCAGGCCGAAACCGTCGAGCTGCCACTCGATGCGGCTGAGGAACAGCCCGGCACCGGCATCGGTGTGGTGGTCGGCATGGCGGATGTTGCCGCCGTTGGCCGCCACCCAGCCCGACAACTCACTCACCAGGGCTGGGCGATCCGGGCAGATCACCTGCAGGATCGCGGTGGGGGAGGTCATCGGCAGCAAGGCCGCAGCAGGGATCTCAAGCTTGCCCGACTGCATCCGTCAGGTGGCCTTCACCCCTCGCAGCGGGCCGTGCAGATTTGCCTCAGGGGCTGGGTCCAGCCCAGTGGCGGCAGATAAAGTCAGCCATCCGAACCGCCTTCCCCCAGGTGTTCCCCATGGTTTCCGCGCCCGCCTCCGGCCTTCCCGCCGCCCTGGCCCAGCCACTCCGCAGGCTCCTGGGACTGTGCCTGGCGCTGGTGCTGTGCGTGGGTCTGGCGGCCTGTGGCGAGGGCAAGGCCAAGGCGCCCAGCTACAGCGCCGATGACATCGCCTACATCGAGCGCCAGGCCGAGGGCTTCCTGGCCGCGCGCGACCGTCTGCCCGAGCTCGCCAGCCTGGTGAACCAGCGCGACTGGACCTTCACCCGCAACCTGATCCACGGCCCGATGCAGGAAGTGGGCCGCGAGATGCTCTACATCAACCAGCGCCTGCTGCCGGCCGAACGTCCCGAAGCCGTGGAGCTCTCCAGCCAGCTCAAGAACGCCCTGGCCCAGCTCGATGAGGCTGCCCGCCTGCAGGACGCCAACCAGCTGCAGAAGGCTTATATCGCCGTGGCCAGTGGCTTCGGCAAGTACGCCCAGGTGCTGCCCGCCCAGGTGCAGGCCGACCTGAAACAGGCCTGATCCAGCCCCAACCGAGTTCTGCCGCGATGCCGGCCCCCCAACCCAGCTCCGTGCTGGTGGTGGGGGCCGGCATCATTGGGTTGAGCATCGCCTGGCAGCTGGCACAGCAGGGCCACAGGGTGAGCCTGGTGGATCCGGCGCTCGACCCCGATGCGCAGAGCGACAGCTCTGGCAGCCGGGCGGCCCTCGGCGTGCTGATGGCCCGGATGTTCCATCGCAGCAGCGGCCGCGCCTGGCGGCTGCGCCAGCAGAGCCACCAGCTCTGGGAACAGTGGCTGAGCGAGCTGGCAGCCGCTGGCCACCGGCTGCCGCGGCGCAGGGGTCTGCTGGTGCTGGCCGCCACCCCAGACGAGCTGGAGAAACAGGCCCGGATCGCCAGCGACCGGGCCCATCTGGGGATCCCGATGCAGCGACTGAGCCCGGAGGAGCTCGCGGCGTTCCACCCCCGCCTGCCCGGCGAACCCCTCGGCGGGCTGCTGTCGCCGCAGGACGGCCAGCTGGATCCGGGGCCGGTCCTGGCGGCCCTGCTGGCGGAAGCCCGCAAGGCAGGCGTACGCTGCGTCGCCGCAGCGGCTGTGGCCGTGCAGCGCCACCGGCCCTGGCGCCTGGAGCTGGAGGGGGGCGATCGCCTCGAAGCCGACTGGCTGGTGCTGGCCCTGGGCGTGGGCACGGCGCGGCTGCTCCAGGGCCTGGGCCATCCCCTGGAGCTGGAGCCGGTGCTGGGGCAGGCCGTGGAGCTGGAACTGGCCGCCGATCCCCACTGGAGCTGGCCTGGGGGCGTGGTATGGCGCGGCATCAATCTGGTGCCCCGGCCAGATCTGCAACCCGAAGGCAGACGGATGTGGCTGGGGGCCACGCTGGAGCCGGGTGCGCTGGCCAGTCCCGCTGCCATGGAGGCGCTGCGCCAGCTGGGCGGCGCTGCGCCCGGCTGGCTGCAGCAAGCGGCGGTGGTGCGCCAGTGGCAGGGCCTGCGCTGCCATCCCCAGGGCCAACCGGCGCCGGTGCTGGCAGAACCGGCGCCAACGCTGCTGGTTGCCAGCGGCCATTACCGCAATGGGGTGCTGCTCGCGCCTGCCACCGCAGCCTGGGTGTGCGAGCGCATTCGAACCGGCCCTTAACCTGCGGCCACTGCCCGCGTCCCGTCTGCATGGCCCCCCGCACCTCCCGCCGCCGCCAGGCCCTCGCCGGAGCCGCGGGCCTTGGCAGCCTGCTGGCCCTGGCCGGATGTGGCAGCGGCAATCCGCCACTGCAGGGAGCGGGAGCCAGCTTCCCGGCCTCGATCTATCAGCGCTGGTTCAGCGATCTGGCCAGCAAGCAGGGCGTGCAGGTGAACTACCAGTCGGTGGGTTCGGGCGCTGGGGTGCGCCAGTTCCTGGCCGGCACCGTGGATTTCGGGGCCAGCGACGCTCCGATGAAGGCCGATGAGCTGGCCCAGGCCAAGAAGGGGGTGGTGCAGCTGCCGCTCACAGCCGGCGCCATCGCCGTGGCCTACAACCTGCCGGGGTGTGAGCTGAAGCTGAGCCAGGCCCAGGTGGTGGGCATCTTCCAGGGCAAGATCCGCAACTTCAAGGAACTGGGCTGCGCCGATCAACCCATCCAGGTGATCGTCCGCTCCGATGGATCCGGCACCACCAAGAACTTCACCAGTTCGCTATCGGCCTTCAGCCCGGCCTGGAAGGCCGGCCCCGGCAGCGGCAAATCGGTGAACTGGCCCACCGGCGTGGGCGCCAAGGGCAACGAGGGTGTGGCGGCCTCACTGCAGCAGCGCCAGGGCAGCCTGGGTTATGTGGAGGTGTCGTATGTGCGCGGCCCCCTGCAGGCGGCAGCGATCCAGAACGCCAGCGGCAGCTTCGCCAAGCCGGATGGCGCCAGCGCCAGCGAAGCCCTGGCCTCGATCGATCTGGGACCCGACCTCACCGGCAGCAACCCCAACCCTGCCGCCGGCTACCCGATCGTGACCTTCACCTGGGTGCTGCTGAACAAAACCGGTAACGGCACCAGGCTGCCCTCCCTGCAGAAAGCCTTCAGCTACGCCCTCAGCGACACCGCCCAGGCCAAAGCACCCAGCCTGGGCTACATCAGCCTGCCCAAGCCCGTGCTGGAAAAAGCCCGCGCAGCCCTGGCCACGCTTGGCAAATGAAGTGAAACGCATAAAGCGTTCACGACTACTCACCCACACGGATTCACTGATACACCTCCAGCGAGCCCCGAGAACCTTGCTCAACGAACCAAGAGATCTCTCAGGTCCATAATTTTCCAAGGCCTTCCAAGAGCAAAACACATCCGCCTGAACACTCTTAGATCCAACAGCCAAGATGAAAGTCTCGCAATCAATCCTGGTCAGCTCCAGCAGAATTGTAAATAAGGACACAGAATATGAATACATAAGCGGCAGCGGAAGCGATTCTGTCCTAGGCGTTACCATTCTTGACGACCACCTCTATGTCCTGGGGGCTACCCAGTCTGCACTCGGAGGGTTTACTGTTCTCAATGGAGTGAATTTTGGATATGGCCAATTCCTGTTTCTTGCCAAGTATGACCTCAACGGAAGAAATATATGGACAAAGAGCTTGGGCGATGATTATAATCTTAACGCCGACAGGATTTCCTTGGACTCAGCAGCAGAAAAGCTGCTAGTTGCAAATAATGGCCAGATAAAAGTATTTAACTTAGATGGCGAAGAAATTAATTCTCTAGTGATTAGTGTAGGAGGCAGACTCTATGGAGGATATGTCGACTCGGTTGCGACTTATAATGCAAACTCGATTGTGGTTGGCGGCTCGACTTCAAGGGAGCAAGCATACTCCTATCAAGAAGATGCCGACCAGAAAGGCATCGTCGCAAAGTACAAGATAACCGGTGAAAGAGAATGGGAACACATTATTGATTATAGATCATCAATATACCAGGATAGAGTTATTGCAGTTGAAACTTCGACAAGTGGCTATACCTTCGCGGCAGGAACGGCCGTGCCAGGCTCAACAGGTACAGATTACTTTTTAGTAAAACTTGATAAAGATGGCCATAAAGCATGGGAAAGATTCAGCGGAATTACTGGATATGATTCACCCTTTGATATTGCAGTTGGTTCAGATAACTCAGTTTATGTAGTTGGCTATCAGGAAAACGGCATCGACACGACTGGCAATGATGCATTCATCAGCAAATATTTAGCCAACGGAGATCACCAGTGGACAAAATTTCTTACTTCCACGCATAATAATCGAGCAATGTCTATTGAAGTAGCAAAGAATGGCTACATATATGTTACCGGCGATACATCTGGCAGCATGGAGGGCCAGGCGAATCTTGGCCAATACGATATGTTTCTTGCAATATTAAGTAGTGACGGCATGCTTAAATCACTGGATCTCGTTGGAACCGATGGATCTGATGGTGCCAGCTCACTTGCAATAGCCAGTGATGGCTCTGTATTGATTGCTGGTCAGACTTATGGTGATCTATACGGTCAGATAAATCAAAGTCCCAATCGCACAAATGGCGCCATTGTCAAGCTGCAAGAAACAGTTCGATCGTCAAAAGGCTATACGCTGCCTGGATATGTGAGCAATTTGATACTTACTGGCACTGCTGCCATTAATGGCACTGGCAATAAACTTAATAACCGTCTAACTGGAAACTCAGCCAATAATATTCTAGATGGGAAAGCGGGTACGGACACCATGGCAGGCAAATTAGGCAATGATACTTATATCGTTGACAATACAGCTGACAAAATTCTGGAGGCAGTAAACGCTGGCACGGATGCAGTTAAATCATCTGTTTCCTATGCTCTAGGCAGCAATATTGAAAACATGGCTTTAACTGGCATTAATGCCATTAACGGCACTGGAAACTCTTTGAATAATCGCCTTGCAGGAAACTCTGCCAATAACATTCTTCATGGAAAAAGAGGATCAGACGTTATCCTTGGCCACGCTGGCTCTGACACTCTAATTGGCGGCTTAGGCTTAGATACTCTCACTGGAGGGAAAGGAGCAGATATTTTTCTCTACCAATCCACTCTCGAATCAGGAAACAACCCAGCTAGCCGTGATATCATTACGGACTTCAAGGGCTCAAAAGGCGACAAAATTGATCTCTCTTCCATCGATGCGTTTAGTGAATTAGCTGGCAAGCAAGCATTTGCATACATTGGCTCCAGCATGTTCAGTGGAACACAGGGCGAGATCAGGTTCGCGTCTGGCATCCTTGCAATTAATACAGGGAATGATAGAGTAGCAGATATGGAGATTTCACTGAATCGAGTAATGTATTTTAGCGAGGAATTTCTCATCCTATGAAGACCTTTGTGCTAAAAAATCCCCGCCTTTAAGGCGGGGAGTAGCTTTACTTGTTGACTTTAATAACGAGCTGAATTCAGATCTTCACTTGGACTCAGTGAATTCGGCATCGATCACGTCGTCGCCGGCGGCACTGCCACTGGGGGCACCGGCACCATTGCCACCAGCAGCGGCTTCAGCACCAGCGGCCTGCTGGTACACGGAAGCACCAGCGGCATAGAGGGCCTGCTGCAGGGTTTCGAGTTCGCTCTTCATGGTGGCGAAGTCGTCCTTCTCCACCGCGTCCTTGAGCTTCTTGCTCAACTCCTCCACCTTGCTCTTGTCCTCGGCGCTCACCTTGTCGCCCAGTTCGCCGAGCTGCTTTTCGGCCTGGTAGATGAGAGTTTCGGCCTGGTTCTTCAGGTCGATGCGCTCGCGCTTCTCCTTATCGGCAGCAGCGTTGGCCTCGGCATCCTTCACCATCTTCTCCACCTCGTTCTCACTAAGAGTGGAAGCACCAGTGATCGAGATGCTCTGCTCCTTGCCACTGCCCTTGTCCTTGGCGGTCACGCTGAGGATACCGTTGGCATCGATATCGAAGGTCACTTCGATCTGGGGCACGCCACGGGGAGCGGGGGGGATGCCATCGAGGCGGAAGGTTCCAAGCGACTTGTTGTCGCTGGCCATCTCACGCTCGCCCTGGAGCACGTGGATTTCCACGTTGGTCTGACCGTCGACTGCCGTGGAGTAGGTCTCCGATTTCTTGGTGGGAATCGTGGTGTTACGGGTGATCATCTTGGTCATCACGCCGCCCAGGGTCTCCACACCCAGCGACAGCGGGGTGACGTCCAGCAGCAGGATGTCCTTCACCTCACCGGCGAGCACACCGCCCTGGATGGCGGCACCCACGGCCACCACCTCATCGGGGTTCACGGTCTGGTTGGGGTCCTTGCCGGTGATGCGCTTCACCAGCTCCAGCACCGCGGGGATGCGGGTGGAACCACCCACCATCACCACCTCGTCGAGCTCGGAGGCGGAGAGCTTGGCGTCCTTGAGCGACTGCTCCACCGGCACGCGGCAGCGGTCGATGAGCTTGCTGGCCAGTTCCTCAAACCTGGCGCGGGTCAGGGTGAGGTCGAGGTGCTTCGGACCCTCCGGCGTGGCCGTGATGAACGGCAGATTGATCTCACTCTGGGTGGCGCTGGAGAGCTCGATCTTGGCCTTCTCAGCCGCCTCGGTGAGGCGCTGCAGGGCCTGCTTGTCCTGGCGCAGATCAATGCCTTCGTTGCTCTTGAAGGTATCGGCCAGGTAGTCGACGATCACCTTGTCGAAGTCATCGCCACCCAGATGGGTATCACCGGAGGTGGAGAGCACCTCGAACACGCCATCGCCCACCTCCAGCACGGACACGTCGAAGGTGCCGCCGCCCAGGTCGAACACCAGGATGCGCTCGTTGCTCTTCTTGTCGAGGCCGTAGGCGAGGGCAGCCGCGGTGGGCTCGTTGATGATGCGCAGCACCTCGAGGCCGGCGATCTTGCCGGCGTCCTTGGTGGCCTGACGCTGGGAGTCGTTGAAATAGGCGGGAACAGTGATCACCGCCTGGGTGACGGTTTCACCCAGGTACTTGCCGGCGTCTTCCGCGAGCTTGCGCAGCACTTCGGCGGAGACTTCCTCCGGCGCGAACTGCTTGTTGAGCACCGGGCACTTCACCTTCACATTGGAGCCCGCCTTCTCCACGGCATAGCTCACTTCCTTCGACTCTTCATTCACCTCATCGACGCGGCGGCCGATGAAGCGCTTCACCGAGTAAAAAGTATTCTCGGGGTTCATGACCGCCTGGCGCTTGGCGATCTGGCCCACCAGCTTGTCCTGGTTCTTGGTGTAAGCCACCACGGAAGGGGTGGTGCGGAACCCTTCGGCGTTGGCGATCACGGTGGGCTTGCCGCCCTCCATCACCGACACACAGCTGTTCGTGGTGCCGAGGTCAATACCGACAACCTTTCCCATGGGTTCCCACCTCCGTGGCGGTGCATTTGGATTGCATGCATCCTCTGCAGCGGAAGCGGAGCCAGGCGAGGTGTGGTTCCCGAACAGGGCCCGAACCCGCCCTTACGGTGCCGCTGCATCGCAGTGCCGCCATGGCCGCCGTTCCGCCCTTCGCGATCACAGGCACCACCCAGCTGGCCGGGGTGCTGGGCGATCCGGTGCGCCATTCGCTCTCGCCGGCGCTGCACAACGCCGCAATCCAGGAGCTGGGTCTCAACTGGGTGTACCTGGCCCTGCCAGCGAGCGCCGAGGCGCTCGAGGTGGTGGTGCAGGGCCTGGAGGCCATGGGCTGCCGCGGCCTGAGCGTCACCATCCCCCACAAGCAGGCCGTGGCAGCCCTATGCCGGGAGCTGAGCCCCCTGGCCCGGCGGGTGGGGGCCGTGAACACGCTGGTGCCTCTGGAGGGTGGTGGCTGGCACGGCACCAACACCGATGTGGAGGGCTTCATGGCCCCCCTGCGCGAGGACAGCTGGCAGGGGAAGGAAGCTCTGGTGCTCGGCTGCGGCGGCAGTGCCCGGGCCGTGGTGGCAGCCCTGGTGGAGCTGGGACTGGAGCGGATCACCGTGGCGGCGCGCCGGCCGGAGAGCCTGGAGGCCTTCGCTGGCGACTGCCGCCCCTGGGCACCCCAGCTGCGCACCCTGGCATGGGCCGGCGGGCTGCAGCCGGCACTGGCGGCAGCGGCCCTGGTGGTGAACACCACGCCGCTGGGGATGGCCTCGGCCAGCGATCCCGCCGCCGCGGAGCGCTCACCGCTGAGCGCCGCTGAGCTGGATGCCCTCACGCCCGGCAGCTGCGTGTACGACCTCATCTACATCCCAAGACCCAGCCGTCTGCTGCAGGGCGCCGCGGAGCGGGGCTGCCGCACCGTTGACGGGCTGGAGATGCTGGTGCAACAGGGTGCCGCCGCCCTGCGGCTGTGGAGCGGCCACCAAACCCTGCCGGTAGACGCGATGCGGGCTGCGGCGCTGGAGCAACTGGAAGGGGGCCACTAGCCTGCGCGCACGCGCCTGTTGCCGCCGGTCCATGCAGTCTCCCCCGATCTGGCAACGGCTGCTGGCCGCCGCGGCCTACCTGCTGCCCTGGAGCGACGCCATTCCCTTCGGCCGTGCCCTGTTCGGTCTGTTTCCGGCGCTGCAGTGGCTGAGCCTGCCGGCCCTGCCGATCGCGGTGGTGGAGCAGGCGGTGCCCTTCGGAGGCTTGGTGCTGTTCCTGGTGCTGTTTGTGGCGGTGGTGCGCAACGCCCAGGTGCCCTACACGATCCGCTTCAACGTGCTGCAGGCGATCCTGATCGACATCGTGCTGGTGCTGATCGGCCTGGTGTTCCAGCTGCTGATCAGCCCGCTGGGCAGCGGCTTCGCCCTGCGCACCCTGAGCAACACCGTGTTCCTGGGGACGCTGGTGGTGGTGGCCTTCGGCGTGGTGCAGAACCTGCGGGGCAAGGAGGCCGATCTGCCCGCCCTCTCCGAGGCCGTGCGCATGCAGCTCTACTGAGCCATGCGGGGCGTTGCGATAAGTTGATCAATCCGTCGCTGGTGGGCCACAGCCCGCCGGCCGCTGCCACAGCAACCGTCTGGCGACCATGACGCAGCCCTATTACGAAACCATGTACATCCTTCGTCCGGACATTCCGGAGGAAGAGGTGGAAAGCCACATCACCAAGTACCGCGATCTCGTCACCGAATCCGGTGGCGAGGTGCTCGACTGCCAGATGCGCGGCAAGCGCCGCCTGGCCTATTCGATCGCCAAGCATCGCGAAGGCATCTACGTGCAGCTGAACCACAACGGCAACGGCCAGCAGGTGGCTCCCCTGGAGCGCGCGATGCGTCTGTCGGAAGACGTGATTCGCTACCTCACCGTCAAGCAGGACGGCCCGATGCCCGCTCCCCGCAGCCTGCCGATGGTGAGCGGCGAATCGGCCGCGGCCGAGCCCGCCGGCGTCTAAACGACGCTTGTCATCCAAGAAGAGCATCTGTAATGTCCGGCGATGGAGCCGGAAGCCCGATCAGATTCGCTCCCCTCGGAACCGAAGTGGTCTCCCCAGGCCGCTTCGGTTTTTGCATGGGCGCAGCAGCTGGAGCAGGAACTGGCTGAAACCCGTGCCGAGCTGGCGGCGATGCACGAGCTGCTGGACGACATCCCGCAGATCTTCGAGCGCAAGTTCCAGCAGCGCCTGCAGCCGATCCTGAGCGACAACGCCAATCTGCGGCGCCAGCTGCAGCAGCTCCAGAGCGCGCCGGAAGCCAGCAGGCAGCCCCAGTTGCCGCCGACCCCGCGCCAGCCCCGGATCCGCAGGGCCCTGCGCCATGCCTTCGGCCTGCCACCGGCAGGCCAGCAGGACGCGGCCTGAACCTCAGCCGCGACGCGATGCGGCCCAGAGGCGCGTGGGCAGACCCCACACGTAGATGAAGCCCTCGGCGGCCTTGTGGTCGAACTGGTCTTCGGCGCCGTAGGTGGCCATGTCGGGCACGTAGAGGCTGTTGGCCGCGCTGGTGCGGCCAACCACGGTGGCATTGCCCTTGTGCAGCTTCAGCCGCACGGTGCCGTTCACGGTGAGCTGGGTGCGGTCGATGAAGCCGTCGAGCGCATCCTTGAGCGGACCGAACCAGAGGCCCTGGTACACCAGATCAGCCCACTGCTGCTCCAGCTGACGCTTGGTGCGCAGCACGTCGGCGGCCAGGGTGAGGCTCTCCAGCTCCTGGTGGGCCTTGATCAGCAGCAGCAGACCCGGGGTTTCGTAGATCTCCCGGCTCTTGATGCCCACCACCCGATTCTCGATCATGTCGAGCCGACCGAATCCATGGCGCCCTGCCACGGCATTGGCCTGGCGGATCAGGCTCACCGGATCGAGACGCACCCCATCGATGCTCACCGGGTTGCCGTTCTCAAAGCCGATCTCCACCAGCTCGGGCTGATCGGGCGCCGCCTCCACGCTCACGGTGAGGGCGTAGATCTCCTCGGGCGGCTCCACGTTGGGATCCTCCAGGGGGCCGGCCTCGATCGAGCGGCCCAGCAGGTTGAGGTCGATCGAGTAGGGCGATTTCTTACTCACCGGCGCGGGAATCCCGCAGCGCTCGCCGTAGGCAATGGTGTCCTCGCGGCTCATGCCCCATTCGCGGGCGGGGGTGAGCACCTTGAGCTCCGGGGCAAGGGCACCGATCGCCACATCAAAGCGCACCTGGTCGTTGCCCTTGCCGGTGCAGCCGTGGGCCACGGCATCGGCGCCCAGCTCGCGGGCGATCTCCACCAGGCGGCGGGCGATCAGCGGCCGGGCCAGGGCGGTGGAGAGGGGATAGCGGCCTTCATAGAGGGCGTTGGCGCGAATGGCCGGGAAGGCGAATTCGCTGATGAAGGGCTCGATCAGGTCGCCCACGATCGACTGGCTGGCGCCGGAATCCAGGGCCTTCTGGCGGATGGGCTCGAGCTCATCGCCCTGGCCGAGATCGGCGGCGAAGGTGATCACCTCCTCCACGCCCCATTCCTGCTTGAGGTAGGGGATGCACACGCTGGTGTCCACACCACCGGAATAGGCCAGTACCGCCTTCTTCGCCCGACCCATCAACGCGTCTCCTGCGCTCAGTCGTTCGATTCTCTCCCGTCGCCCTCAGGCACAGGCCAGCGCAGCACGAGCACCAGCGCGATCACGGCCGGCGGCAACAGCACCAGACTCCACACCAGCGGTGGACGGATCGCCAGGGGCTGAGGCCAGCGATCGCCGGCAGCCACCAGCGCCGCACTCACGGCGAGGGCCAGAGCCCAGGAACGCAGCAGATCGCGAAGCTTGGCGAGAGGCATAACGGTATGGTGGTGGATTGGCCCCAAGCCACACGCGAACAGCGAGAAGAGAACTGCCCGCATGAGCACTCTGGCCTCCAGCGGCGCCAGCCGCCTCGACAGCGTCAACCCCTCGCTCACCCGCTACCAGCGCAGCGAGCCCGCGCCGGTGCTGCCGCTGCGCGATGAGCCCGACCTGCTGAGCTGGCTGGAAACCAGCGGCCGGCTGGTGGCCGACGAGGACACCGCCACCGCGGAGGTGAGCACGGTGGAAGAGGAGGAGCTCTCCGCGCTGATGGGCGAGAAGGAGGACTACAACCAGGCCGACGAACAGCCCGAAGAAGACTGGGAAGACTGAGGACGCCGGGGGACACTGGGGGCGCCTGGCCCCCACCCCTTGGCCCCTGGTTCAACTCCATCCCCCCAGACGCCCAGCAGCAGCCGTGTCGCCGCGGCGCTGCTGGGTTTTGTACTGCTGGTCGCCTGCGTGGTGAGCGACGCCCTGGTGCCCAACTCGGCGCTCACGCTGCCGCTGGTGGTGGCGGCGCTGGTGGCGGCAGGCACCACGGCCTGGGGCGTGCCGTGGCTGCGGCGCTTGAAGCTCGGGCAGGTGATCCGCGAGGAGGGACCCCAGGGCCACCAGCGCAAGGCCGGCACACCCACCATGGGTGGCCTGCTGGTGGTGCCGGTGGGGGTGCTGATCGGCAGCCTGGTGAGCCCCAGGGATCCACGGCTGGTGGCCGTGGCGGCGATCACCCTGGCCTACATGGCGATCGGCGCCCTCGACGACTGGCGCAGCCTCAGCAAGCGCACCAACACGGGGCTCACGCCCCGGGGCAAGCTGCTGCTGCAGGCCGGAGCGGCCGCGGCGTTTCTGCTGTGGGCCTGGCAGGGCCAATGGCTGGGGGGTGCGGAAGCGGGCACGATCGCCCTGCCGCTGGGCTGGCTGCTGCCGATCGGGCTGCTGATCTGGCCGCTGGGCCTGTTCGTGTTTCTGGCGGAGAGCAACGCCACCAACCTCACCGATGGCCTCGATGGGCTGGCCAGCGGCTGCGGGGCGGTGGTGTTCACCGGCATGGGGCTGCAGCTGATGCTGCGGGGCCATGAGGGCGATCCGGCCCTGGCGGCGTTCTGTGTGGCGATGGCGGGCTGCTGGCTGGGCTTTCTGGCCCACAACCGCAAGCCGGCCCGGCTGTTCATGGGCGACACGGGCTCCCTGGCCATGGGCGCGGCCCTGAGCGCGGTGGCCCTGCTCTCCAACAGCCTCTGGCCCCTACTGCTGATGGGCGGCGTGTTCCTGGCGGAGTCGCTGTCGGTGATCGTGCAGGTGTGGGTGTTCAAAGCCACCAAGAACCCGGCCACCGGCCAGGGCAGGCGGGTGCTGCGCATGGCGCCGCTGCACCACCACTTCGAATTGGGCGGACTGGCTGAACAGCAGGTGGTGATCCGGTTCTGGGGTGCGAGCCTGGTACTGGTGATGCTGGGGCTGGTGCTCCTGCCGTAACCCGCAAGCCAACGTGCGTGCTCACCATGGCCTACTTCACCTGGAAGGAAACCGGTCTCACCAGTGACTGCGCCAGCCTGGAGGCGATGGCGGCCCGGTTCGAGGAATCGGCGGCGCTGATGCGGCGCATGGCCGATGAGGGCTTCCGGCTGGAGCGCCACAGCGACGGCCAGCGCATCACCCACCCGGACCCGGACGTGTTCGAGGCCTACGGCTTCGTGAGCGAGGAGCCGCCCGTGCGCCAGCTCACACTCTTGAACTAGCCGGTGAACTAGCCGGCGCGGCGTAGGTAGCCCACCACCCACACCAGCACGAAGGCCAGCGAGGAGGCGCCGAGATAGATCAGCGCCCACTTCTGGAAGGTGGCGATGTCCCAGCCGAAGAGCAGCCCGTTGGCCGCATCGCCGGCCGTGGCGTAGGCCAGCACCGGGCTCAGAACAGCCAGTGCCGCGGCACTGAGGTCGCCAGCCATTGCCACCACCCGGCCACTGCCCGATTGCCGACTCTCTCTAGCAGCTTGAATCGGGCGCAGCACCGCCCGGCTCCGATGGCACCACCGGTTCTTCCCCGCACCCTGATGCTGCTGGGCAGCGGCGAGCTCGGGAAGGAGGTGGCGATCGCCGCCCAGCGGCTGGGCTGCCGGGTGATCGCCGTGGATCGCTACCCCGGCGCCCCGGCCATGCAGGTGGCCGATGCCTGCGAGGTGATCCCGATGACCGACGCCGCGGCCCTCAAGGCCGTGGTGCGCCGGCATCAGCCCGATCTACTGATTCCCGAAATCGAGGCGCTGGCGGTGGATGCCCTGGCGGAGCTGGAAGCCGAGGGCATCACGGTGATCCCCACGGCGCGGGCCACGGCCGTCACCATGAACCGCGACCGCATCCGCGATCTGGCGGCCGGCCGCCTGGGGCTGCGCACGGCCCGCTTCGCCTATGCCGAGAGCGCCGACGAGCTGGCCGCCGCAACCGCACCGCTCGGTTGGCCGGTGGTGGTGAAGCCGGTGATGAGCTCGTCGGGCAAGGGCCAGAGCGTGGTGGAGGGCCCCGAGGGGATTCAGGCCGCCTGGGAGGCCGCCATGGCCGGCGCCCGGGGCGAGGGTGCCCGGGTGATCGTGGAGGAGTTTCTCCGCTTCGAGCTGGAGATCACGCTGCTCACCGTGAAGCAGTGGGATGGGCCCACCCTGTTCTGCCCGCCGATCGGCCACATCCAGGAACGGGGCGACTACCAATGCAGCTGGCAGCCCGCGGCCATGGGGCCGCAGCAGCTGGCGGCGGCCCAGGCGATGGCCAGGGCCGTGACCGATGAGCTGGGCGGCGCCGGACTCTTCGGCGTGGAATTCTTCCTCTGCCGGCGCGCCGGCAGCAGCGATCCGGCCGATCTGGAGGTGGTGTTCTCCGAGCTCTCGCCGCGCCCCCACGACACGGGTCTGGTGACCCTGATGGGCCAGAACCTCAGCGAGTTTGAGCTGCACGTGCGAGCCGTGCTGGGGCTGCCGATCCCGGAGATCCGCTCGCTGGGGGCGGCCGCCAGCCGCGTGATTCTGGCCGGCGAGCACCTGGAGAGCGTGACCTTCAGCGGCGTGGCCGAGGCGCTCACCGAGCCCGACACCCAGGTGCTGCTGTTCGGCAAGCCCGATGCCCGCCCCCACCGGCGCATGGGGGTGGCCCTGGCCCGCGGCGGCTGCGAAAGCGAAGCCCGCCAGCGGGCGGATGCCGCCGCCGCCCGGATCCAGGTGCTGCCAGGCCACTGAAGCGACCGGCACCCTCTGGTGCAGGCGGGATCCGCTCCTTATGGTGCGCCAGTCAGGAAGCGCCATGAGTCAGGCCCAGCCCAGCCCGCCCCGGCCGCCCCGCAGGGAGCGCCCCCGCGGCAACAGCCGGCAGCGGGCGGCGGCAGCAGCAGCGGCTGTGACAGACCTGCACGAGCGCCGCAGACGCAGGGAGCGCACCAGAACCGAACGTCAACGCCGCCGGCTTCCCCTGGTTCCCTTCGCCCTGGGTGCGGCCCTGGGCTATGGACTGGCCGGGCCCCTGCCCCAGATGACCGGCGGTGTCCTGGCGGCCCTGCTGCATGGGCCCACCAAGCTGGTGGAACTGGTGAACCCGTTCGGGGTGGGCGAACGGCAGGTGCTGGTGCTCGGCACCGACAAGGTGAGTGACAGCACCGATGTGATGTTCACCGTGCAGGTGAAGGACGGCACCACCCGGATCACCCAGGTGCCGCGCGACACCTTTGTGGAGTCTGGCGCCCATGGCGTGACAAAGGCCAACGCGCTCTATGCCCTCGGTGGGCCCGCTGCGGCCAAGCAGGAGGTGGGGCAACTGCTGAACGCGCCGGTGGAGCGCTACGTGAGGGTGAACCTGCGGGCGGTGGAGCGGCTGGCGGACGCGCTGGGGGGTGTGGAGCTGGACGTGCCCAAGCGCCTGTACTACGTGGACAACAGTCAGGGGCTTTACATCGACCTCTACCCCGGCCGCCAGCTGCTGAAGGGTGAGGCGCTGGAGGGCTTCCTGCGCTTCCGCCACGACGAGCTGGGCGACCTGGGCCGGATGGAGCGCCAGAAGCTGGTGCTGCGCGAGGTGTTCAGGAAACTGGCCCAGCCGAGCACCCTGACCCAGCTGCCAGCCCTGCTCCAGATCGCCGGCGACGATGTGAAGACCGACCTCACGCCCGTGGAGATGGGCCAGCTGCTCACGGCCATGGCCGGCAGCAAGCTGGCCACCGGCCAGCTACCAGGGCGCGTGTTCTGGCAGGACGACCTCAGCTACTGGATGCCGAACTCCAATACCCACTACACCGGGGTGATGAGCAACGAGCCGGCTCCCTGAGCTGCCCACCTCAACGCCGCAGGAAGTGGTGGTGATCCAGGCCCTCCAGCAGGCCCCAGGCCTGGGGCTTTGAGGCGAAATACACCCGGCGATGGCCCCGCAGACTCTCCATGCTGGGGTCGTGGTCGTAGGGCACCACGCCGAGGGTGAGGCCCGAGAGCAGCTGGTCATCACCCTGCTGGCTGGCTTCCACCAGCACCGACCCCAGCGGCAAACCCCAGCCATGGGCAAGGAAGCGCAGGGCCTCGGTTTTCGACGCCGGCAGCGGCAACACATCGATGAAGCGGTGCTGGAAGAGGTAGGGCCGGGCCGGCAGGCCGTGTTGCCGCAGGGTCTGGCGCACCAGCGGCAGCACACCGGGATCGGGGCTGGCTACCACATAACTCACCTTGTAGTCACTCTGATCCTCCGGGCCCTGCAATGCCAGCTGATCCTTCAGATCGGCGAGGGCCCCCATCACGGCAGCGCGATCCCACCCGGGCGCAATGTGCGTGGTCCAGCCAGCATCGGCAACCCAGCTGTGGGGCTCAGTGCCACAGCGATGGATCTCCGTGCCTGCCCGGGTGATCCACACCAACGGCTCCGGCAGGTGCAGCTCCCGGTAGCGCAGCCTGGCAGCCTTGAAGCCTCGGCCGGTGCTCACCACCAGGCCCAGCCCTGAATCCGCACACAACCGGCGGCGAAGCACCGCAAGGCTGGCCTCCTCCGGCGTAGCCAACGACACATCGAGATCCAGCACCAGCAACCGCTGACAGGGAGGTGCGGCGGGCTGGTGCACGGCCGACACAGCTACGGCGGCAAAGTGAACTGGTGCCGAGACAGCCGGGGTGATGGCGCCCAGGTAATGCAGAACATGGGCATCCCAGCTGAAGTGACGGCTCACTGCTTCGATGCCATCGCGCTGCCAGCGGCTCCAGCGCTGGGAGTTGGCAAAGGCGGTTTCGATGGCTTCCTGGAGGGCGTCGAGATCGGAGACATCCACCAGCAGCCCGTTGTGACAGCGGGCCAGGATGTCGCGCGGACCACCGTCATCGGTGGCCACCACCGGCAACCCACTGGCGGCAGCCTCCAGCAACGTGAGCCCGAAGGGTTCGGTGAGGGCAGGGTTCACGAACAACCCGCCCAGGGAAGCTGCCCAGCGGTAGATCGCGGGAATCTGATCGCGGGCGTGCTGCTTTGGATAGGCCACCTGGCCATAGAGGTTGTAGCGGTCCACCAGCTCGAACACCTGCTGAAACAGCTCGCGCTGCTGGCGCTCCAGCTGGCTGGGGTCATCGCGGCAGCCCAGCACAAGCACCAGGTTGTGATGGCGACAGAGGTGTTCGGAGCGGCCAAACGCCTCCACCAGCGCCGGGATGTTCTTGCGGCGATCGGCCCTGCAGATCGCCAGCACGGGGGGCAGCTGGGGCTCTCGCAGGAATGGAGCCACCAGCTCCTCCACTGAGGGATCACCACCGGCTCGCGTGGGTGGGAAGAACAATCCGGTATCCACCCCGGGCGGAATCACCTCAGCCTTGTCGAGAGAGAAGCGGGCATAGCGGCTGTACTGAGCGTCGCGTTCCTGGGCCGTGCTGGTCACCACCAACTGGCTGTGGGCCAGGGCGAGCTCCTCGGCATCGATGCGTCGCGCCATCGAAAACTGCTGATCGAGCTGGCGAGCATCCAGGCCAGCGGCGAGCAGGCGGCGGCGCTTCTCGCGGCCCAGGGAATGGCCGGTGAACACCAGCGGCACGCCCAAGCGGCGCTGGATCAGCGCACCCACATAGCCAGCATCGGCGTAATGGGCGTGAATCCAGTCGGGCAGTCGCTCCTGAGCCAGCAGCCGCTCCACCAGCGCGTCGGCCAGTTCATCCAGAAACGGCCAGAGCAGCTCCTTGCGCACGTAGCGCCGTGGGCCGAAAGGAAGACGCAGAATCGTGAGGTCGGGCGCAACGGCTTCCGACACACAGGCGTAGTCGCCCGAGACGCGCCGATCTGCAACCAGGCGGGTGACCACTTCCACCCGATCCACTTCAGGGCGAGCGGCCAGGGCGCGGGCCAGTTCAAGCACGTAGGTGGTCTGGCCACCGGTGTCGGGATCCCTGCCCAGCTCCAGGTGATGGCCACGCAACAGGCCATGGAGATGGAGGTGGAGTGCGTAGAAGCCCATACCCCACCAGTAGCGGGTTTTTTCTGTGAGGAACGAAACCGGGCGCCTGGCCCTCGACAGTCAAACTCAGTCTCTCAGTCGAGACTCATCCTGTTCGCAGGGATCCGGGCCGACCCCAAGGGGTCGGCTGCCGGAGACGGATTGATGTCGGCATTTGCTGACATT
>VFQS010001478.1_pt1 | contig 21481 bp, 19 predicted proteins | sample 3512361 | NCBI WGS metagenome assembly VFQS01 (sample SAMN10412375, study PRJNA504923) | tailings metagenome | isolation source: Relicate 1 Philex TSF3 active mining | place: Philippines
GGGTTAGGGTTAAGCAATTTCCATAATAAAAAATCCGCGCTTCATCCGCACGTAATTCAAACCGCTCTGGCACTTGATCAATTGGCGCTTGACCAATTAGTGCTTCCATTGTTGCTGGCAATAACTGACGACGCAATACCGCACGTACTCTTGCGACTAGTTCACGCGGTGAAAAGGGTTTCGTTACATAGTCATCGGCACCAATTTCTAAACCGACGATGCGATCAATCTCGTCACCACGTGCGGTTAAAAAAATCACTGGGGTTTGGCAAAATTGGCGTAAGCGACGGCAAACTTCAAACCCGTTCAAATCTGGCAAACCGACATCCAATACAATCAAGGCGATCTTACTCTGATCCGTTTGCAATAAATCCAAGGCGGCTTGCCCTAAACTCAGGTGTAAGGGCGTGAAGCCATCTGTCGCCAGTGCGTAACATAGATTTTGCGCAATCGCGACTTCATCTTCGACAATCAAAATAGTTTGCGACATAATCTTAGTAAATTTATTCAGTAAAAATAACAGATAGTAATCTTGGCAAATGGTAGCAGATGAGCAGGCAATCAAGGTAGGCTAATTCTGCGCCACTTGACTATAAAACATGGCTATAAAAATTGCCGAAGATCTGTTTGATAAGGAACCAGTATGTCACAAGTTGTTCGCGTTGCCATTGGTGAAAATTTTCCTGAGATTCAATGGCCAGCCTGTTGCCCCGAATGTGGCACCACCAAATCGCTGATTCGCAATACCAGCCGCTTGGGTAAAGTGAAATCGATACGCCCCAATTTGCAAGGTGGCTTAACTATGAAAAGCGAGGTCATGTATTTGAATTATTGGATTTGTCCACAACATGCCGCCGAGACACGATGGGCAAATCGCCTACTAGAAAAAAGCCCTGTCATGCACTTGATTCGCTTCATTTTTTACGTGGGCGTGGTGTTCGCGATTGGGCTAATTTTTGGTCCGCGTCGTCTAGAAACTTTTCCAGATTTGGGGTCTTTATTAGCCTTACCGCTGATTGGCATACTGGGCGTTGCCAGTTTGATCTGGGCAAGAATCGCAACCAGCGTATGGCCGATTCGATTTGATCCTGATCAGGACGTGATTGAAATCCAATTTCGACAAGCGCCTTATGCCACCCGCTTCCGCGTGATGAATCGAGAAGCGACCAGCGCACAAAATACCGAAGAAACACCATGGTACAAACGTGCGCTGTTGTGGAAAGTGATCGTCATCGTGCTGTTTATTATGTTCATGGCACGCTTGATGAAATAACTTTTAACTTTTGACCTACTTCAGCATCGCCGCATAAGCGAGTTTTTTGAATTCAAACGAGTAAGGATGCCAAAACGCCATTTGGCGCTGCGTCATCAATAAGCCAGCGATATTGTGGCGCGGTGAAATCCACCAATGCGTACCTGCGATACCGCCCCACTCAAACTCACCTTCTGCATCTGCCGGATCATTTTCACCTGGACGCAAAGTCACTGCTCCGCCTAAACCAAAGCCTTTGCCCGGAACATCACCCACACCGGGGAAGGCAATGCCCCAACCTTGAGGCAAATGATTTTTCATCATCAATCGTATCGACTCTGGTCTTAATACCGCATGACCACCGGGTAAAAAACTGCGCATCAGTGCCAACATATCGTGCATGCTAGAGACCAAACCGCCACCGCCAGAAAAGCGTGGAATCGGTTTTAAAAAAGCTTCTGGATACGGTGATTTTTCTAAGCGTTTGAGATCGCGATTCAAGACGTTCATAGGATCGGTGCCGGCATAGTAAGCGGTTAAGCGTTCATGCTTATGCGGCGGCACCCAAAAGCTGGTGTCGTTCATACCTAAGGGCGACAAAATATGTGCGTGCAAATACACATCAAAATTGTCACCACTAACGACTTCGACTAAACGTGATAAAACATCGGTGGCAATCGAATACTCCCAACGCTCACCAGGATGAAAGCTGAGCGGCAATTCTTCGAGGATGTTGATGAGTTCGGATAAAGGTTCAAACGCGTTTAGTACCTTACGCTCGACATAAGCTTTATAAATCGTACTACCGTGATCGAGCAAACCGTAGCTGAGGCCAGAGGTATGCGTTAGCAATTGGCGCACCGTGATCGCAGAGCGCGCGGCCTCGGTTTGACTGATATCGGTCGCACCGGGAATTAAGACTTGGCGTTGGCCGAGTTGGGGCATGTAGATTTCTACTGGATGATCCAAGCCCAATTTACCTTGTTCGATTAACTGCATAATCGCCATCGAGGTCAGCAATTTGGTATTAGAAAATACGCGGAATAAGTGATCGTGACGCAAAGGAATTTGATTTTCGATATCGGCCCAACCCGCAGCATGGAAATGCACCAAATCTTGCCCCGACAATATCGCTGATGACACGCCAGATAAAATCTTTCGATCAACATAAGTTTGCATCGCTGGCGCAATCGCGCTGAAATCGTAGTGGCTGGGGGTGATGATCATGGAAAAATTCGCTGAAAAATTTCGCGATAGGAGCGGAAAGCTGATATTTTAGCTGCTCAAGGACACACTTCCAAATCAAGATGACAAACTGGAATCAAGCACAAGCCGATACACAAGCACCTGCATTTTTACGCGATTTATTTGCAGTCGCTCTTGCGGCAGTTGATCCACGCCATTGCTTGCCGCCACATCTACCGCCGTTTCCAGCAAGCGGACGGTGTGTTGTGGTCGGTGCTGGCAAAGCAGCGGCATCGATGGCACAAGCTGTAGAACAGCATTGGTTTGCGTCGAATTTGGATGCAACTGCAAATGACGTAGCACGTTTTAGTGGCATGGTGATTGTGCCGCATGGCTATAGTTTGCCATGCAAGTACATACAAGTTCGCGAAGCAGCGCATCCCGTGCCTGACGAGGCAGGCTATCAGGCTGCATGCGATTTACTCGATTCGGTAAGTAATCTCAGTGCAGACGACACGGTGATTTGCTTATTATCAGGTGGTGGTTCTTCGCTGATGAGCTTGCCAGCTGCAGGCATCAGTCTGGCGGAAAAACAAATCATTAATCGTGCACTACTGCGTAGCGGTGCGCGCATACACGAAATCAATTGCGTCCGCAAACATTTATCAGCGATCAAAGGTGGGCGCTTAGCCTTGGCGTGTGCGCCTGCCAAGGTCTTGACCTATATCATCTCGGACGTGGCGGGCGACGACCCCAGCATTATCGCCAGCGGACCAAGCTTGGCTGATGCCAGTACCCTTTTTGATGCTCTAGAAATTTTGCAGCGCTATGCGATTCCAACTTCAGCAACTGTTCTCGCACATTTGCAACAAGTCTCATCAGAAACGCCAAAACCAAATCACGCGGGATTCGTTCAAACCCACGTTCAAATAATTGCGAACGCGCAAATGGCCTTGCAAGCAGCCGCGAATTTCGCGCAATCAAAAGCTATCTGCGTACAGATCTTATCGGATCGTTTAGAGGGTGAAGCACGTGAACTCGGACATACGCAAGCCTTGATGTCGATTGCTATTGCGACGACACTGGCGACAGATAATTTCCATCAACAGCAAAGACAAGCACATTTGCTGTTATCTGGTGGCGAAACGACTGTCACGGTGAAAGGTAATGGACGCGGAGGTCGCAATTCTGAATATCTATTAGGACTCTGCCAAAGTCTCCAAGGGCATGCAGGCATCTATGCACTAGCAGCAGATACCGATGGCCGCGATGGCAGCGAACACAACGCTGGCGCTTGGTGTACGCCGGATAGCTTACAACGCGCAAGCGCTTTATCAATTTCTGCCGAAGCCTGTTTAGCGAACAACGATGCATACAGCTTCTTTGCAGCCTTAGACAACTTATTAGAAACCGGACCGACCTACAATAATGTAAATGATTTTCGGGCGATTTTGATTGTGTGAATTTAGAAACAAGGGATTCAAGGTTTGGTGTTAGTCAGCGAATTTACTAGCAGATACATCGTGACCATTCATTTATATGGATTCAATCGTCTCTATTGAATCGTTTAACTGTACGCGACTACACCTTGTTACTTTTGGGGGACAACAACAAACTAACAAAAAATGCGAGGATAGACCAAAACGCGATCACGTAAAAAAACGAACCGCCATAAGAAATGCCTAAGAGCTTTATCGTCAACGAAAAAAAGTAAATAACTGGTGAAATCATCATAAAAAACCCAACGATACCAACAAAAATCAAAACCCCAGCTGTGATTGTGGCTGCGATGAATGCGTTAAAAATGCGTTTTTTCATATTCTTGTCATCCTCTTATACCTATCAAATATAGGCGAAATCATTCCATTTAGCTTTTACTCGAATGAACTTAGTAGCGCCCGCGTTGCCCCCAAACCTGCCTGCGCTTGCAGAGTCAATGGCGTTTTACCGGTTAACCACGATGCACGAAATGCCTCAGCTTCTGTCTTTTGCTCTGCACTTAATTTTGTTTCCAATTGGGCGATATGTGCGAGCAATTCTTTGGTCGGCTCTGGCATCATTGATTTGAGTAATACTGCCAGCGCATAACTTCTCACCAAATCTGGTGCAGGTGATGCGGGGTTTGAATAATAATTCGCCAGATAGGCGGTTGCAGCTACGTTGCCTTGGCGTGAAGCGCGTTCCCACCAAATGAGCGCATTTTGAATATCGCGCTTCTTGCCGTAATAAATACCGACATCGTGCTGCGCCAAATCATAGCCAGCTTCCGCCGCACGAAGTTTAAACTTCAAAGCCTCAACTTCATTGACAGGAACCGTGCCGGGAAATTGGCCAGCGAGATAACAACCCACTTTATACGCTGCAAGTTGGTTTCCTAATTCTGCAGATTCAGAAAATAATTGGAATGCTCTTTTCGTGTCTTGAGGCGTGCCAATGCCATTGTTCAAAAACATACCGAGATGATATTTAATCTCCGCATTGCCATTCGATGCCAATTCAGACAGTCGTTTGAAAATCGCTTCATTCGATCGATCATCGGCACTGACCGGATTAAAAAGATGGATGACGACGAAACCAGCCGCGATGAAGAGTTTGCTTAGCGATTTAGTGAAATACATGAATGTCCTAAAAAATGAAAATGTTTGTATCAAGCTAAATCTTGCCCAAACATAATGCGATGACCGTCAACCGTCGTCAGCCCAAATTCACGCATGCCCCAGACTTCGTCGCGAATTGTTTTAATGAAGCTGACACCTCGCTCATGAAACTCTTGGTAGAGACTGCTCGCATCATTGACTTCGATGTAGGCAAAATAAGAATGATCGCCAATCTGCGCGGCGGGCTTTTCGTCTATGCATTCCCCTAGCATCAAGACCACATTGTCTCGCTCAAGAAATGTCCAACCAGGATATTCGTTGAGCAAATGAAAGCCCAGCGACTTCATGTAGAAATCTTTCGACACAGCCAGATTTTGTACTGCTAAAACATATCGCGGGGCGAATAAATTTTTCATACTTTCCTATGTTGGCTATATCCATTTCTTAGGTGATGCGACAGATTTAAGCAACGAGTCTCATGTGTAATAAAGGATAAGGCTTGCCTTGTCCATCATAAGCTGAACGATCCACCACCACAAATCCCATGTGTTGATAAAAACCCAGTGCTTGCGGATTTTGTTCATTCACATCGACTTTGGCCGCGCCTTGTGTTTTGATCGCATTCATCGTCAACAACGCACCGATGCCTCGTCCACGCGCATCCGGTGCGATAAATAGCATCTCGATATTGCCTTCACGTACTCCACAAAATCCTCGTATCTCACCATCTTGATCGACCGCTGCGCGTAGTTCAACCGCATCAAAATATTGTTCGAGAATCATGGGTTTAAGTTCTTGCAAATCTGTTTCGGTCAAAAAATCATGGGTCGCTCTTACTGAGGCTTCCCAGATCGCTAACAGTCGGAGGTAATCTGTCTTTTGAACCAGTGTGATGTGCATATTCGATGCCATAGATAGGTGAGTGAGAGAAACTTGCTGTCGCACTCAAGCAATTTAATTGTTTTGTCATGAATGGCAATCGAAGCGCGATTCACAACACGCATTCAAAATCCAACATTCTTGCCGTGATTGACCAAAATCATGGTATTTTTTGTTAAATACCTCTACAAGTTAAGCATTCTAAAACGATTGGAGTTACTTGTGACTAAGTTAACGCAGCCAAGATCAGAATTGTTTTTATCGGTATCGATTAACGAGGGCTTAAAACAAGTCATCGAGATCTCGCACAAAATCAATTTGGTCGCGATCAATGCTATTTTGGTTGCCAAGCGAGCGGGAACGCAATCGGCTGGATTCAAAGTCGTCGCCATTGAACTGCGCCTGTTCAGCCAAAAGATGGAAGAGAGCATGGCGCGCTTGAGCGACATGATTTTTCAATTAGTCCATCGCATTGCTGCTTTACGCAAATTAGAAAAAAATTTACGTTCTCTAGATATCACGCTACACAAATTAGCGAACGATAATCCGCAAATACAAGCCGCGTTTGCCGACAAACAAGAAGCTTACCAAGGCTTAAAGTCGGCTACCGACGCCGAGTGGGAATGCTTGGAAAAAGAAATCCAACGTTCTTTAAATCTATGTAGCGCTGGCGCGATGCTTTCGCACAATGCGCGTATCGAAGCAGCCTATGGCGGCAGTATGTTAGCCGACATGCAGCAGGTAGCAGGACGGATTGAAGAAATGATGCATCTCGCAATTACGCATTTAAAGCAGTTAACTTATTCCGCTAGAACTTAGATCAGCAAAAAAGTAGCGCGTCGTGACTACAGTTTAGAGAAAAGAAAACCTTATGAAAAAATACCAAACGATCTTTGAACAAGGCGATCATCAATGGGCTGTCATCACGCGCGATCCGGATAAACCAGACTATTTAATTGATACCAATGAATACTTGGTGATACAAGGTGAACGAGCCATCCTAACTGACCCGGGTGGTATGGAAATTTTTCCTGAAGTTTTTTCAGCGATTAATACCGAGTTCGATGCACGTAACATCGTTGCCTTATTCGCTTCGCATCAAGATCCCGATGTGATTTCTTCGCTCGCTTTGTGGTTAGATTTTAATCCGAACTTGCAGTGTTACCTGAGTTGGTTGTGGAGTTCCTTCATTCCACATTTTGGTGGAAATAAATCGACCTTTGTATCGCTTCCCGATGAGGGCGCGGAAATCAACTTAGGACATTTACGTTTACAAGCTGTGCCCGCCCATTATCTGCATTCGTCAGGTAATTTTAATTTGTACGATCCTGCTGCGAAAATCTTGTTTTCTGGCGATGTCGGTGCAGCCTTGCTACCGGCCGGCGAAGATCATTTGTTCGTGCAAGATTTTGATCGCCACATTCGTCATGCCGAAGGTTTTCATCGTCGTTGGATGGGCTCAACCGAAGCCAAATTGGATTGGTGTCAGCGGGTAGCCAACATGCCAATCGACATGCTCTGCCCGCAACACGGCGCGATTTATCAAGGTGCAGATGTGATGCGTTTTATCAATTGGTTTGCCGATCTGCCGATTGGTTCTGGTATTCGCCGTGGATGACGAAGCTTATCTGTTAAGCATGTAAAGGCTGCTGAATTATTATTGCAAACGCCGTCGCTTCAAACGAAAGGCGTGATGCCCTTTTTTTTATTACTGATGGAAGCGAACATTATTCAATCCAACGCACTTCCATCAACAAACACTTTCAATTCGCCTGCTTGCAAAGCCGCCCATTGCTCATTGGTAGTCAAGGGTTCAGTTACGATCACCGCAACCCGGTCTTGTGGTGTAGTGACTTGCGCAAAATCGACGGACACATCTTCATCAGATAGCGCTGCGGTATTAAATGGATGTTGGCGTTCTATGTAATGTAATTTACTGGAACAGTAGGCGAACAAAGCGCTTCCATTAGAAAGCATCATATTGAAAGTGCCATGACTGGCGATTTCTCGGCAAATCTCGCTCAGAAACGCACGCAAAGCTGGTAGTTCTGGTACTTGCGCAGCAAAGCGTTGACGCAAACTTTGCATCAAATAACAAAATGCGCGTTCACTATCTGTACTACCAATCGGCAAGTAACTGCCATTCAGTTGCGGATGAAATTCTTTCAAATCGCCATTATGTGCAAACACCCAATGATAACCCCAAGCCTCACGAACAAAAGGATGACAGTTTTCTAAAGCGATCACACCTTGGGTTGCCTTACGAATGTGGGCGATGACATTGGTCGATTTGATCGGATAACGCTTAATCAGTTCGGCAATCGGTGAATCAATCGCGGCTTGATGATCGACAAAATGTCGTACCCCCTTGCCTTCGAAAAAAGCAATACCCCAACCATCTTTATGTTCATCAGTACGTCCACCGCGCGTGGCAAAACCGGTGAAACTAAACACGATATCAGTCGGCGTATTGCAATTCATTCCTAATAATTGGCACATGGTTTGCGAGTTCAAATAAATTCAACAGAGCATCTACCTTAACATTGAAAATCAATCCGCTAAAAGATTGAGTGGCGATTTGCTTATGCCGTGTTTGCATAGCTATTCTGCCATTCCAATCACTTAAAAAATGCCCACAAAAAAACCAGTATGACGCGAGTTCATACTGGCTTTTCATAATTTTCATAAGAACAGCGCACCAATTCTACGGAGCGCGTTTAGGCTAATTTTTCAATTAACGTGCTGCTGGTCTTGCTGGTTCTGGTGGCATAGGCTTACGTGGGATCAATTCGTCACGGTTTGCTGTATGCGCAACAAAGTTGGCCATGACCATCGCTGCTTGCATCATGTCGCCTTTTTGGATCTTGTCAAACAAATCCATATTGCTGTGATGGGTGCGCGTGAAATAGTCCATTGGTTCTTGGATAAATTGGAAGCCAGGAACACCAACTGCATCAAAGCTCACATGATCAGTGCTGCCTGTTTTGCGCAATGTCGCTGTCTTCGCGCCGAGGTCATGGAATGGTGCTAACCATGTATCAAAGATCGCTTTTGCAGCCGCATTGTTTTCTGCATAGATACCACGGATTTTGCCGCCACCATTATCGAGATTGTAGTAAGCAGAAATCTTGCCGTGCAATGGTTTCAACATCAATGGGCCAGTAGGACGACGCATAAAGCTAGGCAAGTCTTTTTCTTTTGGATCGGTTGATTCAGGACGAGCAGCAACATTTTTGTTGATGAAATCACGTGAACCTAACAAGCCTTGCTCTTCACCACCCCATAAAGCGATACGGATCGTGCGACGTGGTTTGAAGTTAATCGCTTTTAACAAGCGCACCGCTTCCATCGCTACCGCAACACCAGCTGCGTTATCAGTTGCGCCAGTACCTGCATGCCATGAATCTAAGTGACCACCGAGCATGACGATTTCATCTTTTTTATCGGTACCTGGAATGTCAGCAAAGACATTGATGGAATTGGCTGGATCTTCATCACCAAAATTCACCGCAACTTCGACTTCAACTTCGACGTCTTTTTTCTTTTCGATCAAACGGAATACACGGTTGTATTGTTCAGTCGACATCACCAACGCGGATGGGCCAGTTGGCTCGCCTTGTTTGTAAGAACCGCCACCTGCAACGAAAATCGTCCCATCATCACCGCGAGATACGTTGACGGTAGCAATCACGCCTTCTTCCGTTAAGTAAGGATTAATTTTTTTAGCAAAGGCCATGCGTTTTGCCAGTTCCGCCATATCTGTAGGTGGGCGCGCTGGTGCACCGCCTAAATCCATGTGTTCTAAATCATGCAACTCTTGATCGGTATAACGCTTGGCGTCTGGCGTCGTATGCAATTTGGTCGGGGTCATCGCATCGCGCAAAACGATCGTGCCTTTCAACTTGCCTTTCCATTTCGCTAAGTCGTCATCGTTTTCTAATTTGGCATACACCACTTTACCGCGCTTAACGCCATCGGTGCCCGGTGTCCATGCCTTTGGAATCGCCACCAATTCTAAGTTGGATGGCGCAACCATGCGCATTGCGGCTTTTTCTAATACCCAGCTACGACCGAATGGCGCGATACTTACCACTTGTGCATTTTGCAGACCCCACTCGGTCAACTGCGCCTTCGACCAATCACCAGCTTTTTTCAGACTTGGTGAGCCTGTTAAACGCGGACCAATTTCATCCGTCAACACGCTCAGGGTTTCCATAATCTTGGAGCGATTGGTTCCTTCGTCACGGATTTTATTCACTAAAGCCAAGTCGACTTTTTCGTCGGCTGCCAAGGCCGGTAAAGTGCTACTCACTAACAGCGAGCACACCAATAGACTGATTAAACGCATCTTATTATTCCTTATCGTGATTAATTTCGTTGATTAGGATGAAACAGCTTTTCCCTCATCCAGGTAGGTTCGATAAGCAAAGTGTAAAAATGGTTCCCTTGAATAGCGAAATTCATAAAAAAAGCCTTCCGCTCCTAGATCAGAAGCGGAAGGCTGAAGTGAGGTGAAATCGTAGTGCTAAATAGTTATTGAACAGCTAAAACGTAGTTTAGTATTTGAAATGCAAGCCCAAACGTACAGCACGTGGCGAACCTGGCGTGATGTTGTTATTGCTATGCGCTGCTGCGTAGTAAGTTTTGTCTGTGAGATTTTCTACATTCAACTGTAATTGCACATGCTTATCCCAAGCGTAGTACAAAGCCGCATCGACACGTGTGAAACCTGGCAACATCACCAAATTGTCGGTGGATGGATAAATCGCACCGCGATACACCACACCAGCCGCGCCCCCCCATTGGCTGTTCAAATCATAACGATTCCAAATCGAAGCGCTGTGTGTCGGCACTTGCGCTAATTTTGCACCGGCTTTGGCAGTTGCAGATTGGGTGCGTGTAATAGTCGCGTCTTGATAAGCATAACCACCCATAATGCTCCAAGCAGAACTTAATTTACCACTGACAGCCAACTCCACACCTTGGCTACGTTGACCATCAACCAAAATAGTTTTTGTCGAATCACTTGGGTCGGTAATCGCTACATTGCTGCGATCTAATTGATACACCGCAGCGCTCAAAGTTAAGTCTTTTGCGACATCCCATTTAGCACCGACTTCGAGGTTCTTAAACTTCTCTGGATCGAAGGCTTGGTTAGTCACGGTGAGTGATGATAATTGTTCACCTGCGCGCGGGGCAAAAGCGAGGCTATAACTCGCGTACAAAGACATCTCCGTGATGGGCTTATAAACTAGGCCAACACGTGGGGAAATCGGTGTGTCGGTGTTTTGTAATTTTTGCGCAGTGCGCTTATTGGTGAAATCGATATCGAAGTTATCGTAACGCAATCCTAAAATAGCTTGCCATTGCGGTGAGAACTCGATTTGATCTTGCACATAGACGGCCATGTTTTTAGCGACGCTATGATTATTTGCATCAGTTGCCGATTGACGGAAAGTCACGCCTTCCGCATAAGGCTTGGTAATTGCCACGCTGATGCTGGTCGCATTAGCGCCAACCGCTGGGAAGTAGCCAGTTTGACGCAAGTTATCTGTGGTCTGTTGACCGATTTCAATACCAGTCAAAATTTTATGCTTCACACCGGCTGCGACGACATCAAAAGTAACATCCGTTTGGTTGAAGAAGTTCTTACGTTGTGTGTCTTGGTTATACGCACTAATTGCCACACTGGTTGCCGTGCTATTCACCGCACCTGGGAAAACATTTTGATAGAACTTATCGTAATCGGCGTAACGTGTGCGATTACGCAGGCTAACACCATTGCCAAAATCATGATCAATGTTTGCACTCAAGGCATCCACTTTTGATGTAGTTGGACTAAGCGCAGCATTACCAAAGAACACGCTATTACCGACTACTAAGGGCTTGCCTTGGAAAGAAGGAATACCACGATCGGCAACACGTTCATCATTGAAATGTTCATAGCCAAGCACCACGCTGGTATTTTGTCCGGCACGGATGGCGAATGTTGGGTTAATACCAGCACGTTTAATGTTCACGCCATCGCGGAAACTGTCTGAGTTTTCAACCATGCCAGTGACACGGAATGCGAGGTCTTGATTGATTGCCTGCCCCACATCGGCTGTAGCACGACGATTGTTCCAAGAACCCAAAGTAATCGACGCTTCACGTATCGGTGTCCATTGCGCTTGTTTGCTGACGCGATTGATGATGCCGCCCGATCCGCCGCGACCAAATATCATCGCGTTCGAACCTTTCAATGCTTCTACGCTTTCAATATTGTAAAAATCACGGTAGTACTGCACATCATCACGAATGCCATCGATAAAGAAATCACTGGTAGAGGCATTGCCACGAAACACGGCGGTGTCACGATTCCCTTCGCCTTGCGCAGTAACTACGCCTGGCACGTAACGGATCGCATCAGCCATGCTTTGCATCGCCTGATCTTTCATCAATTCTTTGGTGATAACGGTAATTGCTTGTGGCGTATCGCGCAACAGCGTATCGGTCTTAGTCGCAGTGCTGCTAATTTTAGTCACATATTTTTGTTCTGCCACGCCAACCACCTGCACTTCTGGCAATTTGGTTTCTTGCTGCGCATTGTTAGTGGAGCTGGTAGAAGAATTGGTAGTCACGTTCTGGGCGAATACGGGGAAACTGATCAAAGCCAACAAAGCTGGCAAAGTCGCGAGGGCGAAACGAGGGGTAGTGCGTTGCATAACATTCTCACAAAATAATGAAATCAATTTGATGCAGACTGCCAGCCTTTTACTGGAAAAACAGTCAAGTTCAATAGATCGACATTATAAATGCGAATTATTATCATTACCAATCAAATAGCGCAGTATCCCTTGCTAGATATCAAGAAAATGCCGGTTCAGACCCAATATAAGATAAAAGAAAATTAAGAATTTGGGCTTTTCGCAAGGCACTCATGCATAAAGCACTTTATTGATTCACACTATTTCTGCACATCTAGTTCCAATATCTAGCTTCAAAAACTAGCTCTAATCAATAGCTTACTGTGCACACAATCGTAAAATTGAATCACTAAGATGGGTGCCGACGGCACCCATGCATTTATTTAGCCCGCACACTCATCAATTGCATACCAGTCCAAATTTGATCTGGTGCCAAGACGATGGGTTTCACAATTGATGCTGCCTCGACGCAAATCATTCGCTGATAAGCATCCGCTTCTAAATCACCAATTTGTGCAGTCTTTTCTACCCATGGATTCCACACCACGGCGTCCGTAAATCCTGATTGCCGTATTTGTACCAACTGATGAGGCTGTTCGATCTCAACTTCCGCAATCAAATCGGTATAAATGCGGTCAGTCTCAGCAGCGATAGTGAGCACTTCCTCGACTTGGGTGCAGCCATCGACATTTGTGACCGTATCTCGGTACGACAATCCTTGCAGACCATGAATACGGGTTGTGTTGATATTGTCGACTTGAAAATAGGTATGTAAGGCACTTTGAAATTGCAAAGTCGTCTCGCCCAGATTCTCAACCGAGAAATCTAACTGTAAGCTTTGCTCGGCAACGGTCACGACCAGCTCGGCACGAAAGGCATGCGGCCAGATCGCTAAACTAGCCGCGCTATGTTTTAGTTCGAAAACCGCCTGTGCCGCCCCTTGCTCGATCTGCCCAGTACGAATCAATTGCCAATTGGCAGTGCGCGCGAAGCCATGTTTAGGCAGCGAGCCCAGATTAGAAAATTGCGGGAACACAATCGGCACACCACCTCGAATCGCCACGCCTTCACCAAATTCGGACTTGTTACTCAAAAATAACTGCTCCTGACCATTGGCAGGAATCCACGAGCACACATGCGCGCCATGCGTGACTATTTCTGCGCTGGCGCCATCTCTGGCTTGAAGTCGAATCTTTTCCATGAAGTACAAACTTTCTGCTAAAACAGCGGTGATGATTAACATACCCAATCGATTCGCAACGAGCCGCAGCGAACTACAACCAACTACAGCGAACTCAAGTGAATCGAGGTGAGGGCGTATTTTATCGTTTTTGCCTCGCGCACTTATCGCTTATTTTCAACTTGCCTGCCGCAAATCTGGACTTCATTTCGCCCATATTTGACCATTGGAGCCATGAATTTTGCATTCTGTCGTTAACTGCCAGCAGCAGCTTCATGCTTCCAGTAAACTTCAAACATCGAAATTCCATTGAATTTTCAACTTAATTTCTACATCAATCGGGGGCGGATATGTTTAAGAAAATCGGTATCGCGGCAGCAGTCGCATCAACCATGTTAATCAGCTTGAGTGCTTGCGAAATCAGTATTAATGACGACAGCGTGAAAGGTAGCGGCAATATCATCAGCGAAAAACGCGATGCCTCCAGCTTTGACAGTATCAGCAATCACTCTCCGTTCAATATCGAATTAGTCGTCGATGGGAAAAACAGTGTTGAAGTGGAAGGCGACGACAACTTTGTCAAAGAAGTCGAAACCGTGGTTGAAGGTAATACCTTGGTCATTCGCAATAAGAAAAAAGGACGTTTCCATTTTGCTTGGAAAAATTCGCCAACTACCGTTAAAGTTAGCACGGCTGCCTTAATCAAAGTGCTCAACACTGGTAGTGGTGACATGCGTTTAAGTCAAATCAAAAATGAAAAACTAGAAATCATTAGCGAAGGACCTGGCGATATTCAGGCATCTGGCTCGAGCAATGAATTGAACTTCCATGCAAGTGGCAGTGGCGATATCAGCTTACGTCAACTCAATACCAAAAAAGTGACTTTAGAAATGAGCGGTCCTGGAGACACTGAGTTTGGTGAAGTCTCGCAAAGCTTACATGCCAAATTAAGTGGTAGCGGCGATTTAAATATCGCCAAATTGCAAAGCGAACAAACCACGATCTCTATTTCTGGTCCAGGTAATGTGAATCTACGTGGCGTCACGAAAAATCTCGATATCGATATGTCTGGCTCTGGGGATCTATCGATTGATGAAGTGCAAGCAGAAAAAGCTAATATCGAAATGTCTGGTCCTGGCGAATTGAGTTTATCGGGCGAAGCTAAATCCTTAAAACTAAGAGCAAGTGGCTCTGGTAACGTTGATGCATTACGTTTAAAAGTTGGTGATGCTGATATCCGTAACTCTGGCCCAGCCGATTTGCAATTTAAAAGTATGAGCGGTAACGTGATTATCGATGCGTCTGGTTCAGGCAATATTGAAGCAGACTTGTCTTCTGCCAACCAAGTTGAAATTAGCTCGGATGGCCCAGGCAACATCACCTTGCACGGCACAGCTAAAAAATTAATTGCGAACCTAAACGGTTCTGGTGATTTACATGCAAGTGAATTATTGCTTGAACATGCTTCTGTCAAAGTGAATGGTCCTGGCGAAGCGGCAGTGAATGTTAAAGCTGCTGGCACGCTTTCAGCGCAACCAAGTACGATTAAAAACGGCTCACGTCTAGTCACGATTGATAGAAATGGCGTTGTGCAACAAGAGTAAAACTGTCGCTCTCAAATGAAAAAGCCATGCGTCTTAAAAACGCATGGCTTTTTCTTTTATTCATGGCTAATAAAACAAAGCAGGAGGTGAAGGCCGCTCGTCAACAAATCTGCTTTTCGCCAATGGGCTCTTGCGGCAATCCTTACTTCAAACTAATCAAGCTATTTCAGAATTCGATAAGCGTGTTTCAACACCAATCGACTACTTGCAATCAAAGGATTTAATCCCATCAGCAAGGGCAACAAGACGTGCTGCGGCAGTAACCAAATCTGGCCTTTCGGTGCGCTCAATTTACTGACAGCAAGAATCACTGGCGTCACCCACTGTGCCTCAGGCGTCACATCTAACAATACGTCACCATCTGCATTAGTATGAAAATAAATTTCACCACCGTGAGACAAGCTCAAACAAATGCCTTGCCCTTGATTTATCGGTGAAGCATTTTGCCCCAATAACTTTTGCAACTCTTGATTGTTGAGCTCCATCCATCCTTCTAATTCTGCAGGAGATTCCAACATCACCCATGGATGTTCAATTGGCGTTTGAATTTCTTCTGTGGACTTCATTAACGTATCGGCTTCACCTGTAGACCTTGCTGCTGCAACAGCGCAAGTAAGTTATTCTCGCCGGCTAAATGACCAGATCCCATCACGATAAATAACTTCTTACCGGCCAACATCAAATCTTGAATCTTTTTTGCCATTTCTGGATTTCTGTCATCCATCAATTTCTGCGTGATTTTTTTTGAACCAATATCACGATTACTCGCGTCGAGATTAATTTGTGCAAGCTTATCCGCATCCCCAGCTAACCACGCTTCACTCATACGATTAAATTCTCTACTGATATCGCCGTTCTTAAACGAATTTAGCGTGTTAATTAAGATTGCATCGCCTTCTTCATCAGTTAAGCTGGCCAGAACATCAGCTTGGTAATGCACGCTATCAAGCTCTATTAAGTTTTTCTTATCTTTTCTTGCTGCCATAATAAAGTGGCGGTCTAGCACGTGCGCCGGATCATAGCCAAGCTGCATTCCTGCACTCACCGTTAGTCCCATCGCTACTAGCACCGGCTTATAAAACTGGAACTGTTGCAAAGACTCTGCTGCCATTTCCCCCAATGTCATCCAGGTACTCGGCGTTAAATGGTTTTGCAATTTATCACCAACGCCATAACTCAATTTGCCAATCACCGAACGATTTGACGACTCATCCGAGGTATCGGTCTCAACCACCACCGTATTTGCCTGTGCATAAGCCTTACGGACTGGGGCGGAGAGGGGATAGAAATATGCCTTGGCAATATGAATCGTGCCATATAAATAGGCAACCACCGGTTTGCTGGCATTTTTGGCTGAGGCAGTTGCCTGTTGCGCATCTTGTGGCAAGCGAATCTCATACAGCAAACCCGTGACCTTTTGCGATGCAGGCGAGGCTGGTTTGGCTTTTTTGACCGCTTCCTTGTTTTGCAGAGGTTCAGCGCTAGCAATGTAAGCTACACCAAATTGCGCTACAGCAATCAAGCTAAGCATCAGCTTCGCTGGCATCAAACGAAAATTCTGATATGACATGATGTATCCAAATAGAAATAGATTGGATGGCAAGCAAGGGCATGCCATTGGGAGCGCTAGCGAATATACACTAATTCATCTTTCGATAAAGCAAGAACACCGGACCAATCTGATTAACAGTGGTTTTTCCGCTGCCTGTGGAATTTCTCTATTCGAGTAATGAAAATATGTGCTGAAAATGAATGCTGAAAGTTCAAAGCTCAATTTGGCTTGATTCGCAATTCAGTAAGGGAATATCGAAATGCGCTTAGGCGGTTCATTTTTGGCATACTATTTCACTACGGAAATTTATCGGTTCTCAGGGAACTAAAATTCAGCGAATCAATCGAAGACGCGCGTCAAATAAAGCGTCGCAGTCCTCGGTAGCCGCCCTACCACAATTCAGGACTATGTTGCTATGCAATGAAGAAATTTTGTCTGAAACATGCGCATAACGTGTTTTTTAGCGGATTTACTCTTTACTGTTTAGCTATAAATCGCTTATGTTACGCAAGTTTCACAAAACAGATCCCTTTTGCCATTTTTTACTTTGAAAGCCGTGGCAAGCGGGAATAAGAAATTCAATTATCGTATTTGCCTTAAGGAAACACTATGCTTTTTGATCGCGTAAAGTCGCTGGACCAGATTCTGGAATCCGCAGAAAAGAAAGGTCTAAAACGCCAGCTAGGCTGGTTTGACCTGATGATGCTTGGCGTTGGTGCCATCATCGGTACAGGTATTTTTGTTTTGACATCTGTTGCTGCGAATAAAGCAGGCCCGGGCATGATGTATAGCTTCGTCATCGCAGGTTTTGTTTGCGCATTGACTGCTTTAATTTATGCAGAAATCGCTGCGATGGTGCCTGTTTCTGGATCGGCATATACCTATTCTTACGCGGTCTTGGGCGAATTGGTTGCTTGGATTGTTGGCTGGTCTTTGATTCTCGAATACGCGATTGCTGCTGGTGCGGTTGCGGTTGGTTGGTCTGGCTACGCAAATGGTTTCTTGCACTCAATCGGTGCAGGTCTGCCATTAGCATTAACTGCTGGTCCTGGTGATACGATCACTTTGCCAGACGGCACAACTGGCCACGGCGCATTCAACTTGATCGCTTTCTTGATTTCCTTGTTAGTGACTTGGTTGTTAGTAATCGGTACTTCAAAAAGCGCAAAAGTAACTTCTATTTTGGTTGTCATCAAAATCGCAGCCTTGGCGACTTTCGTTGTATTGGCATTGCCAGCAGTACAAGCAGCGAACTTCGAACCAATGTTACCAAATGGCTGGGGCACACCATTGTCCGGCGTTGGTGTATTGGGCGCATCTGCTTCTATCTTCTTTGCTTACGTTGGTTTCGATGCGGTTTCTACAGCAGCGGAAGAAACAAAAAATCCTAACGTCAACTTACCAATTGGTTTGATTGGCTCACTCGGTATTTGTACTGTGTTCTATTTGTTGGTTGCTTATGCAGCAGTTGGTGCAGTTGGTGCGCAACCAAATGGTGCTTTATCTCAATCAAAAGAACCATTGGCTTTCATCTTGCGCGAATTAGGCTACCCATTGGTTGGTGATATGGTTGGTATCGCAGCGATCTTGGCATTGCCTTCCGTTATCTTGATGATGATCTTTGGTCAAACACGTATTTTGTTCACCATGGCACGCGATGGTTTGATGCCAAAAGCATTTACAGCGGTTCATGAGCGTTACCATACACCACACATCGTGACGATCGTAACAGGTGTTTTTGTATCCTTGTTCGCAGCGATGTTCCCAGTCAGTATGTTGGCGGATATTTCTAACTCTGGTACTTTGTTCGCGTTCTTCATCGTTGCTTTGGGTGTGATGATTTTGCGTGTAACACAACCAAACCGTCCACGTCCATTTAAGACACCATTTATCTGGGTAGTTGGTCCATTGGCGTTAGCAGGTTGCGCATTGTTATTCGTGAGTTTGGGTTGGAACCCAACAATCAAGTACTTCACTATCTGGGCAGTAATTGGTCTGGTGGTTTACTTCGCCTTTGCACGTAGAAATAGTGTGATGGGCCAAGCAGAACAGAAGTAACTCCTAGAGTAGGCTGCAATACAGCATGAAAAAAGCGACGCAAATGCGTCGCTTTTTTTTCGTCGTTTTACGTCGTTTTACGTAGTTTCGTTCAGTTAATGCAAAGTGTCGCTATCAAAAAAATCGTTTCGAATCGTTTTAATTTCGCGGTAGCTAAGCTTATAACCATCCCTCGTCGCGTGCTAGTCGGTATGCTTCAACCCGATTTTTCGCCTGCAATTTACTAATCGATTCGGACAAATAATTACGCACTGTCCCTTCCGACAAATGCATCAACTTTGCAATTTCTGCACTGCTCGATCCAGTACCTGCTAAACGTAATACTTGGCGTTCGCGCTCAGTGAGCGGGTCTTGTTGGCCGCCCCAACTCTCCAACGCTAACTCCGGCGCAATCGCTCGACCACCTGCGTGCACGGTGCGAATCGCCTTTGCCAAATCTTCTGCGGGTGCATCCTTGAGCATATAACCGCGCACGCCACTCGCCATCGCACGACGTAAATAGCCAGCACGCGCGAAGGTGGTTAATACAATCACTTTCGAAGCCAATTTTAATTCAGCGATCTCGGCAGCAAGTTCTAAGCCTGTCATCAAGGGCATTTCTATATCGGTGATCACCACATCAGGCTGCAATCGTTGACACATTTCCAGCGCTTCTTTTCCGTTTTTCGCTTGCCCTAAAACATCGATATCCCCTTCAAGCTTCAACAAAGCGACCAAAGCGCCAGATACCAATACCTGATCTTCTGCCAAAATAATTTTAATCATACCTATTCATTTCCTGATTTTAGTGGAAGCACAATATCGATTGCGATCCCTTGTTGACAGCTAGTTTGTAATTGACCGCCGAGCGCTCTAACACGTTCACTCATACCATTTAATCCATTTCCTTTTTCAAGCTTAGGGATATCGGTAAGCCCCTCGAAACCATTATCAGAAAGATGGAAATAAACATGCTCATCGTCACTATGAAGCCGCAAATGACAAACCGTTGCTTGTGAGTGTCGGATGATATTGGTGATCGCCTCACGTAAAGCTAAAGCAATCACATTCTCGACTGCAGCGGGTAAAGCTTTGATCTCTGATCCGACATCAAACTCACCTTCAAGCTCAGTAATGAATCTCACTTTAGCGGAATCTAAGGTATTGCGCGCCCCGCGCAATTCATGCGCTAAACCCGTATCACGATAACCGAGCACGGCAGCGCGCACTTCAGCTAAAGCCTCACGCGCGGTTTGTTCGATCTCGACGATTTCTTTTTGACAGGCATTCTGATCACGCCCAAATAATTTACGCGCGAGTTCTGCTTTCAAAGTAATCACCGACAGAGTATGTCCAAGCAAATCATGCAAGTCACGTGCAATCCGCTCACGTTCTGCCAGTCGCGCCAGATGTTCGATCTCTTCTTGCTTACGAAATAATTTAGCATTGGCGCGTTCAAGTCGCTCGCCAATAATCGCACCAATCGTACTAGGAATACTAAAGATCAAAGCTGGCACCCAAAACGGGGCGCTAAATTGAAACACATAACTGCAAATTGCAACAAACGTCCAAACGATCGCTAATGCCAAATAGGCTTGCCGTGGATCGCGTTGAAATCGCGAACACATGGCGGCTGCAAAAATGACGAAGGTCGAGCCACCAGGATTAAACTTTGCCCATAACAATCCAAAACTACAGGTAATCACAATGCAGACAGCGGCACGCCAATCGTGCACCCAAAAACTGTACAAATAGATCGGCAAGAAAGCCAAAATGCTCAATGCAATCAAACTTAGCTCAAGCACACTGGGCGTTACATAAACATATTTCCAAGCAAAAAATACAAACGACGATAACCAAAAATAGGGCGCTTTGCCATAACGAGCAGGTATCCACTCTCTGTGCCATAAGGCATTTAACTGCTTAGAAAGTGACATGATTCTCCTTTGATTTTATTCTTCGATGCCATTCGTAATGGCTACACATCGCCTGTTTAGAAACACACAGAACCTCAGCATAATGCAGCAATTTTAAGATTTTTCTTAGAGCATTTTGCCATTACATTTACCTGACATTTGTCATGCCAGCAGATGCAAGACAAATCATTTTTTTGCCCGTGGATGGGTGGCGTCATACACCTGCGCGAGATGTTGAAAGTCTAATGCGGTATATACCTGTGTTGCAGCAATCGAGCTATGACCTAGCATCTCTTGAACCGCGCGCAGATCACCAGAAGATTGCAATACATGCGAGGCAAAAGAATGGCGCAACACATGCGGATGCACGTCAGCGGGAATACCGATTGCTTGCGCATGGGCTTTTAAGCGTAATTGCACTGATCGCACTGAAATACGATTGCCGCGTTCATTCAAAAACAGTGCTGCGGCTTCTAGCTTCATTAATGTGGGACGAATCGCCAACCAATCTCGCAGCGCGCCCAACGCAGCTCGACCAACAGGAACGATGCGTTGCTTATTTCCTTTTCCCGTCACATGCACTTCCGCTTGCG
>VFQS010001479.1_pt1 | contig 21448 bp, 23 predicted proteins | sample 3512361 | NCBI WGS metagenome assembly VFQS01 (sample SAMN10412375, study PRJNA504923) | tailings metagenome | isolation source: Relicate 1 Philex TSF3 active mining | place: Philippines
CGATGTTGGCACGGTGCGGCAGTGGAGCCCTGGCGGGGCTGGAGGCGGTGCCGATCACCGTGGAGGTGGCAATCGCCCCTGGCCTGCCAGGACTGGCCGTTGTGGGCCTCGCCGATACGGCGGTGCAGGAGGCCCGCGAGCGGGTGCGCTCCGCCCTGCGCCACGCCGGCCTGAAGGTGCCGCTCACCCGGGTGGTGGTGAACCTGGCCCCTGGCGATCTGCGCAAGGAAGGACCCAGCTTCGATCTGCCGATTGCCCTCGGGATGCTGCTGGCCAGCGACCAGCTGGCGCCCACCTGCCTGGAGGGGGTGTGGAGCGTGGGAGAACTGGGCCTTGATGGCACCCTGCGCCCGGTGCGCGGCGTGCTGCCCGTGGCCCTGGCCGCCCGGAGCGCCGGTGCCCGGGCCCTGCTGCTGCCGGCGGCCAATGGGGCGGAAGCCGCCCTGGTGGAGGGGCTCCAGGTGTGGCCGGCCGACCACCTGGCGGGCGCCGCAGGGCTGTTGCGGGGTGAGCTGCCGCTGCCGCCGCGGCCGGCCACACCTGCATCCACCCGGCCGCACCACGGCGCCCTCGACCTGGCGGATGTGCGGGGCCAGGCCCACGGCCGCCGCGCCCTGGAGATCGCCGCGGCCGGCGGCCACCACCTGCTGCTGGTGGGCCCACCCGGCAGCGGTAAAACGATGCTGGCCCGCCGCCTGCCAGGCCTGTTGCCGGCCCTCACCCAGGCCGAAGCCCTGGACGTGATGGCGATCCATTCGGTGGCGGGGCTGCTGGGCGGCCCCGATGGCCTGCAGCGCCAGCGGCCCTTCCGCAATCCGCATCACAGCTGCACGGCCGCGGCCCTGATGGGCGGCGGAGGCATCCCCCGGCCGGGGGAGCTGGCCCTGGCGCACGGCGGGGTGCTGTTTCTCGATGAACTGGCGGAGTTCAGGCGGCCGGTGCTCGATCAGCTGCGCCAGCCCCTGGAGGAGGGCAGCGTGTGGATCAGCCGCGCCCGCCAACGCAGCCGCTTCCCCTGCCGCACCACCCTGGTGGCCGCCACCAACCCCTGCCCCTGCGGCTGGTTCGGCGAACCGGGAGCCAGCTGCCGCTGTGGCGAGGGCTTGCGGCGCCGCTACTGGAGCCGCCTGTCCGGCCCATTGCTCGATCGCATCGACCTGCAGGTGGTGATGCGCCGCGTGTCAGGGCAGGAGCTGGCGGCTGGCTATCGCGGCAACGGCGCGCCCCAGGCAGGCGGCTCAACCCGGGAGGCAGCAGCGCGGGTGGTCCAAGCCCGGCAGTACATGGCCAGACGCAATCCGGGCGGTGCGGCCAACGGGGCCTTGCCCGGGGAGGCCCTGCGCCGGATCCTGCAGCTGAAACCCCCAGCCCTGGAGCTCTGGGAGGGCGCCGTCAGTCAACGGCGCCTGAGCGCCCGCGGGGCTGAGCGCCTGCTGCGAGTGGCCCAAACCATCAGCGATCTGGATGGCCAGGCCTCCATCGGTCCTGGTGCAATAGCAGAAGCCCTCAACTACCGGTCGTTCGACCAGGCAGCTGAGGGCTCGCAAGAGAACTAGGGGAGCAGGCGCGCGGCGTGATCAGCGGCGACGACGGCGCTGCTGGGCCTTGCGCTTGTACTTCTCGGTGGGGGTTTCGTGATGACGCAGGCGCTTCAGGTCGGCAAAGATGCCCGCCTTGGACACCTGACGCTTGAACCGACGCAGCGCCGATTCAATGCCTTCGTTTTCGCCGACGGTGACCTGGGTCATGAACGAGCGGTGCAGCTCACGGAGTCAGCCAATGTAGCAATCGCTCCTCACCCCCCTCAGCGGTTGGATACGGGAGACGGGGCCGGAACGGCGGCCTGAGGAGCCACCGCAGAAGTCGCAGCACTGGCAGCGGCAGGATCCGGCCAGGAGTCGCGATACACGTACACATGGCCCAGAGAACGGCCACCAAAGGCGCGGCGCTTGAGCTCCCAGCCCGGCTCGAACACCAGTTGCAGGAAGCCGTTGCCCGAGCCCTTGGTGCGGGCCACCACCAGCTCGGGACCGGCACCGGCCTTGGTGGGCAGCGCTACCAGCACCGTGTCGTTGTCGGTGCGCATCACCGACAGCCTGTAGCTGGTGGCCAGGTCGCTGTCGCCCACCCGCAGCGAGTAGCCGTTGGCGTCGATGTAGCGACCGCAGATGCCGGTGAAATCAAAGGTGGCCAGCAGCGGATTCACCACCGCCGGGTCCTGGCCCGACAGGCTGAAGCAGGGCCGGGTGTTGCGCACCTGCTCGTAGATGTTGAGCTGGGCCCTCGTGCCATCACCGATCGGTGCGGCCACCAGCACGAACTGGGCCTGATCGAGCGGCAGGGCCTGGAACAGGGCGGCGGCTTCGGCCCCCAGGGGAGCCAGGGATGCGGCCAGGGAAGCTGCTGCCGCGAGGGCAAGGCGGCAGCTCCGGCGCAGACCGTTCAGGCGCGACACAGGGGCAAGGGCGAGGGTGGGGAAATCGTATGCACCGCATCCGGCGCACACCAGTGGGGGTCAGGCCGGTTTGTTGATCCGGATGGCCAGCAGCAGGGCAATCACCGTGCCTGGGAGGCTCGCGCCCAGGATCAGACGGGTGGTGCCAAGGCCCAGGTCGGGATCGCCGTAGGCCAGCTCGAACACCGAGCCGGTGGCGGCGATGCCGAGCACGCAGGCAAGGGCGAGGAACAGCCCCGCCAGGGGTTTCATCGGCATGGGAATGGGGTGCTCAGCTCAGCGGATGGAGCGCACGGCGGCGCGATCAAAGCCCTGCTCCTGGAGCTCCACGTTGAGGCTCAGCTCATCGGTCACCCGGTCCACGAACAGAACGCCACTGAGGTGATCCATCTCGTGCTGGATGCAGCGGGCGAGCAGGCCATCGGCCTTGATCTTCTGGGGCCGGCCCAGCTCATCGCGGAAGCTCACCTCCACCACCGAGGGGCGCACCACATCGAGATACACGCCGGGGATGCTCAGGCAGCCCTCTTCATAGGTGTCAATCGCGGCACCAAAGCTGGTGATCTCAGGATTGATCAGCACCATCGGAGCCGCCGCCTCGTTGTCGGGCTCCAGATCGATCACCAGCAGCTGCTTGTGCACACCCACCTGGGGAGCCGCCAGGCCGATGCCCTTGGCGGAGTACATGGTGCGCAGCATGTCGCGCGCCAGCTCCCGCACCGACTCATCCACCTTGCTGATGCGCCTGGCCGGCTTGCGCAGCACCTGATCGCCGAGCTTGTGGATCGGGAAGGGCGGGTTGTCCATCGCCACTTTGGGCACCTGCACTCCACGGCTGACCTGCTCCGCCGTGCGGGCCATCTGGGCGAAGCTTCGGGCCAAGGTCTCACCTAGAAACGTTGGAAAAAGTGTAGGGCTGGCGCCCAGGAGAGCACCGCTTGGCGGACCGGCAGAGCGACGTGGAACCCCCAGCCACCACGAAGCGGCAACCTCTGGCAGCCGAGGCCGTGGTGGGCCGTGTTCCCAGCATCAAGGAGCCGCTGCTGGAGGGTGGCCGGCTCTTCTGGCTGGAGCAGCGCCCCCACGAACGGGGCCGCACCACCTTGCTGATGGCAGCGCCCGAGGCCCCGGAGGCCGCGGTCGAGCTCACGCCGGGCCAGTGGAACCTGCGCAGCCGCGTGCACGAATACGGCGGCGGCTCCTATGCGGTGGCCGGCGCCGATCTGGTGTGGGTGCACGACGGCGATCGCTGCCTCTGGCACCGGAGCCTCGACGCGACGACGGGCGGCCCGGCCTCGGAGCCCAGGCGTCTTGTGGAGCCCGATGCCGGGCGCGCCTTCGCTGACGGTCTGATCGATGCCCGGCGCCAGCGCTGGATCGGCGTGATGGAGCAGGGCGGCCGCGACCAGTTGGTGGCCATCCCCCTGGCCGGAGGCGCACCCGAGCTGCTGCACCAACCCGCCGACTTCTGCGGTTACGCCGTCCTCAGCCCAAGCGGCCAGCAGCTGGCCTGGGTGGAGTGGGAGCAGCCCTGCATGCCCTGGGAGCGCAGCAGCCTGTGGCTCGCCGCCATCCAGGAGGATGGCCGGCTGGAGGAACCCCGCCAGGTGGCCGGCTCCCGGCCTGGGGAGGGAGCGGGGGTGTCGGTGTTCCAGCCGCTGTGGATCGGAGCCGATGCCCTGGTGGTGGCCAGCGATGTCTCCGGCTTCTGGAACCTGGAGCTCATGCACACCGGCAGCGGCCACTGGCGGGAGCTGCTGCCGATGGCGGCCGAATTCGCCATGCCCCAGTGGGTGTATGGCATGCGCACCACCGCCTGGGACGGTGAGCAACTGCTGGCGGCTGCCTGCCGGGATGGAGCCTGGGAGCTGGGCCAGGTGCTGCTGGAGCCAACCGATGCGGCCCAGCCCAGCAGCGCCTGGCAGCCGCTCGGCGTGCCCTTCGACGACCTCGCGGGCCTGAGCGCCGAGCGCGGGCGGCTGGTGGCCGTGGCGAGCAACCCCACCACCCCCCAGGGTCTGCTGACCCTGGATCTGGCCAGCGGCAGCCTGCGGCACACGCCGGTTACCCCCTGCCCCCTGGCGGCCGAGGCGATCAGCGCGCCGGAACCGCTCTGGTTCTCAGGCCACGATGGGCTGCGCACCCATGCCTGGTTTTATCCCCCGGCCGGTGGCTCCCACCCCGAGGCGCCGCTGCTGGTGAAGGGCCACAGCGGGCCAACGAGCATGGCGCGGCGGGGACTGAGCCTGGCGATTCAGTTCTGGACGTCACGGGGCTGGGGCGTGGTGGATGTGAACTACGGCGGCTCCACCGGCTTTGGCCGTGCCTACCGCGAGCGGCTGGATGGCCAGTGGGGCGTGGTGGATGTGGCCGACTGCGCCACAGCAGCACAGGCCCTGGTGGCGGCAGGCAAGGCCAGCGTTGCGCGCATTGCCATCGAAGGCGGCAGCGCCGGCGGCTTCACCACCCTGGCGGCCCTGTGCTTCACCGACGGATTCCGGGCCGGGGCCAGCCGGTATGGCGTGGCCGATCTGGCCTCCCTGGCCCACGACACCCACCGCTTCGAGGCCCGCTATCTCGACAACCTGGTCGGGCCGTGGCCCGTAGCAAAGGCCACCTACGACGCCCGCTCGCCTCTGCAGCATGCCGATCGTATCCACTGCCCGGTGATCTTTTTCCAGGGACTCGACGACCTCGTGGTGCCACCCAGTCAGACCGATCGGATGGCGGCGGCCCTGAAGGCCAACGGCATCCCTGTGGAGGTGCACCACTTCGAGGGCGAAGGCCACGGCTTCCGCAGCAGCACCGTGCAGATCGCCGTGCTGGAGCGCACCGAAGCCTTCTTCCGCACCCATTTCGGCCTGTGACGCTGCTGCTGGCCCTGGCCGTTCTCACGGTTCTGCTGCTGATCGGCACAGCCGCCGGCAAGGCGATGGGCATGATCCGCTGGGGCGTGCCGGAGGCCCTGCTGGCCGGTGCCCTTGGCCTGTTGATTGCCCCAGGCGGACCGCTGCCACTGTTGCCCGAGGGCGTGATGCGGGTGTGGGGCGAGCTGCCCCTGGTGCTACTCACGCTGGTGTTCGGCTCGCTGCTGCTGGGCAAACCGCTCCCCCGGATCGGGGCGCTGTGGCGGCCGGTGGCCAGCCAGTTGCTGCTGGCACTCACCCTGGCCTTCGGGCAGTTCATGGTGGGCGGGCTGGCGGTGCTGCTGGTGCTGGGGCCCCTGGTGGGGGCGCCGCCGGTGATGGCCGCCCTGATCGAGGTGGCCTACGAGGGAGGCCACGGCTCGGCAGCAGCCATGGGTCCGAGCTATGCGCGGCTGGGACTGGAGAGCGGCGAGGCGCTGGGGCTGGCGATGGCCACCGTGGGTCTGCTCACCGCCACACTGGTGGGCGGCCTGGTGGTGCTGCTGGGCCGCAGCCGGCGCTGGCTACTGGCCGCCAGCCTGCCGATCGCCCAGGAGCCCAGCACCGCTGAAACGCACGCGGCTGCAGCACTAGATCCCTGCAACGCCCCCTCTGCCGCGCCACTGCAACAGCGTCTGGCCCACAACCTGCAGGTGTGGCTGCCGAACCTGGCCCTCACCGGCATGGCGGTGCTGATCGGGGTGCTGCTGCTCAGCGGCCTGCAATGGCTCTCGGCCCGGCTCGGTGGAGGCTTCGCCCTGGTGATCGACGGACTGCCGGTGTTCCCCCTGGCGCTGCTGGGCTCACTGCTGGTGCGGCTGGCCCTGGAGAAAGGCGGCCGCGCCCACTGGGTGGCGCCGGCCGTGCAGGGGCGCGTGGGCACCCTCGCCGCCGACCTGCTGATCACGGCCGCCACCGCCTGCCTGGATCTGGCCCTGCTGGGACAGCAGTGGCTGCCGCTCACCGTTCTGGCGGTGGCGGGCCTGGCCTGGAACGTGGGCGTGGTGCTGCTGCTGGCGCCGCGGATCCTGCCGCCGAACTGGTTCGAGCGGGGGCTGGTGGAGTTCGGCCAGGCCACCGGCGTGGCAGCCAGCGGCCTGCTGCTGCTGAACATGGTGGATCCCACCGACCAGGGCGATGCCCTCACCCCGTTTTCGATCAAGCAGCTGCTCCTGCAGCCCTTCATCGCCGGCGGCATCATCACGGTGATCGCGCCCCTGGCGATCAACGGCTGGGGCCTGCCGGTGTGGACCGGCTTCTGCCTGGGGCTGGTGGTGCTGTGGGTGGGGCTGGGGCTGTGGCTGGGCCGCAGCCACCCCTAATTGCCGTAGAGCAGGGTGCCCATCTGCTCCAGCACCCGCTCCATCTCGGCATCCCCGAGCAGCGGCGGTTCCCCCAGCCGGCTGGCCTCCAGATACATCGCCGCCAGGGTTTCCACCTCGATGGCGAGGCCCAGGGCCTGATCGAGGCTGCGGCCCAGGGCCACCTGGCCGTGGTGGGCCAGCAGGCAAGCCAGACGCCCCTCCAGGGCCCGCACCGCCAGGGCCGAGAGCTCGGGAGTGCCGAACAGGGCATAGGGGGCACAGCGGATGTCGGGGCCACCGGCCACCGCAGCCATGTAGTGGAAGCTGGGGATGCCGCGGCCATGGCAGGCCAGCGCCGTGGCCCGGATCGAATGGCAGTGCACCACGGCCCCTACCTCCGGGCGGCTGCGCAGCACATCGGCATGCAGGCGCCACTCCGAGGAGGGCCGGCGCTGCTCGTCGGGGGCAGCGGCCAGGGAGCAACCCTCAAAATCCAGCGCCACCAGATCGGCCGGCTCCATCCGCTCATAGGGCAGCGAGGTGGGCGTGATCAGGAAGCCGCCGGGAAGGCGGGCCGAGAGATTGCCCGAGGTGCCCTGGTTGATCCCGGAGGCGTTCATGCGGCGAGCCACGGCCACCATCTGCTCACGCAGCTCCTGTTCAGACAACGGTGGGGAGGGAGCAGGGGGCACGGCGCCAGCCAGGCAGGGGCCGCTGACGCTAGGCCTGGCCGCCATAGAGCGCCCGCAGGCCCGCCTCACTCGCCTCCGCCACGCCGCGCTCGGTGATCAGAGCACTCACCAGCCGCGCCGGGGTCACATCGAAGCCGGGATTGAAGCCCGCCGAGCCATCGGGGCTGAGCTGCACGCTGGCGATCTCGCCGGTGCCAGGGCCACTGAGCACGCGCCCCTGAATGGCGGTCACCTCGGCGGCACAGCGGGCCTCAATCGGGATCTCGGCCACGCCGTCATCGATCGTCCAGTCGATCGTGGAAGCGGGCAGGCCCACATAGAAGGGCACGCCGTTGTCACGGGCGGCGAGGGCCTTGAGATAGGTGCCGATCTTGTTGCACACATCGCCGCGGCGGGTGGTGCGATCGGTGCCCACGATCACCGCATCCACCTGGCCGTGCTGCATGAGGTGGCCGCCGGCGTTGTCCACGATCACGGTGTGGGGCACGCCTTCCTTACCGAGCTCAAAGGCGGTGAGCGAAGCGCCCTGGTTGCGGGGGCGGGTTTCATCCACCCACACGTGGATGGCCATGCCCGCGCGGTGGGCCTTGTAGATCGGCGCCAGGGCCGTGCCCCAATCCACCGTGGCCAGCCAGCCGGCATTGCAGTGGGTGAGCACTCGTAAGGGCTCGTGTTGCCGCTCGGCCGGCCGGGCTGCCGCCAGCTTCTGGAAGATCCGCAGGCCGTGCTCGCCGATCGCCTCGCACATCGCCACGTCTTCATCGGCGATGGCGGCCGCTTCCTGCTTGGCTGCCTCAGCCCGCTCGGATTCAGGCAGCGGCGCCACCCGCTCACGCACCCGCTCCAGGGCCCAGCGCAGGTTGATCGCCGTGGGCCGGGTGGCATTCAGCTGCTCGCTGGCCGCGGCCAGCGAGGCATCACTTGGATCGGCCTGAAGGGCCAGCATCAGCCCATAGGCACCCGTCACACCGATCAGGGGCGCGCCGCGCACCACCATCGTACGGATCACCTCGGCCGCCTCGTCGCGGCTGGCGATCGAGCGGGTGGTGAAGCGATGGGGCAACTGGGTCTGGTCGATCACCCCGATCGAGCGGCCACCCGGCTCAAGCCAGATCGTGCGCCAGGCCTTGCCGTCGATGTTCATGAAGGGTGCCGCGCCGAAGCAGAGGCCCCATGCTGACGCGTGATCGATCCGCCCCCCGTGCGCCTGCACCGCCGCCAGCTGTTGCAGCTCGCCGCCGCTGGCACCAGCAGCGCAGGGCTGTGGCTGATCGACCCGAACCGGGCTCCGGCGGCCCCCCGCCCGGGCGGCGATCTGCGCATCGGCCTGATCAGCGACCTCAACAGCAGCTACGGCTCCACCACCTACATCCCCCAGGTGGGACAGGGATTGCGGCAGCTGCTGGCCCTGAAGCCGGCCCTGGTGGTGTGCGCCGGCGACATGGTGGCCGGCCAGAAACGTGGGTTGAGTGCCGAACGGCTTGATGCCATGTGGGACGCGTTCGCCCAGCAGGTGCTGGCGCCGGTGCGCCAGGCGGGGCTTTCCTTTCTGCCGGCCCTCGGCAACCACGACGCCTCGCCGGGCTTCAGCGCCGATCGGGAGGCGGCGCGGCGCTTCTGGACGCCACGGCGCCAGGCGCTGGGGCTGCGCTTCGTGGACCCCGGCGATTTCCCCTTCCACTACAGCGCCCTGCAGAACGAGGTGTTCTGGCTGGTGTGGGATGCCAGCTCCAGCCGCATTCCCCCAGCCCAGCTGAGCTGGGCGCGCCAGCAACTGACCAGCCCCGCAGCCCGGCAGGCGCGGCTGCGGTTGGTGGTGGGCCATCTGCCGCTCTTCGGCATCAGCCAGGGGCGCGACCGCCCCGGCGAGGTGCTCGATCAAGCCGCAGCGGTCCAGCAGCTGCTGGACGCCGGCCGGGTGCAGGCCTACATCAGCGGCCATCAACACGCCTGGTACTCCTCCCGCCGCGGCCAGCTCGACCTGATCCAGCTCGGTGCGCTGGGCAGCGGCCCGCGGCGTCTGCTGCAGGGCGACGCTGCGCCCCTGCAGACCTTCACCACCCTCGACATCAACTGGCCCAATGGACTGCTGCGGGAAACCACCTACGCCGCAGCCACCGGCACCCCCCTGGCCTGGAGCCGGCTTCCGGCCAGCCTCAGCGGCCGCGCCGCCACCCTCAACCGCAACACTCAGCAGCGATCGATCAACCGATAACCCCACCAGTCGGGCACCTGGGGCTGGCTCAGGCCCTCGGGGTGGGGCTCCAGATGCACGTGCCAGGCGGTGGGGCCACCCAGCTCCAGCTGCTCGACCGCCAGGCAGTCATCCACGCTGCAGAGGTCGTCTTTGTGCTGCTGCAGCGCGCCCACCAGCCACTGATGCTTGGCCTGGGCCCTGGCGGCCTGGGGCGAGCGGGCCACCACCAACCCGAAGTGGTGCAGTTCGGCGAGCGAATCGGGGCGGTAGGCGCCCAGGTTCACAAACCACAGCCGTCCATCCCTGGGCGCGGGCGGCTCACGCCGCAGTTGCACCGCGTAGCCATCCACCGCCCGCACCGCCATGTAGCTGTCGAGATGGAGGCCCTTGCGCATCCCGAACCACTGCCGCCGCAACTCCGGGAGCGTGTCGTCGATCGTGTGGCCGGCCACGAAGCGCACGTCGTGCAGCTCGATATAGCTGCGGTTGGTGCGCCCGCCCAGCACCACCAGAAACAGGGTGGGGGCCTCTGGCTCCAGCCCAGACACAGCAGCCATTACGGCTTGGGCAGCGCCTTGCAGACGCTGGCGAAGAACACCACAGCCCCCTGGCCGATCCGGGTGGTTTCCAGCTCCAGCACCGGATGGTTCAGCAGGATGGCAGCAGCAAGGGCCCAATGATGGATTTCTTCCGGCGCCAGTGGGGTTCCTATCGGGCGATCGTGGAGCACAACCTGATGGAGCACCGCTCCGTGGCCGACGCCACCGCCCAGGCCATCGAAGGCTGGCTGGCCAAACGCTCGCCTGAAGCCCCGGCCCCGGTGATGGTGGATCTGGGCTGCGGCGATCTGGCCCTGCTCGGCCCCCTGCTGGCCGGCCTGCCCCTGGCGTCGTACACGGGCCTTGATCTGGCCGGCGTGGTGCTGCCACTGGCCCAGCAGGCGCTGGGGCCGGTGGCCTATCCCACCCACTGGGTGGAGGGCGATCTGCTGGCCTGGGCCACCAGCGAGAACGGCGGCAGCGACAGCCTCAGCTTGCCGGTGGACATCCTCCATTCGGCCTTCGCGATCCACCATCTGGATCAGCCCCAGAAGGCCTCCTTTCTGGCCGCCGCGCGCCAGCGCATCAGCTCCCACGGCATCTTCGTGTGGACCGATGTGTTCCGCGAGCCCGGCGAAAGCCGCGACGCCTACATCGAGCGCTACGGGCGCCGCATCCGCAGCGGCTGGCAGGTGCTCACACCGGAGCAGCAGGAGCACGTGATCCACCACCTCAGCAGCTTCGACATCCCGGCCGATCGGACCGAGATCCAGGCCACCGCCGAAGCCACCGGCTGGCATTGGCGCTGGGCCTGGAACGGCGCCCACCACGCCGAAGCCACCGCCGTGCTCACACCGGCCTGAGCAGGCTCAGCTGTGTTCGCGCAGGAACTGGATCGTGCCCTCCAGTTCCTCGGCGAAGCGGTCGATTTCCTCGGGCGTGGTGGTGAAGCTGAGGCTGGCGCGGGCCGTACCGCTGAGGCCGTAGTGGCGATGCAGGGGCTGGGTGCAGTGGTGGCCGCTGCGGATGCAGATCCCGGCTGAATCGAGCAGGGCAGCGATGTCGTTGGCGTGCAAGCCCTCCACGTGGAACGCGGCCAGGGCGCCGCGGTGGGGCTGCTGGTCGGGGGTGGGCCCCAGGATGTGGAGCCCCTCGATCGCCTGGAGTCGATCAAACAGCTGGCGGGTGAGCTGCTGTTCCCAGCCATGGATGCGTTCCAGGCCGATGGCGTTGAGGTAGTCGAGGGCGGCGCCCATGCCGATCGCCTCGCCGATAGCCGGCGTGCCCGCCTCAAACTTGTGGGGCAGATCGGCCCAGCTGCTGTGGTCGAGAAACACATCCTGGATCATTTCGCCACCGCCCAGGAAGGGAGGCATGGCCTCAAGCAACGCCTCACGCGCCCAGAGGAAGCCCATACCGGTGGGGCCGCACAACTTGTGGGAACTGCCCACCAGGAAGTCGCAACCAAGTCGGGACACGTTCACGGCCATGTGGGGCAGGCTCTGGCAGGCATCCACCAGCACCAAGGCACCCACCGCGTGGGCCAGGGGCACCACCTGTTCAATCGGGTTGAGGCAACCCAAGGTGTTGCTCACCTGCACCAGGCTCACCAGGCGGGTGCGCTCACTGAGCTTTGCCTTGAGGTCTTCGAGATCCAGTTCACCCGTTGTGGTGAGCCCCACATGGCGCAGCACACAACCGGTGCGGGCGGCCAGGAGCTGCCAGGGCACCAGGTTGCTGTGATGCTCCATCAGCGTGAGCAGCACCTCATCGCCTTCGCGCAGGTTGGCCTCACCCCAGGTGCGGGCCACCAGGTTGATCGCCTCACTGGCGTTGCGGGTGAACACGATCTCTCGCGCGCTTGCCGCACCCAGGAAGGCCGCCGCTTTCTCACGGGCACTCTCAAAGCCCTCGGTGGCACGGGCGCTCAGCTGGTGAGCACCGCGATGCACGTTGGCGTTGTCGTGGTCGTAGTAGTGCTGCAGAGCCTCGAGAACCTGACGGGGCTTCTGGCTGGTGGCAGCGTGATCCAGATAGATCAGGGGCTGGCCAAGGCAGGCTGTCTGCGCCAGCAGGGGGAAGTCGGGCCGGGTGAGGGCCGCGAGGTTCTCCACACCGTTCGCTGCAGCGGGCCTGCCGCCATCGACAGCCATCACCGCCATGGAAGGAGCGGAGGTCACCGTGGTGTCGATGGCGGGGGAAGCGGTCATGGGATCAGGCCTGAGCCAGCAGATGGGCCAGGGGGTTCCAGCCTGCCGCGGCGGCCGGCAGATCGCGGAGCACCTCCTCGCAGAAGGCCCGCTTGAGCAGGGTGGCCGCCTGGTCGGCGGCAATGCCCCGACTCTGGAGGTAAAAGAGCTCGTCTTCCCGCAAGCGACTCACTGTGGCGCCGTGGGCACATTTCACGTCGTCGGCCACGATCTCCAGCTCGGGCTTGGTGTCGATGCGGGCCCGGTCGGAGAGCAGCAGGTTGCGGCTGAGCTGGGCGGCGTTGGTGCGCTGGGCGGCACAGGGAACCTGCACGGCACCGTTGAACACGCTGCGGCCCTGGCCATCGGCCACAGCCTTGTGCAGCTGATCGAGGGTGCCCTCGGGCCCGTCAAAACGGACGAAGCTGTGGGTATCGGTGATCTGCTGACCGGTACACACCTGCAGGGCCCGCAACTGGGTGTGGGCCCCGCCAGAGCTCTGCACCACCCGGGGCTCGAAGCGGGCCAGATCCCAACCGCTCACGGCGCTGGTGAGGGCCAGCTGACTGCCAGGCTCCTGCACCACAAGCCAGTGAGCAAGCAGCGAAGCCCTGGCCTGACCCTGGGCCAGCAGCCCGGCCCGCAGGCTGGATCCCTCGCCGAGGCACACGGCGGTGAGGGCACAGAGAGCCGCACCCTCCTTGGCACCAGCATCGGCAGCCGCCACCTGCAGCAGCTCGAGGCTCGCCCCGGGATCCAGCACCAGCACCAGTTGACGAACCTCAAGGCCAGCCGAACTCAGCCCGCGGGCGAGCAGCAGCGGTTCGGCCACGCTGCCGCGCACCCGCAGGGCCAGCACAGCTCCATCGCCTTGGGTGATCGCCGCGCGGTTGAGCCGCACGGGCCAGTGCTGGTCGCTACCAGTGGTCGTCGCCACACGGTCGAGCACGGCGGCCGCCGTTGCGGAATCGAGCCGTTCGACGCCGGCAGGCAGCTCGCAATTCGCCGCATGCAGCGCGCTAGGAGCCAGACAAGGGCTGATGCCGCCGAGGGGCGACAGATCGGTGAAGCGCCACTCCTCCACCCGACGGCCGGGCAGGGGGGCACCAGCCAGCTCGACCAGCCAGCCAGTCGTATCGCCCATGGCGGGAGCCGCAGCGGGTGCCGCCACCATCAGCCCACCTCCACGGGAGTACGGCTGCCGTCCAGGCGAGCCAGCTCCTGATCCACCCAGTCGTAACCGGTGCGCTCCAGCTCCAGGGCAAGCTCCTTGCCGCCCGTCCGCAGAATCCTGCCGGCAGCCATCACGTGCACGTAATCGGGAGTGATCAGATCCAACAGGCGCTGGTAGTGGGTGATCAGCAGGGTGGCGTTGTCGGGGCGAGCCAGCTGGTTCACACCGCCGGCCACAACGCGCAGAGCATCAATATCGAGACCGGAATCGGTTTCATCGAGAATGGCCACCTGCGGCTCCAGCAGCGCCATCTGCAGGATCTCATTGCGCTTTTTTTCGCCGCCGCTGAAGCCCTCATTTACCGAGCGATCCAGGAAGGCTGGATCCATTTGCACCACCGCCAGGCGCTCGCGCACCAGATCTTCGAAGGCAAAGGTGTCGAGCTCTTCCTCACCGCGATGCACACGGCGGGCGTTGGTGGCCACCCGCAGGAACTCGAGATTGCTCACGCCAGGAATCTCCACCGGGTATTGAAAGCTGAGGAAGACACCACTGCGGGCACGGATCTCGGGATCGAGTTCCAGCAGGTTGTCGCCCTTATAGGCCACCGAACCACTGGTCACGGTGTAGGCGGGATGGCCAGCAAGAATCTTACTGAGAGTGCTCTTGCCGCTGCCATTGCGACCCATCACAGCATGAATCTCGCCAGCGCGAATCGTGAGATTCACGCCCTTGAGGATGGGCTGATCATCGACGCTGGCGTGCAGGTCGCGAATCTCAAGCAGCACCGGTGCGTCAGAACGGATCACGACAGGAACTCAGAATCAGAAAACGGAAAATGAATGGAACAGTGGCGGCGCTGGCGGGGTGCGCAAGAAGACTGATACTCAGCCCACCGAACCCTCAAGCTTGAGCGCCAGCAACTTGTCGGCCTCAGCGGCGAACTCCATCGGCAGTTGGTTGAACACATCACGGCAGAAGCCGCTCACCATCATCGACACCGCTTCCTCAAAGCCAATGCCGCGGCTTTGAAGATAGAAGAGCTGATCTTCGGAAATGCGGCAGGTGCTGGCCTCATGCTCGACGGCGGCATCAGGCTGCTGGCTGCGGATGTAGGGGTAGGTGTTTGCGGCGGCCTGATCACCGATCAGCATCGAATCGCACTGGCTGTAGTTCTTGGCGCCCACAGCTTTCGGGCCGATTTGCACCAGGCCGCGATAGCTGTTGGCGGAGTGGCCGGCGCTGATGCCCTTACTCACAATCGTGGAACGGGTTCGGGGGCCCACATGCACCATCTTGGTACCGGTATCGGCCTGCTGTTTGTTGTTGGTGAGCGCCACGGAATAGAACTCACCCACTGAATCGGAACCCTGCAGCACACAGCTCGGGTATTTCCAAGTGATCGCCGAACCGGTTTCCACCTGGGTCCAGCTGATCTTGCTGCGGGCACCGCGGCACTGGCCGCGCTTGGTCACAAAGTTGTAGATGCCACCCTTGCCGTTCTCATCACCGGCATACCAGTTCTGCACAGTGGAGTACTTGATCGAGGCATCATCGAGTGCCACCAGTTCCACCACCGCAGCATGGAGCTGGTTGGTATCGAACATCGGGGCTGTACAGCCCTCAAGGTAGCTCACCGACGCCCCCTCCTCAGCCACGATCAGGGTGCGCTCGAACTGCCCTGTGTCGCCAGAGTTGATCCGGAAATAGGTGGAGAGTTCCATCGGGCACTCCACACCCTTCGGGATGAACACAAAGGAGCCATCGCTGAACACGGCAGAGTTCAGGGCAGCAAAGTAATTGTCATTACTTGGCACCACACTGCCGATGTAGCGCTCGATCAGCTCGGGATGCTCCTTCACCGCTTCGCTGATGGAGCAGAAGATCACGCCGTGCTCCGCCAGCTTCTCCTTATAGGTGGTAGCAATCGACACACTGTCGAACACCGCATCCACCGCCACATTAGAGAGACGCTTCTGCTCACTCAGCGGAATGCCGAGCTTGTCGAAGGTTTCCAGCAGTTTGGGATCCACCTCATCAAGACTGGCTTTCGTATCCTGCTGCTTAGGCGCGGCGTAATAAATGATGTCCTGATAGTCGATCGGAGGATATCCCAATGCGGCCCAGTCAGGTTCCTGCATCTGCAGCCACTGGCGGTAGGCGCGCAGGCGGAACCCGAGCAAGAACGCAGGCTCCTGCTTCTTCGCCGAGATGAGGCGCACCACATCTTCACTGAGCCCCTTGGGGATCTTTTCGGTTTCGATGTCGGTGACAAAACCATACTTGTACGGCTGGGACACCAGATCCCCAACAGTGGCGGTGCTGCTCATGGCCTAATGGTTATGGGAACTCAGTGTCATGGACAAAGAATCACTGGGCAGCGGTGGCCGCCTTGATCTCCTCCATGGAGATGCTCTGGTGATCACCGCGGAAGGGGTTGTCCTCCGTGAGGAACAACATGCAATGGCATTCCTTCCGCTCGCGCATCGGCACGCAGGGGCAGTTCCAGAAGGCCTGGGCCACCTCTGCCTCCTTGTCTTCGTAATGGCGACAAGGGCACAGGGCACCGCCGAGCTCATCCTTGTGGCGGGCGAGGCCCTCCAGCACCACGGCCGTCACGCCGGGGTCACTGCAGAAGTAAGTGCCGGTGCGCTGGGCGTAGGTCTCCGCAAACTTGCGGATCACCTCCAAGCTGTCGGCGCCAGATGCGCCCTGGGTAGCAGAAGTATCAGCCATGGATGGGAAGCCCGAGAATGGACGGAGGGAGACGACCTAGGTCTTGTGTGCCCGGAAGCGCTGGAGCCGCTTCCCGACCAGGGAAACCTGGCCAGAGAGACCCGACCAGGACAGCCCAACGCAAAACGCGTCAATTACGAAACCCCTGGGTTTCCTAATTGCCGAAGCTTAGGCCCGGGCGCCGCGCGTTGTGGGTTCTCGCCATTGTGCCCGCCCCCAGTCCGGGTCCCCGCAGCGCTGCCCCCACTTTGGGATTGCGCGTGGCATGGTGTGTGCTGTAGGCAGCGACGCCTTCCGCAACGATGAGTGCCACGGCCCTGCGCACAACCAACTCTGCGGGCATTCCCGCAGGCGGGGCCGTTTCAGCCACCCGCGACGCAGTTCTTGCCGTGCTGGTGCGTCATGGCAACTGCACGGCGGCTGAACTGGCCGGCCAGCTCAGCGTGTCGGTTCAGGTCATGCGGCGCCATTTGCGCAGCCTGGAAGACGACGGCTTGGTGGAAGCCAGTCCTGCCGTCGAAGGGCCAGGCCGCCCCAGCAACCAGTGGCACCTCACCGCCAAGGGACAGAGCCGCTTTCCCGATGGCAGCGAGCATTTCGCCCTGGGCCTCTTGCAATCGCTGGCGGGCTGCCTGCCGGCGGAGACCGTGCAAGGTGTGCTGGAGCAGCAGGCGGTGCACAAGGCCAGCAGCTATCGCCAGCACATTGGCAATGGCCCCCTGGAAGAACGCGTGCGCCGCCTGGTGGAGCTGCGCCGCAGCGAGGGCTACGTGGCCGAATGCGAACACGATTCCAGTCAGGCCCCCGGCGCCTGGGTGCTCAGCGAGTATCACTGCTCGGTGATGCGCATCGCCGAGCAGTTCCCCTGCGTGTGCGATCAGGAGCTGCAGCTGATCCGCCATACCTTCCCCGACTGCAGCGTGGAGCGGGTGCACTGGCGCCTGGAGAAGGGGCATTCCTGCGGCTTCCGCCTGATCCCAGTCGCTTCCTGATGCCTGGCCCGCAGCCATGGATAGTCCGCTGAGCGCGGCCGAGTTGGCCGAGCTGGAGGCCACCGTGCTGCCCGCGCTGGAGCGCCATCACCTGCGGCTGCTGGCCCATGGGCTCCGCACCCTTCAGGCCATCGCTGGCCGCCAGCAGGGACCGGCGCCAGGCCTCGAGCAGATCGAGGCCTGGGCGCTCCGCCACCCCGCCATCGCCAGCGACACCCCCTTCGTACGCACCTTCGCCAGTCAGCTCCACAGCACCGGCGATCAGCTCAGCGCGATCGCCGCCGACGCGGGCAGCACCGCCCTGGCCCTCGAGCTAGCCGATCTCAGCCGCTGGGCCCAGGCCCAGGCTGACGCCCGGGTGCGCTGAGTCAGGCCGCCACCAGCACCACCCCCCCAGTAGTGCCAGCAGCGCCGCGCCCATCCCAATCCAGCCTGGCCGGTCGCCCTCCAGAGGGGCCAGGGGCACCGCCATCACCGGAGCCGTGGCCAGCAGCGCCACCGCCAGGCCGCCCTTGAGCCGATCAAGAGCCAACTGCTGCAGCACGATGCCGGCGCTGGTGCCGAGCAGGGTGGCGATCAGCAGCAGGGTCCAACGCCGCCGGGCCGGCCGGGGCCCCCGAGCGGGCCGGGGCAGGCGCCACAGCAACGGCAGCAGCACCAGCGCCGCCGCCCCCAGGCGCAACGTGGCCGACTCCAGCGGCGAGAGCAGGGCTTGCCGCAAGGCTGCCCGCGCCAGCAGCGCCCCTGCTCCACCGCAGAGGAGTGCCGCAAAAGCGCAGAGGATCCCCAGGCCCTGCTGCCCCACCACCGCTGCCTGCCCCTGGACTGGCTTCTGACGCACCACAAGCAGCACCGCCGCGCTGATCAGGGCGATGCCCAGCCACTGGCGCGGTGCCGGCACCTCGGCCAGCAGCACCGCCCCGGCAGCAGCCGTCACGGCCGGGCCACCGGCATCGAAGGTGAGCGTGCGCCGGGTGCCCAACCGGCGCAGGGCGGCGAAATAGAAGCTGTCGCCCAGAGCAATGCCGAGCACACCGCTGAGCAGCAGCAACAGCACCGGCTGGGTGGGAGCCTGCAGGCCTCCGCCCAGCAGCAGCAACACCGGCACCTGAAAGCCGAGAGCCACCAGGTTCTTGAGCAGGTTGAGCCGGGCCGGGCCCAGGGACGTGGGCAGCCGCCGCCACAGGACACTGGCGAGCGTCCAGCACAGGGCCGCCCCCAGGGCTGCCCCCACCCCGATCAGATCCACCAGCCGTTCCTCCCGGCGCCCCGCTGCGTGCCGCGCCTTGCGATCATCGCCGCAGCACCGCCGGGGCCAACCGCCGTGAGCCAGCCCATCGCCGACGCCATCAGCTTCTTCCGGCTCAGCTGCGGCCGCTGGCGCTCGCAGCGCAGCAGCCACCACCTGCTGCACCGCCGGGCCGAGGCCGGCGGCTCCTACATCCAGGTGGTGGAACTGGCGGCGAGCGATCCGCGCCTGATCGCCGTGGCCGAGCTGCACGGCCAGAACCCAGCCGGACTGGTGGGCGGCTGCCGAGTGACCTGGAACGCCTCGATGGCCTGGGACCAGGCCGGCGAGGCCCACGAGGGCGAGAGCGTGTTCGGACTGATCCCCACCGACGGGAGAGGCCGCGAAGGACTGCTGCTGCGCGACCGCGGCTATGCCGAAACCGCGCCGGTGGCTGGCCACTTCGCCATGGATGAGCGTGACGGGCTGCTGCTCACCACCCGTTACGAAACGATGAGCAGCCTCGAGCGCTTCAGCTTCGCCGGGCCGAACGTGCGACTGCGCACCAGCACGGTGGAGGGGCTCTCCAACACCGCCTCGTTCTGCGTGGAGACCCGCATCCTCGACAGCGCCTCCAGCGGCCTGAGCGCCGCGGTCGGGGACAGCCGATCTCCGCAGGCCGGCGCGGCCCTCTCCCCCCTGGGCTGGTGAGGGCTGTTGGTGGCGAACGCTTTGGTTGGGAACGTTACGGACTGTGAGCCCTCTCTCAGCCCGCCGGGAAGGGATCCAAGCGCACTTCTACGATCCGCAGCGACGGATGCCGTAGTCGCGTGGCCCTGCCCCTCCTGAAGTACGCACCCACCACCCAGAACTCCCGCGTGGATCCTCTGCGTGTGGGTTCGGATGAGGATCCCAAGGCCGTATCCATGGATAAAGCCATGGATCGCGAAGATCAGAACTTCGTGATCGAAGCGGCCTACCGCCAGATCTTTTTCCACGCCTTCAAGGTCGACCGCGACCGCACCCTGGAGTCGCAGCTGCGCGACGGCCAGATCACTGTGCGCGATTTCATCCGCTCCCTCTGCCTGTCGGACACCTTCACCCGCAGCTTCTACAACCTCAACAGCAATTACAAGGTGGCCCGCCACCTTGTGGAGAAGCTTCTCGGTCGCCCCACCCACGGCAAGGCTGAGGAGATCGCCTGGTCGGCTGTGCTCATGACCCGTGGCGTGAAAGGGATGGTCGACGACATCCTCAACGGCCAGGAGTACCTCGACAACTTCGGCTACGACACGGTTCCCTACCACCGCAACCGCGTGGTGGGCAGCCGCAATCTGGGCGAGACCCCCTTCAACATCACCAGCCCCCGCTACGACGAGTACTACCGCGGAATTCTGGGCTTCCCCCAAGTGGTGTACACCGGTACCGCCAAGGCTTTCCCCGAGCGCGCCCGCCAGCGCCGCGGTGGCTTCCCCGAGGACTACCTGCCCTGGGTGCGCAGCCTGCCTGCCATGCGCTCCGCGGGCGCTGCCGGCAGCTCCATTGGTGGCGACTACCTGTCCAAGGTTCCTTACCGCAGCATCGGCCGCTGAGCGACAGCGTCACGCCTCAGATTCGGCAAGGCGGCCCCACGGCCGCCTTTTTGCTGCGCGTGTGTCCGATGCGACCGAAGGGCGTCAGTGGATCCTGACTGCGCTGGTCAGGCGCCATTCGCATCGGAGAAAGTCGATCAGACTGATCCCAAGCGAAAACGGAAGCCGTGAGCCAGGTCCTTTCCTCGTTGGCACGCATGACCCTGCGCCAACTGCGCCAGGTGGCCAGCGACCTGGGCGTGTCGCTGTACAGCCGCAAGTCGAAGGATGAACTGGTGGCCGCCATCAGCCAGCGGCAAGACCACTCCGAGCAGAGCTTGCGAGCGATCGAGGCTGAGATGCATCCGGCCCCCAGGCCCGACGCAATCACGAATGTGGTGTTTCTGCCCCGCGATCCCCAGTGGGCCTATGTGTTCTGGGAGATTTCCGACAGTGACCGCAACCAGGCCCAGGCGGCCGGCGCCAGCCAGCTGTGCCTGCGCGTGGCCGATGTGACCGGCCTAGCCGGTGGCGCTGCCCATCCCCACACACTGCAGGAAGTGGTGGTGGATAGCCATGCCACCGAGTGGTATCTGCCCATGCCCCTGAGCGACCGCGATTACCGCGTGGAGCTGGGTTACCGTAAGGGCAGCGGCGGCGGCTGGATCTCCCTGGCGTTCTCGTCGGTGGCGCGGGTGCCGGCCCTACATCCCAGCGAGCAGATCCTGGATCAGTTCGTGCCGTTCTCGCTCGACACGATGCCCACGGCAGTTCCCGCTCCCACTCCGGTGGAGCCGGCAGACACCGGACTTCACGAGCGGCTGTATCAAACCGCGACCTCCCGCTGGCGCCGCTTCGGCCATGGATCGGAAGCATTCCACGAGCTGGAGGAGTCGGATGCGCAGCGCGGCCAGCACAGTGACTCCGGCGCCGGCATCTGGGCCAGTGGCCGCCATGAGTCGGGTATTGGCGGCGTAGCGCCGCGCCAGCGTTCCTTCTGGCTGGTGGCCGACGCCGAACTCATCGTGTATGGGGCCACCGATCCGTCAGCGCGTCTCACCATCGGCGGCGAGGAGGTTCCCCTCTCGCCCGATGGCACCTTCCGCATCCAGGTTCCCTTCCGTGACGGCCAGCAGCTCTATCCGATTGCAGCCGTGGCCGCCGACGGCATCCAGAAGCGCAGCATCACCATGGAATTCCTGCGCTCCACCCCGCAGGATCACAGCAACCCTGCGGCTCAGGCCAAGGCTGAGTGGTTCTGATGCCGGTGCGCGGACTGAAGCTGCTGGTTGCATTCACCCCCGTGGCTGGGGCCATCGCCTTCCCAGTGGCGGTGCCGCTGGTGATGAAGCACCTAGGCATTCCGGCTGCCGTACTCACGGCGGTACTGGTTGGCACGCTGTGGTTTGTGGCCATGCTCCGCACCTCCGAACTGCCCCAGCACTGACTGCCCCAGCATTGACTG
>VFQS010001480.1_pt1 | contig 21434 bp, 25 predicted proteins | sample 3512361 | NCBI WGS metagenome assembly VFQS01 (sample SAMN10412375, study PRJNA504923) | tailings metagenome | isolation source: Relicate 1 Philex TSF3 active mining | place: Philippines
GGCAGTGGGATGAACAGGCAGTGCAGAGCACCAACCAGCGGATGGAGGGCCTGGCTATCAACGCCCTTCTGGTGCAGCTCTACCAAACGGAGCTGCTCACCACCGGCCCGGCGGCGAAGGTGCCCAGCGGCAAGGGTTTCTCCGCTGGCAGTGCGGATGACACCGGCCCGGTGAAACCCCAGGGACCGGTGTGGATCGGCAAGGACTTCCGGCTCGATCGCACCCCCAGAGCCCCATCAGAAGGGACCGCGGCTGGTGCCAGCAGCAGCGCCTCCCGTCGGCCCCACTGGCGCCGCGGCCATTGGCACACCGTGCTGCATGGCGAGAAGCGTCAGAGCCGCCGGATGCAGTGGTTCCAGCCGGTGTACGTGGGGCTGAGCTGAGCACATCGACCCGGACGCGACCCGCACCCCCGATGGAGAAAACCCGGCGGGGATGCCGCCGGGCAATAAAATCAGAGCACCTGCACCCTGGCCTGGGGCCCGAGCACCCGCTGCTGATTGGAGGCCAGGATCAGCGCCTCTTCTCGGGGCACGTAGTGCGGCTCAGCCGAGATGTGTCCCTCGCGATCGAGGAAGAGAACCTTGAGAAGCCGGCCAGCGGCATCAAGCAGATGCACCGAGACGATGCGGATCGGGCAGGTGCGGCTGAGAGGAGTGGCGGCCATGGCTGGGCTGGCGAACGACACCGCCGTCAAGCCCCGGCGCCGCCTGCGCCGCGCAAGGGGCGCGGAGCGCAGCGCAGCGACTCGCGTCAGCCCTTGCGCGGTGCGCAAGCCGGGGCAGGCCGGGTTGCGTGATCGCCAGTGCCAGGGCAGCGCCATGCTTTCGCACCGCCTCCCCGCAACCAGCCGGAGCGACAGGGTGCCCATGTCGCATCTATCCCTAAAGGCCAGAAGCGAGCATTTTTAGTCGTAGTGGGCCACAACAGCTGCAGCGCTAATAGCAGAACCCCTGGGATTGCCACCTAAACGGAAGGGGGGGCAAGGCCCTAACCCAACCCAACAGCGCACAACCGGGAAGATATATCAGCACTTGCTGACATCTGCGCTAAGGCCGCAACTCGCCAGATCGCCTGCAGCGCAAGGATTCCTGAATTAGAAATCTGAAGAAACCTGGAAGCCTATTTGACAGGGTCGTAGCTTACTAGCTCCCTGTGCATCATGCGGACTCGCATGGAGCACAGGGAGCTAGTAAAAATCAAGACCTTTGGCTGAATTCTTAACTGGCCGTGCTGGGCACTTCGTGGCGGGGCAGTTAATTTGTTCCCATCGGCCGTGGCGCCATCTGTGGTGTCTGCGAAGGGGGAGACCCCCAGATGCAGCGCACCCAGGGGTCAAATGGTCGACGTGCTGCTGGAACAGCACGCCACTGACAACCGGAGGAGGTCATCTTGACCGAAGTTACCGCGCCACAGAGCGCGCAACCAGATTGCGCGCGTCTTGTTTACGAGGCTGAACAGGCCTCGCTTCCAGTTCACTGCAGCTCCAAAAAGCCCAGGGGACTGGATCGTCTCAAGGAGGTTCAGCACCCGGCTGAAGCCAACGCCTACACAGCCCAGCTGCGCAAGGTCCGCTACGGGCCGGCCATGTTGGATGCGTTTCTGATGTCGGATGCCTCATTCCGCTTCTCGATGCGGAGTGCCGCGGCCTCGGTGCACATGCTCTCCAATTCCCAGGCTCAGCGCACGATCGAGCGCGTTGTTGAGGGAATCACGCCCGAACCCAAGCCAGGGCCAGGCGAAATCTCAGTGATCCCAGCCAGTCCAGCCCAGGACAGGTCCATTTCAGGGCCTCCGCTGGTGGATGTGCCCTACCCAGGGCCCACTGGCTATGCCACGACCCTGTCCCACCAAGCGCTGATCCGGTTCTGGGGTGAGCTCAGCCGGACCTCGCCGACCTACGGCCCTGCGGCGGTGCGCATGCTGGAGATCGGCGCTGAGGTTTCACTGATCGCGCTGTGCCAGCAGGCCTTCGGGATCGTGGACCACCGCTCGGTGGAAGAGCGGCTGCTGGAAGCCTGGATCGACCTGGGTACAGAGCGTCCTGAACCGCTGTTTGATGCCCAGTTCCGGCAGTTCTACGAATCGGTCGTTGGTCATCGCTGGGGGTCGCCCGCCACAGCGAGCTGCCTCGCTGATCTCGTGTATCACCGCATCCCGCCTCAGGTCTATCAGGCCCTGAAGGACATCAACCCGGTGACGCGGCCGATCCTGATCAACAGCAAAGGCGAGCAGGTCGGCTTCCGGGAGCGGCCCATGCACACCCTGATCAGTGACCCTGCGTTTGCTCGAGCGATCAAGCCGATCGTGGAGGCTGCAAAGGTGCTGTTGGCCATCACGCCAAAGGGGCAGTTCCGGGAAGTGTTGAGGGTCTTGGACTCGACAAATCCGCGGTACAAATGCCGCGGCCGGAAAGCTCTCTGCGGCGCGAGCAACCAGCCCCGACTGGCTCCTGCCCCCGCGAAGTGGCCCCATCAGCGTGGCGGGGACCGTGCCAAGCAGATGCCGTTGCTTGGTGATCAGTCATGTGCCTAAAAGCCGCATCTTCGGCGACTGGAAAGCTGCAACTCCATCGGTTCCCTGCTGGAGATCAGTTCTCAGCTCCTGCTGCCCCTGCGATTGCAATGACCACAGTTCACGCCCAAGTTCGTAATGACCAAGTCCCTGCCCACTGCGGGCATCCTGCATCAGATCAACTGGCATGGAACATCCCCGTACGGGGTTCCATTCGCTGTAGTCAGCATTATCGACGCAGCCAACAACCTCCACCGAGCGCTGGTCTGCAGCCGGCGCTTTGGTGACCTGTCACGCCTCTCTGAGTTTGAGGGCTTACGCGTGAATCTGGTGGCAACTCCACATGGGCTACAGCTCAAGTCGATTGCCGAGCAGATCCCGCCTGAGCAGCAACTGGAAGAGGATGGGCACCTGGAGGCGATGGACGAACACGGTGGTGATGCACCGGTTGATGCAGCCAACCAGATCCATGTTTTGGGAACTTCGCTCGATGCTGTCGATCCGACAGCGGAGACGATCCCCCTGAACAAGCTGCAGGAGGTGGCAGCGACCGTGGCCAAGCTGGCCCGCGATCTGCGGCTTCCTACCTGCATGTGGATCCACCTTCCGTAGGGCCAGCTGATCCAGCCCATCGCGTCTGCCCCCGCCTTCTGGCGGGGGTTTTTTGATGTCGTGGGCCCGCCTGCGAATCTCAGGCCGCCTCAGCAGGCACCAGCTGAACTCTGCTGGGCTGGTGCTGCACCAGGAAGGCTTCGATCCAGTCGTGATGACAACGCTGGCAGATCCGATCAGCAATCGACGGGGCATCGGGTGGCACCTGGAAGCGCTTGCGGAACGCCTTGGTGAAGCCCTCCAGGGCGGGTCGGGGCAGAGAGCGGATGGTGCTGTGGAGCTGGTGGATCGTGGCGCTATCCAGCGGTGCCAGGGCTGGATCGTCCGGCTCAGCATCACGGGGCTCAACGACCGGACCCCGCTGAGGCTGACTGGGCTGTCGGTGGCCTTGCCCTGTCGTTGGGCTGGGAACAGGCGTGAGATCCCGAGGCCCAGGACGGACCTGTTCCTCGCCGCCGGCCGACGATGTCACCCCGCGCTGGAGACGGTCATAGAGGGCCAGGCCAAAAGGATTCCCGAAGGTCATCAGGGCCCGCTTCATTGCGTCCGTCTCGGCTTCCTTGATGGCCGATTCATGGGCCTGGCCCAGGTCGATGTCAATGCCGTGGCCGGCACCGCTTCCCTCACGGATCAGAGGCCCCGCATCGGTGGCACCCACCGTGATGCGGACGCGGGCGGTGTAGGTGACGCCCCAGCCAGAGCGACCATCACGGCCGATCGAGCGCTCGCTCTGGTTGACGCACTCCACGGCGATGGTTTCGCGCTGCCAGCCGTCAAAGCCAAAGATGCGGTTGGCTTCGGCGATGGCTTGCCAGCCCTCCAGGTAGCTGACCTTGGCGCGGCCCTGGTCGCGCTGCTTGACCTTCGAGCGATCGAGCGGGGCCGAGAGAGCGGCGATCTGCTCAGGTGAGAAGACGGCGGTTGCCATGGCTGGTTTCGGGTGTCAGGAAGGTTGGAGATCGGGATGGGAGGACAGGGGCCCGCTGCATGAGCGGGCCCATTGAGGAGGGGCGATGCCCCCTCTGGCTGCCGTCAGTGGATGCGCCAGGAACGGCGGGAAAGGAGCTGAGCACCACTGACTTGGCGGCCCGCCTTTAGGGCCTCTTTGATGGCGGCTCTGTCGGGCTTCCTTGTGGTCGTGACCATGAGCCACTCGGAATCGAGGGCCTCCTCGTCGTCAATCACCACGGCCGAGGATTTACGGCTGCTGAGCTCGTGATTCGGGAACGAGAAGCGGGTGGCGCTGGGCTGCAGCTGGGTGAGGACAAAGATCAGCGACTCCTCAAGGGCATCGGCTCGGCCTGCATCGGAGCGGGCCAGATCGCTGAGGCGCTTGGCCTGCTGCTGGCGGTAGGCGGCCTGGCCGCGCAGGTGCTCGATCACCCAGCAGGTGGCATCGGCCTTGGCGGCGAGTGCTGATCGGTTGTGCTCCTCAGCCAGCAGGGTGGCTTCCAGCGCGGCGATGGCCTGGGCGCGGGTGTCGTCGTCATCGGCCTGGAGCTGCTCGGCCAGCAGGCCGATGGCGCTGGTGAGCTCCTGGGCCTCGATGCCCAGCTGCCAGAGCGAACTGGAGCGCTGCAGGGAGCAGGCAGGGCCTTCTGCATTGGGAAGAGCCGGGGCGAGAGGAGCGGTGGTGGTGAGAGCAGACATGGGGATGTGAATGAGAACGAGGAACCAGAGGAACGGGGCGGCGGATGCCGCTCAGGCGGCGAGGGGCTCCGGCGAGAAGGGCGGCGGCACTTCCATCACCACCACCGGCACCGGTGAGCGGGAGGAGCAGCGGCGGGCCTGCTGCACCAGCGAGGCCGTGCCTGCCCCGCCGGGGAAGGCGATCACCAGCACCGAGGCGCTGAACGCTGGGCAGGTGTGGGCCTGGGCCTCCACCAGGGCCTGCTCCAGCAGAAGGCGATTGCGGATGGGGCCGGCACTTCGGCCATAGCGGCGCCAATCAGCGGCGAGCGCTTGGACCCGCCAGCCGTGCCGCCATGGAGCAGCAGATGGACAGGCCGGCCACCGCTGCGCTGGAGCAGGGCGGAGGCGATGCGCTCCTGGGGCCAGACGAGATCACGGCCACCAGCGGCGACGATGACGACCGAGCGATGGGCCAACGCCGGCGGCGGCAGGAGGCCAAGGGAAGGCAATGCAGCGGCCTGGGCCACTGCAGCAGAGGACAAGCTCATGGGCTACAGAGCAAACGAACGGGGCAAGTTGTCCGAGGATTACTGATTCAGAAGGTGCCGCAGGCGATGGGCTCGTGGCCTTTGGCGCAGCCCTTATTCTACCAGTACAAACGCACTGAGCAGCGGGCAGAGTGGCTGCGGGGCAATGGATCTACGCAAAGCAGAGCTAGCCGCTGATGGATCGGCGAGCTGATAAGCAAGGCCACCAGATTCAGCCCTGAATGCCCAGCTGGCCGCGCAGCCGCGCGAGGAAACCTGGGGCCTTCCCCTTCCTTATCAACGCGGGCGAAGGCCCGGCCACCGCAGCCGCGGGAGAGCAGCCATGCCTGCCCACCCCCACACCGGCCCCGGAGCGGAGGGCGGCGGCGGCTGGCCGATGCACGCCACGGCGCAGCCGTGGCACGCTGAAGGACGGCCGCTGCCGACCGGAGCCCTGCGGCGTTTTTGAGAGCTGTGGAGGGGCGCTGGGACGTTGGCGTTGCTTCAGCCCTTGGAGGCCTTCCACTGGACATTGGCTTGGGCCAAGGCCGCATCGACGACGTCGTCGCCGCACCAACGGCTGTAGGCCGCCAGATGGGTCTGAACGCTGTGGCCCATCAGGGTGGCGGCCACCTTCGGCGCCAGCCCGAGCACGACATGGGCGCGGTGCGCGTAGGCGTGCCGCAGGCTGTAGGGCACCAACTTCTCACCCATGGCGGTGTAGTGGTTCCTGAGCTTCTGCCAGGTCTGGCGCCGTTTCAGATACGTGGCGAGTGCCTCGCCACTTTCACCAGGCCGCAGTGGCGGCATCTGGTCAGGATGGAATCGGTTCAGCAGATCCCATTCAGCCGCCCACTCATCGCAGGGCAGAAGGCGGAGATTGCGTGGTGCGGTGGAGCCGCGGCTGGTCACTTTCCGATAACTGCAGTGCAGGTGATCGCCGCGACGTTCCAGGTGTCGCAACTCCTCAGGACGCAAGCCATAGGCGGCTACCAGCTGAAACGCCAGCTGCCAGCGGGCATCAGGGATCGCTGCAACCATCTCGAGGATGTGCTCGACCTCGATCGGGGTCGTGCGGTTGACCTCGGCTCTTTTTCTTCCGACATAGGGACTCAGATCCAGAGGCGGCGCCCAGCACTCAGGGAGTCGCTCCCCGTCCACCCCCCAACGCAGCAGAGCTGCTGTCTGCTGAACCTGCATCTGACGTCCTCGGGCTCCCGGCCGCCTGGACCAGCGATGGATGACCGCTTCCAGGAGCTGGCGTGAATGGCCGGGCGAGGGGTGCCTGTGCATCACGGCCAGCACTTCGCGCATTCCTGGCTGCCAGATCTTGTCCCAGGTGCTGCTCTTCAGTTCGCCACTGCTGATCTTGCGCTGGCGGTAGGCCTCAATCAGTGCTCCCCAATGGATCGGGCACTCCGGGTCTGATGTCCAGGTGCTCTCCTCTGCTGGTGGGATTTCAGCGCGGCTTGGCTCCGTCTCCGCTCCCTTGCTGGTCACGTGGAGCTTCAGGGCGTCGTCGAGTGGAGTGCCGGCCAGGAAGGCCTCTCTGGCAGCTACCGCGTCTGCAGCAATGTCTTCTGCATGGGCTGGTGACCAGGGCCATGTCATCAGGACCTGTCGCTGCTTGCCATCACCGGCACCAGCGGTCACGCGGAGCCGGGCACGCCCCCGATAGGGGCTCACCGACCACCCCCGCGGAAACCCCCGTGCCTGCATGCGCAATGCCAGCAGCGCGCTCACGGGATCTGGCTTTTTGGCGGGCGCCGAGCGGGTCATGCGCGGGACGGGTCAAAACTGCTCACAGGTGTGAGCAGAAGTGTGAGCAGTTTGCCCTCAGAGCTTGGCACGGGTGGTCAGGGGCAGTCAGCGGCTTCCACGCTGAGAGCCGTTGCCTTGACTGGATTCTGGGGCAAAATCAAGCCCCTGACTGAAACGCCCCCTGCAGGATTCGAACCTGCGACCGGCTGCTTAGAAGGCAGCTGCTCTATCCAGCTGAGCTAAGGGAGCAGGGCCCCGTTGTGGGGCTGGCAAGCATTGTGCCAGTGCCGTCGGGCAAGGCTCCTACAGTGGTGGGCTGCGCAGATATCGCCCCATGGCGGCTTCCCGGCTTACCGACAGCCAGAAGAGCGAGCTGGTGGCTCGCTACAGCGCTGGCGAGAGCAGTGCCGAGTTGGCCGCGTCATTCGCCTGCAGCGTGAACACGGTGAGCCGGGTGGTGAAGGCAGCCCTGCCGCCCGAGGAGTACGAGCGGCTCAAGCAGCTGCGGGTGCGCGGCGGTCGCGGCGCCGCATCTGCCGCGCAGGACTCTCCCGCTCACCAGGAGATCGCGCCCATAAAGGCGGCGGTTGTGGAACAGCCAGCGGCCGAAGCCGAAGATCCAGCGAACGCGGCAGACGCCTCCGCAGTCGACGTTGAAGCCGCGCTCGCGATCGACGATGCCGATGACTTCGGCGATGAGGGCGCCGACGACGAGGCCGATGACGAAGAGCCGGGCGACGAGGCGCTGGATCTCGGCACCGCTGCGGTCTCCCAGGAGCCGGTGAGCTGCATTCCCTTGGCGGAAGCGGAGCTCCCCGCCAGCGTCTACATGCTGGTGGATAAGACCGTGGAGCTCGATGCCCGCCCCCTGGCCGCGTTCAGCGAGCTGGGCGCGCTGCCGCCCGGTGAGGAAGAGCGCCAGGCGCTGCAGGTGTTCGTGAATCCACGCCAGGCCAAACGGCTGTGTGGTCGCAGCCAGCGGGTGATCAAGATTCCCGACACGCGGATCTTCGAGCGCACTGCCCGCTATCTGCTCGCCCAGGGCATCAGCCGGGTGGTGATCGAAAACGGCGTCTACTCCCTGCCCGGAGCCTGATCGCGGCCGGGGGCCAGCAGCGCGGCGGCGCTGCCGCCGCCGATCACACCGATCACCAGGGCCACACCCACCAGAAAGCCCACCGGCAGCGGAGGGGTGCGGCCAACGCCGAGGTTGAGGCTGGGGCGCTGCTCCAGGTTCTGGGCCCCCAGACAGAGGATCAACAGCAACATGGCCCCGCCCAGCAGGCTGCTCAGCACCAGGCGCAGTCGCAGCAGCATCGGCAGGTGCAGGGGGCGCATCGCACTCAGTCTGCCGGGGCTTCGTGCAGCAGGGCATAGAGATCCCGCCGGCTGTGACCGCTGCGCTCGGCCAGGTCGCGGGCAGCGTCCTTGCGGCTGAGCCCGGCGGCGATCAGGCGTTCCAGCTCGGCGCGCAGGCTGGCGCTGTCCCAGGTCGGGGCCGCGGTGGGAGCGGCGCCACCCAGTACCAGGGTGCATTCACCCAGGGGGGCGGTGCGCCGGAAATGCTCCAGGCAGGCGCTCACGCTGGGGCCCACCTGCTCCTCGTGGCGTTTGGTGAGCTCGCGCGCCACCCGCAGTGGCCGATCGCCCAGCACGACCAGCAGATCCTCCAGCAGATCCAGCAGTCGGTGCGGTGCCTCGAACAGCACCACTGTTCGTTCCTCGCTGGCCAGGTCGCGCAGCCGCGCCTGCCGCTGATGCGTTTTCGGCGGCAGGAATCCCTCAAAGCAGAAGCGTCCGCTGGGCAAGCCGCTGCTCACCAGAGCTGTGGTCACGGCCGAGGGGCCCGGCACGCAGATCACGGTATGGCCGGCCTCGCGGGCCGCGGCCACCAGGGCTTCGCCAGGGTCGGAGATGCCCGGCAGCCCCGCATCGCTGATCACGGCGATGGCCTCGCCGGCCTCCAGGGCCGCCAGCAGTTCGGGGATGCGGCCGCTCTGGTTGTGCTGGTGGAAGCTCAGCAGGCGCGGACCGGCCTCGCGGCTGCGCAGCCCCAGCTGGTGCAGCAGCAGGCCGCTGCGGCGGGTGTCTTCACAGGCGATGCGCTGCACGCCCGCCAGCACCTGGCGGGCCCGCGGCGACAGGTCGCCCAGGTTGCCGATGGGGGTGCCCACGAGATACAGCACCCCGGGCGCTGGTTCGCCGGAGCTCAGTTTGCCGTCGCCCACGTGGCCGTCGCCCACAATGCTCATCCGCGGTGCTCGGGCGCCGGTTCGTTGCTGCATCCATGATGGCCGCCACCCAGAACACTTCTGCACCCATGCCGGTCGAGGCCCTGGCCGCGCTGGTGCAGGGAGAGGCTGCCTGGCCGTTCACGCCGGCCCTGCCAGCAGGCGTGGCGCTGCAGCATCTGCTGGTGGAATTGCGCCGCCTGAGCTGGGCCGCCGCCGACATCCTGCTGGCCTACGGCCGCGGCGAGCAGCCGCCCTACGGCTTCCCCGGGGCTCTGAGCGTGGATGAGGGCGGCGAAGGGCCCGTCTCCGCCGCCGATCTGGCCGTGAACCAATGGCTGCTGGAGGGGCTTCAGGCTTCATTCCCGGCTGCTGGCTGGACGCTGCTCAGCGAGGAAACGGCCAAGGAGCAGCTCACCGAGGGCGAGCCGCTGGCGGCGGAGTGGCTGTGGATCCTTGATCCCCTCGATGGCACCAAGGACTTTCTGCAGGGAACGGGGGAATACGCGGTCCATCTGGCCCTGGTGCGCGCCCAGCAGCCGGTGCTGGGGGTGGTGCTGCTGCCGGCGCAAGGTGAGCTGTGGATCGGCGTGATTCATGCCGATGCCGCTGCTGTGGAGGGTGGCGCAATGCCGGGTGTGGCCTGGTGTGAGACTCGGGCGGGCGACGTGCGGCCTGCCGCCTTCAGCGATCGCCGGGAGCGCAGCGAGTTGGTGCTGGTGGCCAGTCGCAACCACCGCGATCAGCGGCTGGAGCAGCTGCTGGAGGCCCTGGCCCTGGGCGATACCCAGGCGATCGGCAGCGTGGGCGGCAAGGTGGCCACGATCCTGCGCGGTGACACCGATCTCTACATCTCGCTGTCCGGCAGGAGCGCCCCGAAGGACTGGGATATGGCCGCCCCCCACGCGGTGCTGCAGGCCGCCGGTGGTTGCTTCACCCATGCTGATGGCCGCCCCCTCACCTACAACACCGGAGATGTGCGCCAGGCCGGCTGCCTGATCGCCAGCCACGGTCCGGCTCACCACGAGCTGTGCCGGATCGCCGCCGCCGCGATGGCGGCGATCGATCCGGGATTTGTGGTGTAGTCCCGGCCGGATCAGACCGGGGGCAGTTCGCTCTGGGGCACGCCGCGCAGGGTGAGGTTGATGCGGCCGCGGTTGTCGATCTCGCGCACGCGCACCGTGACCTGATCGCCCACGTTCACCACGTCTTCCACCTTCTCCACCCGGGCTTCGCTGAGCTGGGAGATGTGGATCATGCCTTCCTTGCCGGGAAGGATTTCCACGAAGGCACCGATCGGGATCACGCGGGTCACCGCGCCACTGAACACTTCGCCCTCCGACACGCGGCGGGTGAGGCCTTCGATGATGCGCTGGGCTTCCTCAGCGGCTGCACCGTCGTGGCTGGCGATCGTGACGATGCCGCCGTCTTCGATGTCGATCTTGGTGTTGGTGCGCTCGGTGATGCCCTTGATCGTGCGGCCGCCGGGGCCGATCACGGTGCCGATCAGTTCGGGATCGATGCGGAAGCTGAGCAGGCGGGGAGCGTGGGGGCTCAGCACCTCGCGGGGCTTCTCAATCGCCTCGAGCATCTTCTCGAGAATGTGCAGACGGGCGGGACGGGCCTGGTTGATCGCCTCGGCCACGGTTTTCACCTCGAGGCCGGTGATCTTCATGTCCATCTGCAGGGCGGTGATGCCCTTCTCGGTGCCGGCCACCTTGAAGTCCATGTCGCCGAGGAAGTCCTCGATGCCCTGGATGTCGGTGAGGATGCGCACCTCATCGCCCTCCTTGATCAGGCCCATGGCGGCGCCGCTCACGGGGGCCTTGATCGGCACGCCGGCATCCATCAGCGCCAGCGTGCTGCCACACACCGAGCCCATCGAGGTGGAGCCGTTGGAGCTGAGCACTTCGCTCACCACCCGCAGCACGTAGGGGAAGCTGTCCTTCGGGGGCAGCACGGGCACCAGGGCGCGCTCGGCGAGGGCGCCGTGGCCGATCTCACGGCGGCCGGGGCTGCGCATCGGCCGGGTCTCACCCACCGAGTAGGGGGGGAAGTTGTAGTGGTGCAGGTAGGTCTTTTCGTTCGACGGATTGAGATCGTCCATCTCCTGCGCGTCGCTCGGCGTGCCGAGGGTGGCGGTGGAGAGCACCTGGGTGAGGCCGCGCTGGAACAGGCCGGAGCCATGCACCCGCTTGGGCAGCACGCCGACGGCGGCGCTGATCGGACGCACCTCATCGAGGCCGCGGCCATCCACGCGCTTGCCTTCCTTGAGGATCTGCTGGCGCATCAGCGTCTTGGTGAGGCTCTTGTAGCTGTTGCCCAGGGCCTTGCCGTTGCTGTTCACGGCCACCTTCACGGCGTCGTCATCCTTGAGCGCGGCGATCTTCTCGCTCACCTCAGCCTTGATGGCGTCGAGCTTCTCGTCGCGCTCGGCCTTGGTCTGGCTGAACTGCTTGAGCACCTCGCCGATGCCCTTGGCGCACTCCTTCTCCAGGAACGCGGGCAGGGTGCTGTCTTCCGTGCGCTCTTCCGGGATCACCTGCTGGATGCCCAGGTCCTTGAGCAGGGCCTGTTGCGCCTTGATCAGCTCGCACACGGCTTCGTAGCCGAAGTCGATGCCCTCGATCACGTCCTGTTCGGGGAGCTGGTTGGCGCCCGCTTCCACCATCACCACGCCCTGAGGGGTGCCGGCCACCACCAGGTCGAGCTCGGAGCGCTCGATCTCGCGGTAGCTGGGGTTGAGCACGAAGTCGTCGCCCAGCAGGCCCACCCGCACAGCGGCCATCGGGCCATGGAAGGGGATCTGGGCCAGCAGGGTGGCCATCGAGGCGCCGGTCACCGCCAGCACATCGGGTGGCACGCGCTCATCGAGCGACATGCAGGTGGCCACGATCTGCAGGTCGTCGCGCAGCCAGCCTGGGAACAGGGGACGCATCGGCCGGTCGATCAGGCGCGCGATCAACGTGGCGCGCTCGGGCGGGCGGCTTTCGCGGCGCATGAAGCTGCCCGGAATGCGACCGGCGGCATACAGCCGCTCCTCGTAGTCGCAGATCAGGGGCAGGAAATCGATCCCTTCGCGGGGATTGGAGCGGGTGGCCGTCACCAGAACGGCCGTGTCACCGCATTCGACCATCACCGAACCCCCAGCCTGGGGGGCATACCGACCGGTGGTCAGCCGGATCTCCCGACCATCGAAGGAGATCGACTGAGTTTGTCCTTGCACGTGGGCTTATGTCTTTTTTGTCAACCTGCATCTTGGCATCCGGCATTGCCAGCTGGAGAAGCCCATCAAAAAGCGCCCCCGGAGGGGCGCTGTTGTCGGTCGCTGCGGCGCGACGACTCACCAGGATGACTTGACCACGCCGGGTAGCTCACCTTTGTGGGCACGCTCGCGCAGCTGGTTGCGGCACAGGCCGAAATCGCGATACACGCCACGGGGCTTGCCGGTGGCCCAGCAGCGGTTGCGCACGCGGCTGGGAGCGCTGTTGCGCGGCAGCGACTGGATCTTGCGGTGGATCTCCAGACGCTCCATCGGATCAGCGGCAGCCTCGAAGGCGGCCTTCAGGGCAGCGCGCTTAGCGGCGAAGCGATCCACCATCTTCTTGCGCTTGACATCGCGCGCGATCATCGACTTCTTCGCCATGCGGCCCTAAGAGCGATCCGGTTCGGTAATGGCTCAGCTTACCCCTTGGGGGGTGCGGCCCATCGGGCAGAGCTCGGCGATGGGGCAGCCGGGGCAATCCGGCTTGCGGGCCGTGCACACCGTCCGTCCGTGAAAGATCAGGCGGATCGAGAGGTTCTGCCAGTCGGCCTGGGGCACCAGCTTCATCAGATCGGGCTCGATCCGGCGCGGTTCGCTGTGGCGGCTGAGCCGCAGGCGCTGCGCCAGCCGGCTCACGTGGGTGTCCACCGTGACGCCGGCGTTGATGCCGTAGGCCCAGGCCAGCACCACCGAGGCCGTCTTGCGGGCCACCCCGGGCAGCACCAGCAGCTCCTCCATCGTGTGCGGCACCTCGCCGCCGTGGCGTTCCATCAGCAGCTGGGAGGTAGCCACGATGTTCTTGGCCTTGTTGCGGAAGAACCCGGCCGATTTCACATAGGGCTCCACCTCCGCAGGCGACACGCTTGCGGCGGCGGCGGCATCGGGGAAACGCTCGAACAGCGCTGGGGTGATCTGGTTCACCCGCGCGTCGGTGCACTGGGCCGAGAGCATGGTGGCCACCAGCAGCTCGTAGGGCGTGCGCCAGTCGAGCGAGCAGGTGGCGTGCGGATACAGGGCTCCGAGTTGCTCCAGGATCAGCGGCGCGCGCTGCCTGGCCGATGGAAAGGGCGGCATGGCAGGGGCGCGGCGTTCAGCGGCTGAGCAGTTGCTGCACCGCCGGCAGCTGGGAGGTGTCCTTCACGATCAGCACCACGCTGAGCCCCACCAGAAACACAAAGCCCGACTGCATGAAGGCCAGCTGAAACCGCTCCGGCAGGGGCTTGCCCCGCAGGCCCTCCAGCAGCAGCAGGGCGAACTGGCCGCCATCGAGCAGCGGCAGCGGCAGGGCGTTGAGCACCGCCAGGTTGATCGAGATCAGGGCGGTGAACAAGAACAGGCTGCTGCCGCCCTGGCTGGCCAGCGACGCGCCCATCTCCACAATCTTCACCGGACCGCTCACCTGGCTGGCGGTTTCACCGAAGCGCGTCACCAGCGCGGTGAAGCCCTCGACCGTGCGGCCGGTGAGCACCGCCAGGTCGTGGTTGGCCTGGCGGATCGGCTCCAGGGGCCCTCTGGGGCGGCGGAACACCTCGGTGCCATTGGGCTGCAGCTGGGCGCCGATCCGGCCCACGCCGCCGGCATCGGCTGGCGTGAGCTGGAGCTTGAGGCTGCTGCTGCCCCGCTCGGTGGTGAGGCTCAGCGGCAGGCCAGGGCTGGTTTTGATCTGATCCACCAGGATGCCCACGGCGCTCTGGCCGCCGCCCAGGGGGCTGCCGTTGATGGCCAGGATCCGATCGCCCAGCTGCAGCCCGGCTGCTTCAGCGGCCTGACCGGGCTGCACGCCCGTGATCAACACCCCCGGGGTGGCGCTGAACCCTGAAGGAATCCCCACCACCACGCCCTGGGCCACCAGCACCAGCCAGGCCAGGGCCAGGTTGGCCAGCACGCCGGCCGCAATCACCAGGGCGCGCTGATGGAGCGGGCGGTTGGAGAGCAGGTTGGGGTCGTCCTTGGGGATGCTGCTGTCGTCGTCGTCATCGGGGAACGACACGAAGCCGCCCAGGGGGATGGCCCGCAGCGCGAACTGCACGCCGCGGCGCTGCCGCTCCAGCAGCACCGGCCCGAAACCGATCGAGAAGCCGCTCACCCGGATGCCCTGCCAGGTGGCTGCGAAGAAGTGACCCGCCTCGTGCACCACGATCAGCCCGGCGAGGATCGCCAGTGCGGTGAGCACACCCATGCAGGCCACGGCAGCAGTGGCTCCATTGTGGGGCGCTGGCTCAGCTCGCCGCGATGTGGTCGCTGCCGAAGTAGGGCACCAGCGCAGCGGGAAGTTTCACGCGGCCATCGGCTTGCTGGCCGTTTTCCAGCAGGGCGGCCATGGTGCGGCCGATGGCCAGGCCACTGCCGTTGAGGGTGTGGAGCAGCTGGGTGGTTTTGCCCTCCTTGCAGCGGATGGCGGAGCGGCGGGCCTGGAAGTCGCCGCAGGTGCTGCAGCTGGAGATTTCCCGGTAGGCGCCGGCACCGGGCAGCCACACCTCCAGATCAAAGGTACGGGCGGCGGAGAAGCCCAGATCGCCGGTGCAGAGCTCGATCGTGCGATACGGCAGTTCGAGCGCCTCCAGCACCGCTTCGGCATCAGCCACCAGCTGGGCGTGGGCTTCATCCGAGCGTTCTGGATGCACGAACCAGTAGAGCTCCACCTTGTTGAACTGGTGCAGGCGGATCAGACCGCGGGTGTCGCGGCCATAGCTGCCGGCCTCGCGGCGGAAGCAGGGGGTGTAGGCCACATAGCGCAGCGGCAGCTGCTCGGCCGGGATCACCTCATCGCGATGGAACGAGGTGATCGGCACCTCGGCGGTGGGAGTGAGCCAGAGATCGTCGTCGGCGCAGCGGAAGCTTTCCTCGGCGAATTTGGGCAGCTGGCCCGAGCCGGTGAGGCTGGCGCTGTTCACCAGGATCGGCGGCAGCACTTCCCAGTAGCCCTTGCCGGTGTGCAGATCCAGCATGAAGTTGATCAGGGCCCGCTCCAGCCGGGCGCCCTGGCCGATCAGGGTGATGAAGCGGCTCTGGGCGATGCGCACCGAGCGCTCGGTGTCAAACAGCCCCAGGCGCTCCCCGATCTGCCAGTGCTCCTCGAGGCCCTGCTCCTGGCGCGGCTGGCCCCAGCGCTTCACCTCCATGTTGTCGGCTTCGCTGCGGCCGTCGGGGGTGAGAGCGGAGGGAAGGTTGGGCAGTGCGGCCAGTTCGCCCCGCAGCCTCACCTCAAGGGCCTTCTCCTCGTCCTCGAGCACCGCGACCTGCTGTTTGACGCGGTTGCCTTCTGCGCGCAGCTCCTGCACCTCGGGCGAATCCGGTGCGGCGCCAGCCTTGATCTTCTGGCCCACCTCTTTGCCGATGCGGTTGCCCTCGGCCTGCAGGTTGCTGCGCTGTTCTTCGAGATCACGCTCCTGCTGGGCGATCAGTTGCAGAGCCGTGAGATCCACCGCCATCCCGCGGCGGGCCAGCTGGCTGGTGATCAGCTCCGGATTGGTGCGCAGCAGACGCTGATCGAGCACGGGGCCGCGGTGGTGGAGAGCGGGCGGCAGCCTAAAAGGCGGTGCTCAACGGCCCGCTCAGCCCAGCCAGGCCACCAGATCGGCCGGGCCCTGAAAATTCAGAACCGCCGCGCCCAAGTCTTGGAGGCGTTCCAATCGACCACCGCCGGCCATGGGACTGAACGGATGGGGGAGCGCCCCGGCCCCCCTCACGCCAGTGCCACCGCAAGGGCGGGGTTGTCTTCAGAGCACCTGCACCACTTCGGCCACTTCCGGAATGGCTTCGCGCAGCTTGCGCTCGATGCCCATCTTGAGGGTCATGGTGCTGCTGGGGCAGGAGCCGCAGGCGCCCTGCAGCCGCACCTTCACGATCGGCCCGTCGATCTCCACCACTTCCACGTTGCCGCCGTCGGCCATCAGGTAAGGGCGCAGCTCATCGAGGGTGCGCTCCACGTTCTCCAGGGTGAGAGCGCGGGGATCGGCGGAGGCGTTTTCGGCGGCGGGAGCGGTGGTTTCGGTTGTCATGGCGAGGGCCTGGACTGCGTTGAGCTTAGGAATGGCCTCCGGTGAGCCGGCTTCCGCCGCGGCCCCCGCGAGGTGGCCGGCCTGCGGCCGGTGGGAGCGCTACGGCCGCTCCTAGGATCGAGCCGAACACTGCCACCTGCAGGGATCTGGCTGCGCGATGACTGACGTTCCCGTCTCCCGGATCCGCAATTTCTGCATCATTGCCCACATCGACCATGGGAAATCCACCCTGGCCGATCGCTTGCTCCAGGAGACGGGCACTGTGGCGGCTCGGGATATGCAGGATCAGTTCCTCGACAACATGGAACTGGAGCGTGAGCGCGGCATCACGATCAAGCTGCAGGCCGCGCGGATGGAATACAAGGCCGCCGACGGAGAGACCTACATCCTCAACCTGATCGACACCCCCGGCCACGTTGACTTTTCTTATGAAGTGAGCCGCTCGCTCCAGGCCTGCGAGGGTGCCTTGCTGGTGGTAGATGCCAGCCAGGGTGTGGAAGCGCAGACGCTGGCCAATGTGTATCTGGCGCTGGACAATGATCTGGAGATCATTCCGGTGCTCAACAAAATTGATCTACCAGGAGCTGATCCCGATCGTATCAAGGAAGAGATCGAGGCGATCATCGGTCTCGATTGCAGCAACGCCATTTCCTGTTCGGCCAAGACCGGCCTGGGTGTGCCGGACATCCTGCAGGCCGTGGTGGATCGGGTGCCGTCCCCCAAAGACACGGTGAAGGAGCCGCTCAAGGCCCTGATCTTCGACTCCTATTACGACCCTTACCGGGGCGTGATCGTGTATTTCCGGGTGATGAGTGGCTCGATCAGCCGCAAGGACAAGGTGCTGCTGATGGCCAGCGGCAAGACCTACGAGCTGGATGAAGTTGGTGTGATGGCGCCGGATCAGCGCCAGGTGGATTCACTCCATGCCGGAGAGGTGGGCTATCTGGCGGCGTCGATCAAGGCCGTGGCCGATGCCCGGGTGGGTGACACGATCACCCTGGTGAATGAGCCTGCGGCCGAGCCGCTACCGGGTTACACCGAGGCTAAGCCGATGGTGTTCTGCGGTTTGTTCCCTACGGATGCCGACCAATACCCCGATCTGCGTGAGGCGCTCGACAAGCTGCAGCTCAGTGATGCGGCGCTGAAGTATGAGCCGGAAACCAGCAGCGCCATGGGCTTCGGCTTCCGCTGCGGCTTCCTTGGGCTGCTGCACATGGAGATCGTGCAGGAGCGGCTGGAGCGTGAATACAACCTGGATCTGATCGTCACCGCACCGTCGGTGATCTATCAAGTGAACATGTTGGATGGCAGCACGCTCATGGTGGATAACCCCGCCACGCTTCCGGATCCGCAGAAGCGCGAATCGATCGAGGAGCCCTATGTGAAGCTCGAAATTTATACGCCCAACACCTACAACGGAGCCTTGATGGAGCTCTGTCAGGAGCGGCGTGGCGAATTCATTGACATGAAGTACATCACCACCGACCGCGTGACTCTCCACTACGAGATGCCGCTGGCCGAGGTGGTGACCGACTTCTTCGATCAGATGAAGAGCCGAACCAAGGGCTACGCATCGATGGAATACCAGCTGATCGGTTATCGCAAGAACGATCTAGTGCGTCTTGATGTGTTGATCAATGCCGAGAAGGCTGATCCACTGACTACGATCGTGCACCGCGACAAGGCCTACAACGTGGGCAAGAGCCTAGTGGAGAAGCTTAAGGAATTGATCCCCCGCCAGCAGTTCAAGATTCCAATCCAGGCGGCCATTGGCAGCCGGGTGATTGCCAGTGAGAGCATCAGCGCCATGCGCAAAGATGTGCTTGCCAAGTGCTATGGCGGCGACATCTCCCGCAAGAAGAAACTGTTGCAGAAGCAGGCCAAGGGTAAGAAGCGTATGAAGGCCATGGGCAAAGTTGATGTGCCGCAGGAGGCCTTCATGGCTGTGCTCAAGTTGAATCAGTAGTCATGCCGGAGCTGGGCGGTCGGCAGAACATCTGCCTCCCTGCGCCCTGTGGGAACCCTTTCCGCAGAGTTCCCCGTGTCACGGTGATCCGCTCGCGAACGCTCTGCTCCCGAGTCCGACCCCGCTGCTATCGCCAACCCCGGCGCGAGGAGGCTGGTTTTGTCTTGCTGCTGGGCTTCTGCGGCGGGCTGGTGTTGCTGCTGAGCAGCCTGTCAATCCAAACGGCGGTGCTGCAGGCGCGCAGCAGTGCGTTCAGCCTGCTGCGGCGCCGCCAGCAGGACGATGCCCTGGCCTCGGCGGCCCAGCTGCTGATCGGGCGGTTGGCGGCAGTGCCCTGCACGCTCGGCCTGTCGCGGTCGGACTGGACGGTTGTGTCCAGCACCTCGGGCTCAGCTCCGTGTATCAGCGCGGCCATGCAGGCTCAGCTCGAAGGCGGCACGCTGCCGGGCCCTGATGCGGCACGTGGCAGGTTTCTGCTCACCGACTACACACTGCAGCGCTACGGCAACGTGATCGATGGAGCCCAGCTCACGGTTCAGTGGATGCCTGCCCGGGGCCGAATGATCCAGCGTCGCTTTCGGGTGCTGCTCGCGGCCACCGGTTCCGCTGGCTCCTGGCAGCTGCAGGGGGTTCGCCCATGAGTCTGCTGGATGTAGTGATGGGCGGTGTGGTGTTCGGCCTGGCCAGTACGGCCTCGCTGCAGCTCTATGGCAACAGCCTGCAGTTCATGCAGGGCCATGACGTGCGGCATGAGCGGGCCGAGCAGGTGGAGCTTGCGCTGGCTGAGGCCTACCAGACCATGGCAAACCTCACCCCCGGGCAACCATGTCTCGCAGCGGCAGAGGAGCTGGCGGGCTTGCTCCAGCTGCCCAGCCGCGAGGGAATCAGTGTTGACAGACAAGGTGATGCGGTGCGGCTGGTGGTGCAAGAGCCGGGACTGCCGGAGCGCAGCCGTTGGTATGTGCCGGCCGCCCATGGCGTGTGTGTTGTGCAGCCATGATCGTTTCATTGCCGGAACTGGTGGTCGCGGCGGCGCTGCTCACGTTGATGGCCGGGCTGGGCCTCGGCCAGCACGCCCATCACTTAGCGCGGTTGCAGGTGGAGGTGGCCGCACGGCGTTTGGCCGTCGGGCTTGAGCGCGGCAGGGAGGCGTCGGAGCGGATGGGCGAGCCATGCGCCCTGGAGCTGGGTCCGTGGGGTTGGCGTGGCGCAGCGGCGATGGGGGCTGTGGCCTGTGACGGGGCAGATACGGCACTGGATGAAGGACTGTCGCGCGGCGAGGTGGTGTTGGCGCACACGTTCCCAGGCCCGGTGCGCTTTTCGGTCCATGGGCTGGCGATCGATGGCGGCACGGCGGTGGTGGGGGCGCCGGGTACGGATCTGGTGCGCTGCCTTGTGATGTCGCAACCGCTTGGGGTGGTGCGGCTTGGGCACTTCCGTGGTGCGATCACGCCCAGCCCCAAGGCCAGCGACTGCCTGCCGGATCCTGCCTTGTAGAGCGATGACGTTGCGTCGAGATGGGTTTTCGTTGTTGGAACTGTTGTTGGCGTTGGCGTTGGGTTTGACGCTGGTGGCGGTGATCGGCCAGGCGTTGCTGGGGGAACTCGGCCAGTCGGGCCGCCTCTCGCGCATCCTCCGCGAGCGCAGCGTGAGCCAGCGGGCGCTGGAGCTGATGCGAATGGAGCTGCAGCAAGCGCCTGCCGTGCGTGTGCTGCCTGGATCGATTCAGCGCGAGGGCTGCGGGCTGGCCGGCCGCACGGTGTTGCTGCATCTCGATTTCACTCCGGATGGTGTCCTGCCCGACCGTGATGTGACCTATTCCATGGAACGCAATCCGGATCCGATCTGGCGCGGCCGGGCGTTGATGCGCTGCGGCCCTGTCTATGGTCTGGATGGTCAGATGGAGGAGTCTGTGGCAGTGAGTCGCGTGTGGCTGGATGCTTTGCCTGCGGATGGATTGGTGATCTCCACCTACGCCAGTAAAGTCCTCCAGCTCAGGCTCATCCGTACTTTTCAGAAGACAGTTCAGGATAATGGGTCGCATCAGCTGACAACAGCGATCACCGTTCTCGTGCCGGGTTTGCAGTAGATTAGCTTTATGATTTGTGTTCGTAGGCTGGAGTAGATGATCGAGTATCGGCTGCATCGCCTGATCCGCCCAGAGGATCAGGCAACAGGCTGAACAGAACGTTTTCCCTCGGAGCAGCGGGGGAATGTTATAGGGCGGGGGGTATCCCCCGTGGACAGATTCTGCCGCTCAGCGTTCGCCGGCACCGCGGTAGCGCACCGGTGCCACATCACCCATCCACTCGATGCGGCTGCTGTGCAGGTCGTAGTAGCCCGCCACCACCGCCAGATGGCCGGCCCTGAGGCGATCGGTGAGCAGCACGCTGGAATGCACCAGGTTGCCGGCGGCACTGAGCGTGTGGCGCCGGCAGGATTCCTCAAGGCTGAGGTGTTCCCCGAACTGCAGCAGCTCCATCCGCAGCTGGCCCACCACCTGCGCCAAGCTTGGGGTGAGCAGCAGCTCCGGATGCAGGGCCGCCGAGACGGCACCACACCCCTCATGCCCCAGTACCACGATCAGGGGCACGTCCAGATGCCCCACCGCGTATTCCAGCGACGCGATGGCGGCCGTGGTGCTCATCGTGCCGGCATTGCGCACCACGAACAGATCGCCGAAACCGCTGTCGAACAGCAGCTCCACGGGCACGCGCGAATCGGCACAACCCAGCACGGCTGCCAGGGGATGCTGCCCCTCGATCACAGCCTCCATCCGCTCGCGCGTGCTGTGGGGATGCAGCGAGTGCCCCTGAAGAAACCGCTCGTGACCTTGCTGCAGCCATTCCAGCACCGTATGCGTTCAGGGGTCGGGACGTACCGAGTGGAAGCTGTGAGCTGCTGAGCGCTTGACAGCAGCCTGAA
>VFQS010001482.1_pt1 | contig 21419 bp, 23 predicted proteins | sample 3512361 | NCBI WGS metagenome assembly VFQS01 (sample SAMN10412375, study PRJNA504923) | tailings metagenome | isolation source: Relicate 1 Philex TSF3 active mining | place: Philippines
TTGATCACAAAGCGGAGTTGGTTGTTAACATCTTCACGAGCATGTGAAGGGAGAGCATTGACACACTCTTGTACCATTGCCTTTTGAGCAAGCTCAAGAGCAGCTGCCTTACGAGCACGATGAGCTACTTGTTCTTCGGATTGCTCCTTAGGAACAAACTTGTGTTCACGTGGCTTGTATTGCTTGACTTGATTGTCAGAACCCTTGTGTTGCTTAGCAGGTTGAGATGATTGAGAAGAAGCAGAAGGCTTAGACTGAGTTTGAGTGTGGGTTTGCTTGGCAGGTTGAGATACCTGAGAAGAAGCAGAAGGCTTACCCTTGAATGGGCCCTTACGCTTGTTAGAAACCTTCTCCCATCCTTCAGCATCTTGAGATGCAGCTTCTACCTTTACAGGTTTGGAGTTAGAAGATCCAGATTGAGAATCTGAGCTGATTGCCTTTTCGGTTGCAACCTTAGCTGCTTCAGCAGCTTGAAGAGCTTCCTTTGCCTTTTGAAGAGCAGTTTCAGCATCACGACGCATCTTTTCCTTCCAGTAGTTAACTGGAGGAGGCTTGGATACCTGAACTTCAACTTCAGGTACAACCTGAGAGTCAGAAGTAGATTCAGAAGGAACTTCAGTGTTAGTAACAGCTACAACTTCAACAGTAGCTTCGACCTTAGTCTCTTCAATAGCATCTTTAACATTGGAAGCGGGAGCCTTAGTTCCCTTCTTTCCACTGCGAGTGGTGCTGGTATGGGTATTATTATTAGCAGAAACAGTAATAGAAGACATTAAAAGTATAGATGAAATGGGTGTTTAATCAATTAAATTTTCAATTTTTTCATAGTAATTCATAGCGGTCATATGATAATAAATATTATGATGTTAATATTGTTTAAATAATAAAATAATAAATAATTAATAAAATAACAATAAAATTATTAATTAATCAGACAATTAAATAAAAACTAATAAATTAACCTTTAATATGTATGTTATTAGCATCAACACCATTTTTAACTAAATGTTCTTTAACATAATCAGTGTGATCGCCCTGTAGTTGCATAGTAATAACAAAACCATTGTTAGATTCATTGGGTACAGATTTGATTGTTCCATTACAGCCATTTTTCTTTTTAATGGTTTTAAGGTGTTCTTTAAGTTCTGTTTCAGGAATGTTCCATCCTGTAACATATGTATTTTTTTTACGACCATTGACTTCTACCCAAATATTGACAGTGGACTCTTTAGTATCTTGAATATCATCATTCTCTTGTTCAAAAGGATTCATTAAATATTTTATAGTAAGGACTAAAATTGTAAAAAAATCAATTTTTTTTAATCATTATATAATGATTAAAAATTAAACAGAAAGGTTAGCTGGTAATTTAATATTTTGAACATCATTTTGAAAACTTAAACATGTATTATTTGTTTCAATTTGAAGTTTGTTTAATAAATTTTTGTTTTTAATAAAAATAGTTGATAAATTAGAATCACTTCTTTTTTCAACTTCAATAAGATCGGTATTTTGTAAATCATCATTGTTGGCATAAATAACTTCTCTAATATTAATTGTTTTTTTAACACGATCAACACCGTAAATAATAACAATTAAATTTAATCCCTCATTTAAACGGTATACATAATCATTATATGATCCATGAGGTAATTTAATGTCAGACGGTAATTTAGAAACACTAAGACATTTTGATTTGACTTCATATTTCTTTTTGTCACAGTCTTTATTCTGACAAATTAGATCAAGCGATGGGGTATGGTTACCAATAACTTTTAACTTGCAGTTGCAGTTTTGACATCTGATGTTATCGGCTGCCCAATACTCAAACATACCTCCTACTCTTTTTCTAAATGTAGGGGCTAATTCTGCTTCTTTTGGACAGTCTCGACATGCATGGTCACCATTACAAAAATAGCATTTAATATTTGCTTTGTTTAAATCATTATATTTTAAATAACTTGTCATTGATATATTAGGCATAGATTTAACTAAATATAAATTTCAATTTTTTTAGTTAAAATTGGCAGATAAATTAAATTGTTTTATTTTTTGTTTTAGTCTTTATTACGTCTGGTTGGAAATGCAATAACTTCTCTAATAGAATCTTGTCCAGTTAAAAGCATTACTGTACGGTCAATACCTAAACCCCATCCTCCGGTTGGTGGTAATCCATATTCCAATGCTTTAATAAAGTTTTCATCAGAAGGAGGAATTTCTTCATCTCCTGCAGCTTTTTGTTTAGCAACTTCATCAAAAATTTTCTTTTGAATAAAAGGATTATTTAATTCAGTATATGCATTACAGAATTCTTTTTTATTAATAAATAACTCAAATCTTTCTGTTTTACCAGGTTGTGATCTATGTGGTTTAGCAAGTGGACTCATAATTTGAGGATGATTAATTAAAAAAGTAGGTTGAACACAAAGTGGTTCAACAAATTCACCAATTAATCCATCAACTAAACGATTTAGCGTAAGTGGAGGACTAATTGTTACTTCTAACATATTCATTAAATTAGTATATTCTTCGGTTGCACTATGACTATTAATATCTGGTAATTTAAATTCCGAGTCATTAAGTTTAATTTTAATTTGTTCTTCAAGAGTATCCATAATATCAAGTCTTGGATAAGGTCCAGCTAAGTCAATATCTTTACCAAACCATTTAGTTTTAGTGGTTCCATTAACATGAATTGCTAATTTTGTCATAAAATCTTCAGTCATATCCATCAGTTTAATGTAATCTGCTCCTACTTCATATAATTCACATGATGTAAATTCTGGATTATGTGTGAGATCAATTGACTCATTTCTAAATTGTTTACCAATTTCAAAAACTTTATTAAGTCCTCCAATAATTAATTGTTTAAGGTATAATTCTGGTGCAATTCGTAAATACATTTGTTGTTTCATTGCATTATGAAAAGTAATAAATGGTTTAGCAGCTGCACCACCGGCCATTTCTGACAAAACGGGTGTTTCAACTTCAATAAAATCATTGAGAGTTAAATAATTTCGTAAAAAATTAATTACTTTATGGCGTTTAATAAAAATTTCCCTAACATCTGAATTAATTATCAGATCTAAATAACGATTTGAATATCTAATTTCTTTGTCTTCAATACCATAATATGTTGATGGTAAGTTTCCAAGACAAGGGGATAATATTTTAAGTTCACTTGGTACTAATGATAATTCACCTTTTTTAGTTTTACAAATATAGCCAGTTGCGCCAATAATATCTCCGCGTCCAATCATATCATGAACTTCGTGAAATTCATCTACAGATTTATATGATTTTACATCTGACATAATTTGAAAGCTATGTCCATCAATTACCAAAGTATAAAAATATAAATTTTTCCCCGATGATCTAATTTGAAGGATGCGACCAATAATTGATTCTACCTTATCAAATAATCTTGCACCGGATTCAATATCTTTAAAATCATTAATAATTTGATTAACTGGTCTAGATGTTGGCCAAAAATTAGGATATTCTAAAAGTTTTGATCCGTATTTTTCGACTCGATTTGTTTTATCATTGTCAAGTTGATTGTCAATAATATTTTTAATTTCAGTAATAACAGTGTTCATTAAAAATAATGCACCTTAAATATCATATATTATTATCAATTTTTTTATTACCACAAATATTTTAATATTTATATTAAATTTTTTATTTTATATAATAATGGGATTTAACGAAATTATTGGATTATTTGATAATTTAGTATCAACTGGTTCTGGTTATAATAACAAGAACAATTCGCTGGTAGAAAGTAATACTTCAAAGGATTTTAAATTTAATAAAGTTGTAGATAATTTAAGTTTATATGATGAATATAAAAATGAATTACTAAAAAATCTTCAATATAATTCAGTATTTGTTCCAACAAATCAAATTACAAATACTTTTATTTTATTTGGTAATCCTTTTGATAAAACATTTACATTTATGAATTTAATTAACAAAGTAATTGATGAATTTATCATTGAAACATTTCCATTTTCAATGAATTTAATTGAAATAAATAATATTGGAAGTTTTGATTTTATAAACAACAAATATTTTAATTTTAATGACGAATACCAAAAAAATTTTAGTTCATCAAAAATTTATTTAGATCCATTAGATAAAACTTTTATTACAAGAATTTTTGAAATTACCGATAAAATAGATAAAAACTATAAATTTAGAACACTTGGTTCTCATTTAATTTTAACATTTGAAAATGTTTATCATAAAATTAGAATATATAATTTGGAAGATTTTAATTGTGACCCTTTTACGATGACTCCTGTTAATTCAAGTTTTATAACTTTAGAAATATCATACTTGAATTCTTTATTAACTAGTTCAAATACATCTCCAAAAAATAAAAACAAATCTACTCTAACAAAACTATTACAATCAGATCTTAAAATAAGTAACATATCCAAAGTTTTATTTAGATTTTGTAAAAATTTGAGGCTTTTAAATTTATCTACAACATTTTACAATTATTTTCAAAACAAAAATAGTAATAAACTTTTGAATAAACCAAATAAAAATCATGGACAATTAATTTTATATAAGGAAATAGATCCAATAAAAAAATATGATTCAAATAAAAATTTAATTAATAACACCTTTGATTTTAATAAAATTACTTCACATTTTAACTATATAAAACCAATTCCTAACGAAAATTTAAATAAAATGTCAACTAGTTTAATAAAATATGTTCCTAAAACTCCAATTCATTCTCCGATTGAAAATGAATCATTTGATGCAAAACCAGATTTAATAATTCCAAAAGATTATAACGAAATAAATAAACCAATGGAAATAGTAAAATATGTTAAAATGTTTAGTCAAGATCAGACTTTGATATTTGATAAATTAAAAGTTTTAAATAAATTTGTTTTTGATTCAACAGTAAAAAATCAAATTAAACTACAAATAGGACATAAAGATAATACGAAAATAGCTGAAGTAAATAAAGACTTATTAATAAATATGAAGTCGTTATTATCAGTGGTATTAGATCAGTTAAATCAAATCTAATTATATTATTTATTAGATCAGTTAAATCAAATCTAATTATTTAATTTGTTTTTTAAATTTAAATATTTTTGTTTATATTTAATGTACAAGTGTTTATATTTTTTATTAAAAGCGTCAGCATTATCAAAGGTTAAAATAGATGAATAATCGGGATATGATAACATTCTTTTTAGAACATGATATGCTGTTAAATCTGACCAATTAGGTTGTATACAATTAACCACACCACCAATTATATCACAAAATCTGTTCCAATGTAAATCATATTTTGTAATTTTTTCTATATTATCATGATAAGTATCTATTTGTTCTCTAGAATTTAATATTACTCCTTGAATGAGATCATAAAAGTAATTTTTTAAACTTGGATCAAAATTATTTAGTCCATAAATATTTAAGTAATGTATTTGATAATATCTTAGTTCACTTTCTAACATACTTTTTTTTGTTAATTCTGGTGTTTCTCCAATTTTAAAGTTCAAAGCTTTTATTTTTAAATGAATATTAGCCCACATAGCATTTAAAATTGTCCAAACATCTCTACTTGGATTGAAATCATTTGATTTACCCAATTTTTTTCGTGTAATACTTTCTAAATTATTATTAATAATTCCATCAAAATATCCAAAATCAAAATCATAAACCAGAATTTTATAATTTACATTTCTAGATAGAAAAATAGAATCAATATAATAATTTTTTTTATAATTATCAGGCTTAATTAATATATTTCCATAATGTACATCATTATGATTAATCTTAAGTTTATTATTTAAAATATATATTGCATAAAATATGTCAAATAGTGTACTAATAATTTCAGATTTGTTATTTAAATTATTCATAAAAAAATTATAATATGAATCAGAATCTGTGTCTTCTGTTACAATAAAGTAAACAAAATCATTGGAAGATTTTAATGGAGGTGGTACTTCCATATATAAAACTTGAGAAGCTACTTTATTTTTTGAAGAATAATAAAATTTATCATTATGAATTCCTGTTTTAATTTTTAATGAATCATTAATTAAGTTATAAAATGCATCTTTATTAACCTTGAAAACATCTAATACAGGAACAACAACATGACTAAAATTAATACTAGGATCTGGATTTGTGGTATTTACCAAATCAAATCTTTCTTTAATATATCTATAAATTCTTTGTTCGTATTCTAAACCTTCTGAATTATTATGGATTCTTTTTGATCCAAAGCTTTTAATATATACATTGGTGCCATTATATTTACCCTTTAATATTTCACTCATAGAAGCACTAGCTTTTGATCCATAAACTTCTAAATCTGTAATAACTGGACCAAAAATCTGATCAATTCTATATTCTTTAATTTCTTCATTAAAATTATGAGAAGAATGTGAACTATCAATAATTTGCATTTTGTTTTGTTTTTTAACCATTAAATCAATTGATTCATTTAATTTTACAAGTTCTGATTTTATTTTATCAGGTACTGCATTAAATCTGATATTATAATCATTATACATTCTTTTAAATTCTTTGACATGTAATTTTATATTATCAAAATTTTGAATAATAAAGGTAAAATTTTCTAATTCAGCTTTTTTTAATTTTAAGTCTTCAAATGATTTAAATGCATCCATCTCTTCCCTAAAGCTAAAACTTCTTCTCAAGTCTGGATCCATTTTGTATATTTGATTATCCATTTGATTTGGTGGTATCATAGGATCAATAATTATTCTTGGTGATTGTGATTGTGATTGTAATTCAGGTGATTTTTGATTTTCTAGATCAAATGGTGTTCCAATATTAATAATAACTTTATCAGATTCAGGTAATTTTTTATTCTCAAGAATAAATGGAGTTCCCATATTAATTGCAATATGTGATTGAGGTTTTGTATCATTGACTTGTCTTGTACTAATTATTTTATTTTTAACAGGTTCGCTAAGGGTTAACTGGGTTTGTTGGGTTTGTTGGGTTTGTTGGGTTTGTTGGGTTTGTTGGGTTTGTTGAACACTTTGAATTGTTTGAGAATCTTGATTTTGTTGTTTATTTATTGGAGTAATTTGAACCGAATAATCATTCATCCTAATTTTATTTTCTTTAATAATTTCATTTGATTTTTCAATTTCAACATCAGAATCAATATCTCCTATTAAATTAATTTTACCAACTGTTTCTAGTGCTTCAATATCATCACTATAAACTTCGCCTGATAAATTTATTCTATATTTTTTATTACTCATATATTTAATTTAGATAATTAATGTAATAAAAAATTGAAAATATTATTAATATATTGACTAATATAATGAATTGTAATGCAAATTAATATGAATGGAAACGATAACGATACATCATACCGTTACAAGATGCCTGCTTTTAATGTTCAAGTCGCTGGAAAAGGAAATGGTATATATACTATTTTTAATAACATCACTGACATTAGTAAAGTAATGAATCATCCTGTAGAAGTAATTTTAAAATATATTGCAGCTGTAACTGGATCAAATTATATTCAAGCGAGAAATACTGTAACTGGTACACATACTTCGGATGAATTAAAACAATTAATTTTAATGTATATTAAATATTTGGTTATGTGTCCAGTTTGTAACATCCCAGAAACAATCCCTGAAGTAGAGGGAACAAAAAAGAACGCAAAACTAAAGTTATGTTGTTCAGCTTGTAAAAATGTTTCAAACGTTACAAATCCAAATAAACACATTGATAAAGGAATCGATATAATTATAAAATATCTTAATGCAGGAGGTACTTGGAAAACAACAAAAGGTACTATGGTTCAAACATCTGACAGTAAAGATTTTCAAACTAAAGAACAATCAAGTGATAATCCTTTTGAAACACAAGATAATGAATGTGGATTTGATGAATTTAATCCGTTTGCTTAAAATTTTTTATGTTTTAATTTATATAACCTAAATATGTCAAATTATTTTATTCCAAGATATACTTTTAAAGTAATTGATTATTCGGCTAACTATACAATACCACCAGCAGTAGCCCAACCAAAATATTTATTTATTGAGATTGAAGATAGAAATAGAGAATGTGATGATCAAATATATTCTTTTTTTATTAGTTTAAAAAATGTTTATATTTTTAAAGAAAGTTTAAGTTTAATAATTGGAAATGATATTAAAGAAATTAATATAATTCATTATGAAAAAGAACAACTTGATAATAATTATCAAAAATTAAAAGAATTGCTTAATATACCGCTCTAAATAATTGAAATAAATTCTGGTTCAATAATTTCAACAGTCCAATATTTTTCATTGGTTGTTTCATAAATTTTTGAATTGATAATAACATACGATAAACTGTCAAATTGTTTTAGGACAATTGTTCCTTGTTTAGAAGCTGATTCTAGAATGTAATTACAATCTATAGTACAGTCATTAATAAATTCATCTAATTCATTTTGAGCTGTTACAGTATAAAAACGATTTTTAACTTTATAAATTTTATTATTTTTTACAACAAGATCAATTGCTTGATCTACTTCTTCGTCTAAAGGTTTTTCTTCGACGCAAAAACTTGGGTACTTATCACTATAATAATCCATTATAATCAAAGCTATTTATTTAATAAATATAGTGTTCAATTTTTTTAATAATTTTATAGGTTTATTAAAAAAATTAATATTTAATTACGCAATCATTTGAGCTTTAATAGCAGGCTCTGATTCATATCCAACTATTTTAAAATCAGATAATGTTGCATTTTCTACTTCTTTTAATGATCCAAATAATGACATTTCTAATTTGGGTAAATTTTTTGGTGTTCTTTTTAATTGTTCAAATACTGCTTCTGTATGTGAGTCGTATATATGATAATCTCCAATTAGCAAATGAACCTTTCCTGGTTCTAACCCAGTTAATTGTGAAACAATATGTAATAGAAGTGACGTAGATGCTATATTAAAAGGAATTCCTAAGAAAAGATCTCCTGATCTTTGATACATTGAACAATTTAATCTATTAAATTCGACATAAAACTGTATAACTATTGAATGACAAGGATATAGCACACTTTGATTTACTTGTTGTGGATTAAAATCTGTCATAATAATTCGTCTAGATGTAGGATCGGCTTTAATTTCTTCAATAACTTTTTTTAATTGATCAATTCCTTGAAAAGTTTCTAAATCAGATGAAGGATATGGTTTATTAAAGTGTCTCCATTGATATCCATACATTGGACCCATTTCACCAACAGGATAATTATCAAAACCCATAGAGTCTAAAAAATCACGTGTTGTATTTGGTTCCCAAATTTTTACACCTTTATTTGATAACTTGGTAGAATCAGTATCGCCTCTAATAAAAAATAATAGTTCTTCAACAACTCCTTTCCAAAACATTTTTTTAGTAGTTAATAATGGAAATCCGTCTGCTAAATCACAAGTTAGAGTTTTCATAAATTTACTATGGGTAATAGCATTTCTTGTTTGTCTTTCATCTCCACTAATAATTACATCATATAAAGTACCTAAGTACTGAGTTTCAATATTTGGTTCCATAACACCTTCGTGAAAATTCATTTCATAAACTTCAGAATCTAAAGTATTAACTCCTTCTTTCATTATAATAGATCTCCATTTAATAGGATATTCTTTCATGTTGATAAAAGTATCAGCTTTAAATGTTCCTTTAATTTCAGTCCAATAAACTTTATCACAAGCCCAGTGTCTTAGAGCTGTATCATAAATTTGTTTACCTCCAATAACCCATATTGAAGAATTTACTTTAAGACACGATTCAACGTATGCTGATAAAAAATCTGGAAAAAACATGGTGTTAGGAGGCCTATTTTTATTTAACTCATTGTATTTAGTTGTAATTACAAAGCTAATTCTTTTTGGTAAAGGTTTACAGTCCATTGATTCCCATGTTTTTCTTCCCATAATTAGTATATTAGGTTCATCATTTATTCCTGGTAAAATAGAGTTTTGTTTAGTAATTGATTTAAAAAACTCAAAATCAACAGGTATATCCCACGGTAATTGATTATTTAAACCGAAACCACCATTTAAATCAGTTGCTAATATAACATTAAATTTTTTCATTAAAAATTAATGTAACATTTGTAATATTTTATTTAATCAATTTTTCATATGTATTAGAATTTGATAAATTATAACCAATTACTAAACTAGTATAATACAGCAAATTCTCCAAATAATTCTGATGCCATCAAATTATAAATTTGTTTGGCTTCTTCTAGTGTTGCAATTTTATTAATCTTATTGCAAAGACCATCTTTATTAATACAAACTTCATACCCTGATTTTTTTAATTTGATATTATGGAGTGGTTTGTTTGTAGTTGGATCAATAATTTGTGATTTTGATGTTTTATTATATGAATTTTCAGCTGGTGTTGCTAATCTTAAATTAGTATCAGTTGCATCTAATTTATCACGATTTATATGATCCACATAGTATTTGACAACTTGATTAGATTCATTAATATATTGGTTATACCAGTTACCGGTATTTAAATACCATACATATCTATGCAAAGGTACCCGAGCACCCTTAATAAATGAAAAAGGGTAACCGTCTTTTCCTAAATACCATTTATGTTTACTAATTGTATCTTTTTTGTCAATACTTATTTTTGCAAATTTATCAACTGATTCAGGATTATTACCTTCTAATCCCAATAAATAAAAAGAATTTTCCATTAATTCTAATGCAAATCTTTTTTTATATAAAAATTAAATAATTTTTAACTGTATAAATTTAATATTTATAATGTCAGAATCAGCTGATAAGGTTATGAATAATATCAGTACCAAGTACAATCCTAAAACTGTAGATGAAGGGGTTTCAAAAGTTGCTGTTTCAACAGTACTAAATAAACCAGAAGTAATTTTGTCACCAATTCATTCAGGAGCTAAAGAATTTAAAAATAAATGGGTCGTCATTTGACTTGTTCAGAAAATACAATCTTATTAATTTATGCTCTATTAGGAAATCTATTTCTCATATAAGTTTGAAATTTATATTCTTTGTTATCATCGAAATGCATACAAGATCCTTCATTTATTTTATGTTTAAGTTGGTTATCACAATCAAAACATTTTGTAGGTCCTTCAAAATATGGTATTTTAGATTGTTTTTCACAGTCAAAGCATTTGGATGGAAATGCTAAATGGGCATTTTCAATAGATGTTATTTGTTTTTCACAATCAAAGCATTTGTTTGGTCTAGACCAAAAATTTTCAGTACTTTTTTTAAATAGTAAAAAGAAAACTGCTATTAAAATAATAATAAATATTATGTTTCTGTTCATTATTATTAAATATAAAATAGTTTAAAAATAATTAAAATAAAATTGAAATATTATAAATATTATACTATAGTTTAATACATAATGGTCTCACATAGCAAGCAAATAATTTTTACACTAATTGAACATAACCAAATACCATTTTATATTAGTGAATCTCCTTCTGAATCAAATTTAAACAATTTTATCAAACAATTAAAAGAGCACAAAATCAAACACATTGTTAGACTTTGTGATCCTACTTATGATAAAAAAGATTTAGATCACGAAGTAGTAATACATGATTGTAAATACGCCGATGGTGATGAACCACCATCAGATGTTATTAACAAATGGATTGAACTAATTAAATCAAATAAAGATCCAATTTTAATACATTGTATGGCTGGATTAGGAAGAGCACCAACTATTGTTGCTATTGGATTAATTGAATTAAAAATGGACTCGTACAAAGCAGTTCAATTAATTAGAGATAAAAGACCTGGTTCAATTAATAGCAAACAACTAAAATTTTTAATTAATTATAAACCAATTAATAAAAAAACTAGTATATTTTCTAAAATATTTGGTTTCTAGTTTAGTTTAAGTATTTGTTTAGTATTTGTTAAAATACTAATAATTTATTTAATTACAATGATGGGAAATCATTTTTATTATTTAAATCTACTTGAACATTTTCTTCTTTGGATTTATGAACCCAGTTGTATGGTGGTAATCTTGCATTAAAATTTCTTTTAACAACTTGTTCTTCAACACCATTTACTTTCTTTTTTTCTTCTACTCTCTTTGAAACAAATTTTTTAGGTTGTTTAGCTTTTTGTTCTTCTTCTATTTTTTTGTTGAATTCTTCTAAACTCAAACCAACTTTTTTCTTTTGTTTTTGATTAGATTTGGAATTAGATTTTTTTTGTTTAGATTTATCTTTTGCTATATCCGTAAAATCATAATTACATGACCGACGCATTGATGCTTCCCATAACATTTTTCTTGTTTCAGGATCCATTTCTTCTTCCTCTTCTTCATCGTAATTTTCAACAGGTTCTTCGATTTGTTGATCATTCTGATCTTCGTTATCATCAGAAAAATAATCTTCTTCTACATATTTATTAGTATTTTTACTCTTGTTCATTATCAATAAAATTTATCTATAAATATATATAAATTCATTTTTTTATGTAGTTTATTGTTTTTTTGATAAAAAAATCTAGTATAATTCAATATTTATGAGTGGAATAAAATTAGAATATAATAAAGAAAATATTGTTATTCAAAAAATCAATAATTTATATCAAATAAACTCAATAAAACAATGGATATTTTTAACTAAATTTAAAAGAGCATATTTAATAATTCAACATCCTTATGGTTGCGTTGAAACAATTGTAGATAGAAAATTTGTTTATAACCAAGATTATGAATTAATTTGTGATCTTGATTTTAATTATAGATATATTTATCCATTAGGAAATTATCCAGAAAATAGAGAATCTTATTTAATTGATATTGTTCCTTTTACTGGAACTTTTAATGGAAATAATTTTAAAATAATGAACATTAACATTATAAATTGTAATTATAATGGATTATTTGGAATTACTAAATCAAGTATAATTAATAATTTAACATTAGAAAATGTTGCAATTGGCGATGGTTTATATAATGGATCTCTAGTTGGAAAAGCATATTCGACAGATATTTCAAACATTAAAATAATTGGTAATATTTTTATGAAAGGTAGATATTGTTCTTGTTTTGTTGGTCTTATTGAAGGTAATTGTAAAAATATTGATATAATAGTTGATGGTGAAATTGAAGCAGATACAAAATCATTAGTATCAAATTATTATTATGGTAACATTGAAAATGTAAGTGTTATATCAAATATACAAAATAATATTAATTGTTTTGATATAATTAATGGGCGTGTAAAAAATATTGGTTTTATATCATGGAAAACTATACCTAATGTGTTTTATAATCAATCAAAATATCACCAAATATCTAATTGTTATTATTTTCAATTAAATGAAGAAAAATTACCAGATCCTCAACTTATTTATAATTATTATTATAGAAATTTAAATGAAGTAAATTATGACAATATTAAGAATCCAAATCAGTGGATTAAAATTGGAGATAATTATTATTTGAATGAAATTATTAATTATACAAATGATAATATTAAAAATGAAACAGAAAATGAAATTAAAATTAAATTTTATGATATAAAATCAAATGAAACTAATATTGAAGGAGTTTATTTGGATATAAATGGTATTTTTAAAGGTGTTGATTATTTAGAATCGTTTAATAAAAATAAAATAACAATAAGATGTAAAAAAATGGAAAATATTTATAATAGAGAAACTAATTGTAGTAAAGAATTAGATAGACTAAATAATAAAAATTTATTAATTAGGTTGACGTCAATCAAATCTCACATGGACAACAATGCAAAATTAGATTATGGAGATAAACTTGTATCAGAAAATAATTCTCATCGGTATGAAGATTATGAATCAGATAGTCAATGTGTTACTTCTGATGAAGAAGATGATAATAAAAGTTTTGGAAGTTTTAAAGACAAAATAAATGAAGATGAAGAAAGCGAACAAATGAATGAACTTGCTGAAAATGAACAAAACGATTATAATTCAAATATATTTATAATTAATAAAAATTTAGAACCAGATGAAAAAACAAAAATAGAAGCTCTTAATAAAATACAACAAGAACTTGAACAATTAGAACAAGAGAAAAAATTAATATCTGACCTTTAAAGTTATAAATCAAATTCCTTAGGTTTTTTTATTTGGTTAGGTTGTTGTGTTTGTGTTTGTGTTTGGAATTTAGTATGTTCGTGTTTTGATACAGGTTGTGATTCCCATAAAGCTAAATCCATAATAGACTTTTCTATTTGTTTCATAGCATAAGCCTCTTTATTTTGATTATTTATTTCAATAAATTTTTGTAATCTAAGTTCCCTCATTAAAATTGGATCTTGTATTGTTTCACCTCCTAATCTTTTTCCTTCTCCTGTAAAATATTGATTCATACTTTTAGTAGAGTCGATTTTTAATTGCTTTTCTTTTTCAATCTTTTCCTTTTCTTGACGTTCTTTATCTAGTCTTTCCTGTTCTTTCTTTTGTTTTAATTCTTCTTCTAGAAATTTATTGTAAATATCTATTGATAAATCTGTATTTACAACATCAATTAAATTTGCTTCTATATCATTTACTGATTTGGTTTCTTTAATTAAAATTTTATAAATATTATTGTTATATTCAAAATTAATAATTTGATTTTGATAAAGAATACAATAACCACTTAAAATTTTTTCTAAAAACTTGTCTAAATCATATATATTAAAAATTTCTTTATCTAATGGTTCAATTAATACAAATTTACCCTTTGGTACATTACTAACATATCTAACTGTGACAAAATCTGAACCATTTATTATCATTTGATCTAATAAATGATTTGGTATAATTACTAAACCTTCATCTGCAGTAAAATCTTGAACTCCACAATATGAAAAAGTACCAACAGATGATTCTATACAAAAATAATAAGGAGGTTTTATTCTTTCAGTTGGAATTTTTTCCAATTCATTTTTAAGATTTATGCTTTTTTTCTTTTTATTTTTTGAAACTTTAATTTCAATACTGTTATCAAAATCATTAAAATTTTCAGGTTGATTAAATTCAACCAAAATGCTTTGAGGAAGTTTTATATAATTGGTATAATTGTCATACCCCATCGCTAATAGATTCCATTCCATTATCTAATATGTTTAATAAATTATTTTATTTTAATTCAATTTTTATATTAAAACAAATTTATAAATTCAAAAAATAACTAATAAAAAATTATTGGAAAATAAAATAATAATTATGACTTTTTAAGCTAACGTTCCTAATGGGTCCCATGGTGAAATTAATTTATGTACTGAATCTAATTCCTTTACTTCATTTTCAGTTAATAAAGATTTAGGTACTACAATTTGATATACATATTCAGAGAACCAAGAATCAGTCATTAATAAAAATCCATCAGAACCTGATGATTTACCCCAAGAATTTTCAATCTTCCATCGTTTAATTATATTATTTGAATTATTATGATAACCAACAATAACCATAGCATGAGAAGGTAAAGAAGCATATGTTCTTAATTTTTCTTCTTTTGACATTTTATTATTGTAGCCTATTTGTTTGTAATCATGAATACCAATATCCATAATTCCTGATTCTCTATCTCTTTCTGCACCAACATTACAACCAAACCAAACCGGTTTATTTTGATCAATAGAATGTTTTGTTAATTCTTTTAATCTTTCAATTGGTAAATTTAACCAACCAACATGTTGATCTTTTGTATTACCCAAATATTGAACTTGATAATATTTATTATAAATATTTTCTTTCCTTGGATCATTAACAACAGATACCCAATCTTCAGGTTTAAATTTACATAAAGCTAGCAAAGAATGAGGAGTTAAATTTGTTAATTCAATAATGTTGTTTTTAGAATTATATACCCAATCAAATGTTTTAGGTGGTTGACCTAAAAATCCTACTAAAAAGTTATAAACGCGATCTGTCATAACACCAATTAATTCTTCATGAACTGATTCATCAGATTTATCTAATATTGTTAAATCATTTTTTAGCATATCAAGTAAAAAAGAGTTCATACTTGATGAAGATTTAGAATGATAAGAATCTGGCATTGCTTGTTTTGGAACAATACCATATTTTGTAACTAAATCTTTTGCCATATCCCATTGTCCTCCATCGCCCATTGCATCTTTATAAAGATGATTCAAGTATTGTGATTGAAATTCAGGTGCTACATTTTTTTTAATATCAAGATAATATCTAATAGATCTATGATAACGTTCTAATTTGTCCCAAAAGTATAAATATGTTTGACTAAATTCTAGATCTTTTGGTTCAGAATCTAAATTTTGTGCGGCAACTACTCGGATAAGATTTAATGTTGCAAATAACCAACAACGACCTGATGATTTTTGATCTGTAATTGAAAATTTAGGAGTAACTTCGTGATTAAAAATAAACTGATTAGTATTAATTTTAGTTTGATCTCTAATCAATTGTGTCATAGGGCTAGAATACAGTGCGGTATGAAAGTGAGAACTTGGTATTTGTACATAGTTATTATATTTAGTTAATTCGGACATTAATAGTTAACCAACTAGTTAAAAACAAAAACTTATCAATTTTTTACAACAAATATATTAATGTTAATTTTAATGTTAATATTAATATTAATTTTAATATTTAAAGACATTAATTTAAAAAATGGTTTGCTATTAAAATTAAAACAGACAATGAAATATATTTATTCAGATTCTGAAGAAGCACTAGAATATTTAGTTAAATATAATATCTTTTTAACAGGTCCACCTGGTTCAGGTAAATCGTATTTAGTAAATAAATTTATAGATTGGGCAACAAGTAAAAATCTCAAGATAGCTATTACTGCATCAACTGGTATTGCTGCTAAAATAATTAATGGTACAACTTTACATTCTTGGTCTGGTATTGGTTTAGGTCAAGATACCAAAGAAAAGATATTAGAAGATATTAAATCAAAACCATATAAAAGAAAAAATTGGAAGAAAACAGATATTTTAATTATTGATGAAATATCAATGATATCAGGAGAATTATGGATAACACTTGATTGGATTGGACAACAAATAAGAAAGAATGAACAACCTTTTGGGGGCATTAAAATTGTAGCAGTTGGTGATTTTTACCAATTACCTCCAGTAAAAGGAAAATTATTAATTGACGAATCAATTGGGTTTGAAAAATATTTTGATTATGCTATTTGTCTTAATCAAATGTATAGATCAAATGATTTGAAACTTAATCAAATATTAACAAGAGTAAGAGATGGAGTAAAATTATCAAAAGAACAAAATGAAATTTTAACATCCAAAGTAGATAAATCAAATATAAAATATCCAATTTTAGTTAGTTTAAGAGATACAGCAAGAGAAATGAACAATCAAAAATTAAATGAAATAAAAAGTGTTGAATATAAATATCAATGTGATGCATATTGTGTAGATAAAAATACTACAAATAAATTAGAGGGACCAGAATATGTTAATTTTAAAAAGTTAGCATTATCAGAATGTGCAATGGAAAAAGAATTAGTATTAAAGGTAGGTGTGCCTGTTATCTATCTTGTTAATGATCCGATTACCGGACTAGTAAATGGATCAGTTGGTTTTGTTGAGGATTTTAAAAATGGAAATCCAATTGTTAAATTTGATGCTATTAAAACAGAAATTACAAAATATAAATACATTAAAGAATTAGCAAATGACATTAAAGTTGTTGTTGAACAATATCCATTATTACTAGCTTATGCACTTACAATTCATAGAGCACAAGGACAAACATTATCACAAGGATCAATTCTTTTAGATCAAACAGTTTGGGAAGATGGACAAGCATATGTAGCATTAAGTAGATTACAGTCATTAAATAATTTAACATTATTAAAATATGATCCAAAAGTGTTTAAAGTAAATGTAAAAGTTAAAGAATTTTACGATAAGTTCAAAAATTAATAAAAATTTTATAAACTAATATAAATGAATTATATATATGGAAGTTATTATATATTAAAAAATAAATTATATGATTTTAGTATTTTTGGTGAAAAAGTACCTAGAACTGAACCATCTATGCCTTGGTACAAACAATATTCTTATTTTTATTCACAATCTAATGAAATTATTAAAGGACTTTATTTAGGATCATCTTTTAATGCATATAATTTAAATGAATTACAAAATAATGATATTAAAGTTATTATAAATATAACTGATAATATTGATAATTATCATGAAGATAATATGATGATAACATATTATAAATATCCAATAAAAGATAATAATGAAGATGATATTACCAATATATTGATAGAAACATCTGAGTTAATTGATTTACATATGTCAAAAGGTGATAATATATTGGTACATTGTTTTATGGGAGCATCAAGATCTGCATCTGTAATAATTCACTATTTAATGAAAAAAAATGGTTGGACTTATGATTATGCAAAAACTTTTGTTATGGTAAAAAGACCTTTAGTAAATTTATCAAATAAATTTGAAGAAGTTTTAAAAAATTTAGATGGACGTGTATAAAATAAATATTGAAAATGTATTAAATTATTTAATAGATTTTGATTATTTAATGGAACAACAACTTACAAAATTTGAGGAAGCAATTAATAACTATGAAATTAAAGATGTAAATTTAAATTCAATACTTGGACTTAAAAAACTTACAGATGATATTACTAAATTTGAAAAACTAATGTTGTGGAAAAGTTTTTCACCAGGTTACGATGTAATTATTCAAAAATTTGAAAAATTAAATATTCCTGTTGATTCAAGTATAAAAGATTTTAAGGAGTACCCTAAAAATATAATTCTAATAATGAAAGAAACTATTTGTTCGGCTTTACGTGTAGAATCTAATGAAGAGAAAACTAATGAACTAAAAAAACTTAATGTGGATTTGACAAGAGAATATATTGAACAAGAAGATTTACAAGATGAGATTCAAGAAAAAACATATTATCTATTTTGTACAATTGATAATAAATTTGAATGGCTAGATGATAATGAAGATTTTAATAAAATTTCTGAATTACTTGAAAAAATTTCTAAAGAAATATGTAATGGAGTTGTGAATTTTATTGAAAAAAAAAGACAATTTTATTCTGATTACTTTGAAGAATCCTATAAAAAAGAAAATAAGGAAGATAAACCAATTGGATTTAATAGTAAAATTTACGTAAATAATTTTATTAAATCATATTTATTAAGTCATTTTAACGATGTATTTAATCAAGCTTGTTTAGATGTATTGGATCAAAATAACATTAAAGACGAAGAACAAATTAAACAGATAATTAGTTTGTATTATGATTATACCAAAGCAAGTACTAAATTAATGCTATCCTTAACTGATATTGATCATCGTATTAATTCTGCTGAAAAACTTTTGAATTCTGATTCTTAAAACACACAGAATAATCAGTAGCTTTTATATTAACAATTTCATTTATTTTTTCACAAGGATTATTTGATTCTAATATTTCCTTTACAATTAATAAATTTTTTTTGTTTAATTCATTAGCTTTATTCATGTAAGAAGACATGTCAAAAATACTTAAATTAGATCCTTCACTAATTTGACACCTTGTATTATTACGTTCATGAAAAAGAAATGCAGCAAGTGTATTTTTACAATCTAATTTTTCCATGATGATATCATTAGATTCTTGTATTTTCATCAATTCCTTTCTGTCATTAAAAAAATTTAACAGAGTATTTACAAAATTCATTAAAATAATATAAAAATATTGCTTTAATGATTTATTTTTCTATAATAATAATAACACATTCCAAAAAATGTTGAGGTAAAAAAAGTACCAATTATTCTATACATTAATTGATTTTTTGATTCGAATGACTTTATTACTTTTTTATTAATATCAATAAGTTCATAATTTTTTTGAAATAAAATTTCTATCTTTTCTTTTAAATATATATTTTCTTGAATTAATTTATTTTTATCATCGTTAAGTTTATTAACTAACTCTAAATTTTGTTTTACATATTTTTTTACTTTTGATTTAAATCTGTTGTTTTGAGTCATTAGTGTTTGACAATTTTTTGAATTAAAATCAGATTGTGTTAAATTATCATATTCTAAATCTGAATTAGACAATTCTGTTTCAGAATCAGTATCATATTCATTTTCAGAATCATTAAAATTATCTGGATTAAAATTTTTAATATTATCTAATTTATTCATATTAAATTATTATTAGATTATATTATATTTATTCTCTAAATATTATTAAATTGGAGAAAATGAATTAAATGCATTAATACCAATTAGAATTATCAAAGAAACAATAAAAGGTATTTTGTCCTGAACGTTTCCAGTAAATGGTGTTGAACAAAATCTTTGAATATTAGGATGCTGATTAAACATATTAATAACAATATATGTTCCTGCAAATCCAACTGACCATAATATTGAATTAACAAAGTCACCAATAATTGGAATCATTTCAAGTATTGATATAAAAATACCCACAAATGGTAAAAATCCAACTGCAAAAGCAGTAACATCACCCATTGCAAGGGCTATTGTCGAATCAATACCAGCTTTACCAACAGAATCCATAGTTATTCCATTACAATTATTATATCTTCTTGTCATATTAGCTACCATAGTTGTAAGTAATTGTAAAACAAAACCTACAATAGTATATAACATTGTACTATCCTCGTTAATAATAAATGGTAAAATAAATGGAATTATAAATTTGGCAATTATTGGTAATAACATAATTTTGTCAACAGGATCAGCACCGTTGCCATCCTGAACAAAACCAAATTTCATCATTAACATTGGTAGAAAACTAAATGGAGGAAACTGTAATAATGGAAACATAAGCCACCATTTATCTAGAGACCCTTTAAAATAAAAAATACGGGCCCATAATTGACCCAAAGGTATTAAACCTAATATTAAAACTTGCATCCATGATAATTTGCTTGATCCACCTTTTGTAATTGAGCTAATAAAATTACCCATGTATTGTTTATAATAAAATAAAATAGATATTTATTTTTGTTTAAATTAAATTGTTATTTATCAAATTGTTTTTCTTTTCAATATCATCAAATCGTTTAATTTTAGTTTCATATACTGTATCGTGAAGTAATTGTGCTAATTTAACACTATCTTTATTTTCAATAACAAATGATAGTGACATATTATTTGAACTATAAGAAGTTGTAATAATATTAAATTTCTTTGTTAATTTAAAAATTGTTCCAATATTATCAATAAGTCTAATATTATCACCCACAATCGAAACAATAGAATTATTAAAATTTAATTCAACTTGATATTTTTTTCCCAATAATTTTTTTATTTCATTAAGTTTTACAATATCAGATTCTTCTGTTGTTGTTGTAATATTAAATTG
>VFQS010001483.1_pt1 | contig 21407 bp, 26 predicted proteins | sample 3512361 | NCBI WGS metagenome assembly VFQS01 (sample SAMN10412375, study PRJNA504923) | tailings metagenome | isolation source: Relicate 1 Philex TSF3 active mining | place: Philippines
CCATGGCGGCGTAATGTTCAACCGCCCGCCCATACACGGAAATCCTGACAGTCCCGGGAGGGGGGCTGGAAGGGGTGAGCCGAAGGGCTCGGCCAAATCCGGTCTTCAGGAGCACCCCCCATGAATGATATCGAGTTGATCCCGCTCGGCAAGTTGCGCTTGTGGGCGCCAGCTTGCGCATCTGACCTAGACCCTTGCCATAGCGCGCAGCGCTGGTGTGCGCTTCGGCGGCATATTGGCCGACGCTGGCTATGGCCTGTCCGGCCCGTTCCGGCAGGCACTGACCGAGCGCGGTCTGACCTGGGCAGTGGGCATACCTTACAAACAGAAGGTCTATCCGGCCGATGTGCCACGGTCTTACCGGTTGCTGGCCGCGGACGGCCACGCAAGAATTATGTGCCTGACGTTGCTTCGCGTCCCGGCCAAGCAGTGCTCGAGAGCGCCAAGTGGCAAACCGTGAGCTGGCGGCGCGGCACCAAGGGCAAGCTGTCGGCGCGCTTTGCTGCCATGCGCGTGCGGGTGGCAGACGGCCCGCCGCAGCGGATCGGTGATCTCGGCCAGCAGCATCTTCCCGGCCACTGCGCCGTCAGTCGCCTTCAGGAAGTAGCGCGCCTCGACCCGGGCGAGGCCGCCGGGCAGCACGCTGCCGCCGAACTGTGGGCCTGACACGCTGCCACCAGTGATTGCGATGAACCGCTTGCGGCCGCCGTCGATGGTGCCCTATTCCACCGGTGGCAGCAGTGTTGCCCTGACGGTGAAGGCATATTCCAGACTGAGCGCGGGGGCGGCGGAGCCGCGTGCGCCGATCAGCAGCAACCCAGCCGGAAGCGTCAACATGGCGCGGAACAAGGTCTTCATGGCAGCTCCTGCCATTCGGCGTCAGACGGCTTCGGTCAAGGCCAGATCGGACGGCAGATAGGAAACGGGCAAGGACACCTGCGCTTTCAGCCATTCGGCCAGTGCGCGGGCGGGGGGTTCTTCCAGCGCGATCGACCCGGCCAGCAGCAGCGCCTTGGGCATGCCCAGCGCGATGGCATCAAGCACGTAGGCGGCGGTTTCCGTCTCGTGCACCTCGCCCGCAATGAGCAGGTTTACGTCTCGACGGGCCAGCAGCGGGGCAAGAGCGTTGGGCCGGTTGGTCTCGGTCGCCAGAGCAAGGCCGCGTACGGCCAGGGAGGGATCGCCGATGAGGCGCACCGCTGTGCTGCCGGTGGCAGCCTTCACCCGCTGTACCAGTTCGCTCAGACGCGCGGGGGCCAGTCGATAGACCAGCCCGGCTGCCGGGTTGGCCGCGTCGCTTGCCGGTCCGAACCCGATGGCGCGTGGCAACGCCTCGGTGATCGCCCGGCCGGGGGCGCCAAGGCGCGCGTCCTGCAGCCGCAGCACGGCAAGGCCGAGGCGATCGATCAGCGCCAGCTTTTCCGCCAGCGCGGGTTCGGGCTTGCCGACAGGGCGGTCCTGGCTGTCACCCAGAAAAGCCTGGCGGCTGATGACGAGGTTGGCGCCCATCTGTCCCGCGCGCTCAAGCACAGCAGTGGAAGCGCGCGCGGCGACGGCGATGCCGCGCACCTCGGTATCGCCGTCGCCAGCGCGAAATCCGTCTACCAGCGTGCCGGGCGCGCGGTAGGATCCGCCCGCGATTGCCGTATCGCGCCGGGCAGGAGCATCGACGCCGCGGTGGCGGTTTGCCTCGGGGCCCAGGCCGCGCTGGATCAGGTCGAACAGTTCGTGTCCGCGCATGTCAGGCTCCCCGGCCAGGGTTGGTGTAGGGATCGGCCATCTCCAGCCATTGCACCGGCAGGGCGGGAAACACCGACTTCAGCCAGTCGGCGAGCAGGCCCATGCCCGGGTCCTCGGCAGTGTGCCCGGCCAGATAGACAGTGACCGGGCGGCTGGCGGCCATGTCCTGCGCGTAGCCGAGCACTTCCGGCTCGCGCACCTCGCCCAGCAGCACGGCGTCGGCGCCCGATTCGAGCTGCTGGATCTGCGCATTCTCGCCCGGCATGCCTGCCGAGACGGAGACGCTGCGGATCATCCGCGCCGGATCGCCCAGCAGGCGCAAGGTCTTTCGGCCAAGGCGCTGCGTGATATGGCGGCCAAGATCGCCCGCGCTGACCGGGGGCAGATCGATCCACGGCATGCCCGGCCGCGCGGCGCGCTGGCCGTTCCAGCCGAGCTGGCGGATCAGCCCGGTCATGATCGCGTCGCCCGGGCGGCTGTGGGCGTGGGCATGCATCCGCTGGATGACCATGCCGTTCGCATCGAGAAAGCGCTTCTTGGCCAGCAGCACCGGATCGTCATCGCGCACGGCGGATTCGGCGAAATCGTCATAGCGTTCGTAGAAGCTGGCCTCGTGCGGGACGATGTAATTCAGCCCGACCGCCTTCGCCCGGCGCAGCACGTCGATGCTGGCGGTAAAGCAGGTGGCAATGCCGGTGACGGGGGCATCGCGCCAGCCGTGGATGATGCGGTCATCGGTGGGGTTGGGGTCCCACGACTGGCCAGAGGCTGCCTTGATTGCGGCAAAGACCTCGCGCGCGGTGAGCGGCGCGCTGGCTCGGGCGAGGGGCGGCGGCAAGATCAGCGAACCTGCGAGGGCGGCCATGGTGGTGCGGCGGTCGATCATCGGCGCTTTCCTTTGGCAAGGCTGGGTGGCAAGGGCAGACGGGCAAGGCGGCTTGACTGGAACGAGCCCAGCCACAAGCGGTCCGCCGCGACAGCTGCTGCCGAATGGCCATTGAAGCCGGGTGTCGGTTCGCCCCGGGCGACCACGCGGATGCGGCGGGCGGCTCGGTCCAGCTCGCCCACCGCCCAGCCGCGATGGCACAGCATGGGATCGGCCACGCCGTTCACCACCTTGCGCAGGCCACCGCAGCCAGGCTCGTCCAGCCGCATGCCCGTCAGCAGCAGGCGGCCGCCGGTCCAGTGAATGTTGTCGGGCATGAAGCCAGGCGCCTCGATCCGCGCCAGCGGGCGGCTGGTATCGCGCCGGTCATAGACGACCACCGCGTGCCAGCCAAAGGCGACGACAAAGAAGCGGCGCCCGTCGGGATCGACTTCCAGCCCGTTGTTGCCTGGCAGGCGAGTGCCCGGCAGCTCGGCAAAGCCCGCTGCGCCCGGCGACCAGCTCCACACCGCGCCGGTATCACGGCCCTCGACGAAATCGGCGATGGTCGTGCCTGGGCGGGTGAGTACAGTGACGAGGACGGTGCCGTCGGCAAAGCTGGCCACGCTGTTACCCACCTGCCCTGGCGGCAGCAGCAGGCAGCCGCGCCATCGCAGCTCTGGCTCGGTCCGGCCGCGCAGGGTGACGTCGAACACCTCGATCGCCTCGCGCCCACCGTGGTTGACCGCCAGCAGCCGCCAGCGGTCCCCCGCAATCCGGCGCAGAGCAAGGCCGCGCGCGTTGAACAGCGCCGGATCGACTGGCCCGGAGCAATCAGGATAGCCCTCCAGCCGTGCGCCCTGCTGCTCAGTCCCTCCGGTGTACCAAGGCTTGTACGAGCCCGTCTTTCCATCAACCAGCTTGAGCCCTGCGCCATGGGCAAATCCGCTGGTCACCAGCCAGTGAGTGCCCGGCAGCGCAAGAACATCCTCGGGCTTGACCGGGCCGCAAGTGTATTCCAACGGCGGATCGGCCGCGCAGTCGCCCGGTGACCCTGCGGCCAATACGGCTGCGGCAAGAAGCCCGGTCAGGGCCATGTCAGCGCCGAGGGACGCGCAGCTTCTGGTGGAAGAAGTCAAAAGTGGCGTTGGTCGCCCGCAGGGTGGCGAGGCGCGTCTGGTCGGGCGTGGTGCCGATGAACGAGTGGTCGACGCCCTCGATGTAGATCGTTTCCACTGGGATCCCAGCGGCGCGCAGCCGCGCCTCACCGATGCGCGATTGTTCGATGGGCACGACCTTGTCTTCGGTGCCGTGGATCAGCAGGAACGGCGGGTCCTTCGCGTCGATGTGACTCACCGGGCTGGCCGGGGCATAGACCTCGTTGGTGCAGCGCCCGGTGCAGCCCATCAGCCGTTCAGCGGCGCCATCGACGCCGTTCGCGCGCCCTGCCGCCATCGCGGCGAAATCGAACACCCCGTACCAGGTCACTGCGGCAGAAGCGCAGACATCGCCCGCGGCGGCGGGATCGAGGCTGGTGTCCTTGCAGCTCAGCGCGGTCAGAGCGGTCAGGTGGCCGCCAGCCGAACCGCCCCAGATGCCAACACGCGCCGGATCAATGCGATAGCGTGCGGCATTGTCGCGCAGGAAGCGCAGGGAGGCCTTGGCGTCCTGCACCTGCGCGGGGAACCTCGCGTCGCCCGACAGCCGGTATTCGAGGCTGGCAACAACAAAGCCCTCCGCCGCCAGCGAGGCCAGCACGCGGGGGAAGTCCGCCAGCGCGCCCGAATGACGGGTATGGCCTCCCACCCAGCCGCCGCCGTGGATATAGAGCACCAGCGGATGCGGCCCCTTGCCGGCGGGCACGTAGATATCGACCACCTGCGGCACGTGGCCGTTGATCTGCTGGTAGGCGATGTCGCGGTAGCCCTTCACGCCCTGCGGAAACTTGACCGGCACGACCGGGAAATGGTCGGTCAGTTCCGGTTTTTCGGCGACCGGAAACACCCTGTCAGGCGCGGCCTGGGCGGTGGTTCCCGCCACAAGCGCGGCCACTGCCGCAAGGGTGATTGTCTTTCGGACCATCATCATCTCCATCAATCAAGGAAGCCGGGCTTGTGCCGCGCCTGGGCGGCGAGGCGGATCGGGGCGTTGACCGCGCCGTAACCGGTGTACTGGCGCCGCTCGACCAGTTCGAAGAACACCCGGCGGGCGAAGGCGCGGGTGTAGAACTGGAAGTATTCCGCATCACCGTCCCGGTCGTAGAGGATGTTGCGCGCGGCCATCGCCTCGATCAGTTCGGGAGCAAGGCCCCAGCGCGCCTCAAGGTCGTCGTAATAGTTGCGCGGGATTTCCAGCCGTTCGATCCCGGCGGCCATCGCTGCATCGACGCTGGCGAAGATGTCGGTGCAGGCCAGCGCGACATGCTGCACCCCGGCGCCGAAATAGTTCTGGATGAACCGAGAGGACAGCGACTGGCTGGCCAGCGAACCGTTGAGCGTGAAACGCACCGAACCATCGGCGCTTTCCACCGCCTGGCTCTGCACCAGTCCCATGGGGTCGGCAATCTCGACTTGCGGGGTCTTTCGCATGTCGAGCAGGCTGACATAGAACAGCTGCCAGGAGAGGAATTCCTCAAACTGCATGGTCTGGGCGACGTGGTCGATCCCGGTGAGTTGTGCGGACGCGGGTTCTTCCAGCGGGTGGGGGAATTCGTGCGCCCACATCGCCTCGCGGCTGGCGGCATCGACGAAATAGAGCAGGCTGCCGCCCACCCCGCGCACGCTGGGGATCGGCCATTCGTCCGGCCCGATGGCCTGTTCAAAACGCGGCGCCTTCAGCGCATCGGCGCGTGCCAGCGCGCCGGGTACGTCGTTCATTGCCAGACCGATGGCGCAGACCGAGGCGCCGTGGACCACGTCGAAGCTGTGGGCCAGGCCTTCGGGTTCGCAATTGATCACCAGATTGACCGGGCCTTGCGTCCAGCGGGTAACATCTTTGGTCCGGTGGCGGGCGGTCGGGCGGAAACCGAGCGGGCGCAGCATGGTGCCCAGTGCTTCGGCCTCGTCATGGCTGGCGGCGAATTCCAGGAACTCCACGCCGCGTGGCGCTGGCCGGGCGGGCAGGGCAGGGCTGGTGGAGACGGTTCGGGCAATCCCGCCCTCCAGCAGCCGCAGCGAGCGCAGGCCATCGAGCGCGACGCCGCTGGCAGAGCCTGCCCGGAATCGGTCGTTGAAGATCTCGAGGCTCCAGTATCCGTCGTAGCCGGTGCGGCGGATCGCCTCGGCCCAGTCGTCCAGTGGAAAGTCGCCCTGGCCGGGCATGCAGCGGAAATGGCGGCTCCAGCCGAGGTAGTCCATCTGCAGCTGCGGCGCGTCGCAGACCTGTACGATGAACAGCTTGTCGCCCCGGATGTCGCCGATGCTGGATGAGGGGATGCCCCGGGCAAGCGAATGGAAGCTGTCGAGCACCAGCCCCAGCGCCGGGTGATCGACATCGCGCACCAGCGCCCAGGCCTCGCGGTGGTCGTTCACGTGGCGGCCCCAGGCCAGCGCTTCGTAGCCGATGCGCATGCCTCGCGCTCCGGCTCGCTGGGCAGCCTCGGCCAGATCGTCCAGCAGGCGCGAGCGTTCGCCCTCCGCCTGCGGCGAGCAGCTGGAGCAGACGAGGACAAGATCAGTGCCGAGATCGGCCATGACGTCGAACTTGCGCTCAAGCCGGTCGAAGGCGCGCTGGCGGGCCGGGGCGGGCAGGCCTTCCAGATCGCGGAAGGGCTGGAACATGGTGCAGGCCAGGCCAAGATCGGCCATCAGCGCTGCAACCTGCCGCGCATCGAGGTGGGTGGAAAGCAGGTCGTTCTCGAAAATCTCGGCCCCGTCGAACCCGGCGGCGGCAATGGCCTGCAGCTTTGTCTCCAGCGTGCCGCTGATCGAAACCGTGGCAATCGAGGTCTTCATGGCGCGTCGTGCCGTCCTGTCCCGGGTGAGGAGTCGCTTGCTCTCTGACCGGGGCCTAACACGGGCGCAGAGTTGACAAAAGCAAAAATGATGCGAACTAGTTCGTACCACAAATCTACGAGAGTCTCGCGCGGGTGCAGACGGCAGCGAAAAATGGCGTTATCGGAGCAGGGATAAAAGCCTGCGCTGCACTGGTATTCCGGGGCAGCGAGCCTGTTCCCGGAGATTGTGCCTTGCCTTCAGCAGTACCGACAGCCGACCCCGCCGCAAAGCGTCCGCGCCGCTCGCACGCCGAAACCCGCGAGGCCACGATCAACCAGATCATCGACATCGCGACGGCTGAATTCGTCGAAAAGGGCCTGGCTGGCGCCCGCATCGACGAGATTGCCGGCAAGGCAACCAAGCGGAAGATCTACTACTACTTCGAAGGCAAGGAAGAACTCTACCGCGCCGTCCTTGAACGCGCCTACCGCCAGGTCCGCGCCAGCGAGAGCGAGGTTGATATCGAGGCCGGCACGGCGGTCGAGGCGCTGCGCAGCCTGATCGAGCATGATGTGCGCTACCACTCGCAGCACCAGGAACTGGTGCGGCTGGTGATGAACGAGAACATCCTTCACGGAGAGCAGATCAAGCAGATCAAGGGCCTGCCCGAAGGCAACCGCAAGGCGGTGGACATCCTTGCCCGGATCATCGCCCGTGGTGAGGGCGAAGGCACCTTTCGCAAGGGCATCGACCCGATCGAACTGCACATGAACATCACCGCGCTCAGCTTCTACAACGTTTCGAACCAGTTCACCTTCGCGCACAACTTCGGCGTCGACATGACCAGCGCCGATGCGGTCAACCGGCGGGCGAAGCAGGTGGCGGACATCATCATAGCCTGGGTCACGCAGAAGGACTGACCTGCTCCGGCCTTCCCGGCCAAGGGCACGTTCCGATCTGCACAATGCCCGGCAGCAAGGGGAAGAGGACAATGGCAGGATATCAGGCGGCAGGCGCTGCCGCAGCGCCTTCGCACTGGACAACCAGAGCAATCGCCACCGTGGCGCTGTGCTTTGCTATCAACATGGCCGACGGGGTGGACGTGACGATCCTCTCGTTCATCGCGCCGCGCGTGCAGCAGGACTGGGGCATCGGCCCCGACGTGATGGGCACGCTGTTCAGCGCGGGTCTTCTGGGCATGGCCATTGGCGGCATGTTCATCGCGCCGCTGGCTGACCAGCTGGGACGGCGCAAGGTGATCCTGGCGGCGCTGGCGCTGATGTCCGCCGGGATGCTCGCCAGTGGCTTCGCCGCCAGCGTTAGCCAGCTTTTCGTCCTGCGGGTGATCGTCGGCGCCGGGATCGGCACGGTGCTGGCGGCGATGGCGGCGCTGGCATCCGAAAGCGCGCCCGACAGGCATCGCAGCCTTGCCGTGGGGCTGGTCCAGGCGGGCTATCCCTTTGCCGCCGTGTTCACTGGGCTGCTGGTGGCGCAGCTGTTGCCGATCTACGGCTGGCACGCGCTGCTGATCGGCGCCGGGGCGATCACCGTGGTCCTGTTTCCGCTGGCCTGGGTGCTGCTGAGCGATGCGGTACCGGCGAAACATGACGGCGCGGACGGTGAGGCCCTGCAAGGCGGGGTGCGTTCGCTGTTCAGCCCGCTGCTGCGAGCACGCACGCTGGCGCTCTGGGGGGCGGTTTTCTTCGGCCTGATGGTGCTCTACTTCGTGGTCAGCTGGATTACCAAGCTGGCGATCGAGGCGGGCCTTTCCGAGACGAACGGGATCTACGCCGGGGCGCTCTACAACTTTGGCGCCTTTACCGGCACCGTTGCGATGAGCCTGCTGGCGGTACGGGTGCCGCTGGGCAAGCTGGTTCCGGCCATGCTGTGCGGGGCAGCCTTGGCGATGGTCTGGTTCGGTTCGGTGGAGATGTCGGTGGCGGCGACCATGGCCACGGCCTTCCTGATCGGGGTGCTGCTGCAGGGCGGCTACAACGGAGTCTGGCCGCTGGCGGCGGAGACTTATCCGTCGCAGGTGCGGGCCACCGGCATCGGCTGGGCTATCGGCATCGGTCGCAGCGGCGCCATCGTTGGGCCGTTCATCGGGGGCCAGATGATGGCGGCCAAGGTCGCCTTGCCATTCCTGTTCGCCGCCTATTGCGTGCCATTGCTGGCCTGCGCGGCCTGCGCCTTTGCCGTGCAGCGGCTGAGCCGAGTGCCAGCCCCTTGAAGCCGGTGAATTGACAGGGACTAGTTCGTAACATAAATGACGATGTCTGGAAGCGGGGGCGATATGCCGCCCGCACTGGGAGGGGATTCAACATGAAGATGGCTTCGCGTCTCGCCGTTTCGGCGTCTTTCCTTGGTTTTGCGATGGTTCTGACCACGCCGGCGCTGGCGCAGGATGCCGCCGCCGATGAAGGCGAATCGGTTGATGAGAACGAGATCGTCGTTACCGGATCATTGATCCGGCGGCCGAACAACACCTCGGCCAGCCCGATCGTCACGGTCGGCACTGAAACGATCAAGGAAGCCGGCACGCCCAACCTCAGCGATGCGCTGAACCAGTTCCCCAGCTTCACCACGGCAGGCAATGCCGCTACCGGCGGCCAGGGTACCGGCGGCCGCGCTACGATCAACCTGCATGGCCTGGGTTCGAACCGCAACCTGGTCCTGTTGGATGGCAAGCGCCTGCCGCTGTCGGACGTCAACGGCAACGTCGACGTCAACATCATCCCTGAATCGATCATCGGCGGGATCGACGTGATCACCGGCGGTGCTTCGGCAGTCTATGGCTCGGACGCCATGTCGGGCGTGGTCAACTTCAAGACCCTGCGCGAATTCGAAGGCGTGCGCGCCGACGCCCAGTACAACATCAGCGAAGACGGCGATGCGGCCAAGTTCAACGCCTCGCTTGCTTTCGGCACCAAGTTTGCCGAAGGGCGCGGCCACGTGCTGGCGGCGTTCAGCTATACCACGCAGAATCCGCTGCAGGGATCGAGCCGATCCTTCTTCAGCGACAAGGTGCCCTCCTCGTTCATCGGCACCGGCACTTTCGTGCCAAGCGCCACCAACGCGCCCAGCGCCGCGGTGATCCAGAACGTGTTCACCGCCTATGGCATTGCCGGCACACGCAACCCGCTGGCCAACATGGGCTTCAACAACGATGGAACGCTGTTCGTCCAGAATGGTGCGGTGAACTATCGCGGCGCCAATGGCACCAACGGCTATGCCGTGATCGGCGGCAACGTGCGCATGCCCGTGGGCCAGCAGCTTCAGGTACTTAACGCGCTCGACCGCAAGACCGCTTTCGTTAAGGGTGACTACGAACTGACGCCCGACCTGACCGCCTATGGCCAGTTCCTGTTTGTCGACCTGACAGTGAACACCGAAAGCGGCGGCAGCCTGACACAGTTCCCGTCGCTGACTACGGTTCCGGTGACCAACCCGTTCATCCCGGCCGACCTGCGCACCGTGCTGGCATCGCGCCCGAACGCGGCGGCTCCGTTCACCTGGAACGGGCGCTATGTTGGGGTGCCCGACAAGAACTGGGACGAGAACTACAACGTCCAGCAGTACATGCTGGGCCTGCGCGGCAACATCACCGACGGCTGGAGCTTTGACGCGTTCGTGTCCTACGACCAGTCGAAGCATACCCAGACAATGCACCAGGCCGTGCTCAAGTCGCAGGTCCAGCGCCTGCTCAACGCGGCTGACGGCGGCGCCTCTCTGTGCGCAGGCGGGTTCAACCCGTTCGGCGATGCCAATGCCCGCGCGCTGTCGCCGGCCTGCGTTGCCTTCATCACCAAGGACGCCACCAGCGTCGAAGGCCTGGGCCAAACCCAGGCTCAGCTGCAGGTCAACGGCGACTTGTTCGACCTTGGCGCAGGCCCGGTGCAGCTCGCCATGCTCGCCAGCTATCGCAAGAACACCTACCGCTTCAGCCCCGACTTCGACCTGACCGCCGCCAGCGGCTTTGCCCCGGGCGCCAACATCGAAGGCGTGGTGAACACCCTGCCGCTGGCCAAAACCGACATCTCGGTGAAGGAATTCGCCGCGCAGATCGACGTGCCGCTGCTCAACGACAAGCCGTTCTTCCATGAACTGGCGATCGGCGGTGCGGTCCGTTTCTCGGACTATTCGGTGACCGGATCAGTGACCAGCTTTGAGGTTGACGCTCGCTGGCGCCCGATTGAAAACCTGCTGATCCGCGGCTCGTTCCAGCGCGCGGTGCGCACGCCGAACATCGGCGAGCTGTTCTCTCCGCAGCAGGGCAACCAGCTGGTGATCGGCACACCGCCGGGCGCCATCGGCGATCCGTGCGACGTGCGCTCGACCGCCCGCACCGGCTCCAATGGCGCACAGGTCGCGACGCTATGCCAGGCGCAGGGCATTCCAGGTGCGGCGATCAGTTCCTACCAGTTCCCGACCACGGCGACCGGACAGGTCACCTCGGGCAACAATGCGCTGGTCCCCGAACGCGCCAACACCTTCAACATCGGCGTGGTGTTCAATGCCCCAGCCAGCAGCGGCGTGTTCGGCGATTTCTCGATCTCGCTCGATTACTACAACATCAAGATCAAAGACGTGATCTCGCCCATTCCGGGGCTGACCGTGCTGTCGAAGTGCTTCAATCTTGATGGCAGCAATTCGACCTACAGCAATGCCAACGAATACTGCCAGCTGATCCGCCGCGATGCGACCGGCCAGCTATCGCAGGTTCTGACGCCGTTCCTCAACCTTGGCGCGCTGGAAACCGACGGGCTTGAAGCGCAGATCCACTGGGGCGTGCCCGCGCCGTTCCTGGGCCAGACCGGCAAGCTCTATGCCGATTCGGCGATCGGCTGGCTGAACAACTACAAGGTCCAGCTGCTGCCGGGGGCGGCGTTCCTCAACTACACCGGCGTTAGCAACGGCGGCGCCGGGCCGAACAGCGTTCCGCCGCGCGCCACGCCCAAGTGGAAGGCGCTGACCACCTTCGGCTACAAGTCGGAAACGCTGGGTCTGGGCCTGCGCTGGCGCTACCAGGGCGCGCTGGCTGATGTCAGCTCGGTGCTGACGCCGAACAACGTCCAGCTGCCGGTTGCTGCCTACAACCTGTGGGACATGTTCGCGACGGCAAAGGTACAGAAAAACATCGAGTTCCGCTTCGGGGTCAACAACCTGTTCGACAAGGGCCTGCCCTTTGTCGCCAGCTCACAGATCTCGACCGATCCGGCGCTCTATGACCTGATCGGCCGTTCGTTCTATGTCGGTGCGCGCATTACCTTCTGATCCCTCGGGGCAGGCGCTGGTCCCACCGGCGTCTGCCCGTTACGATTGCACCGACATGTACCGAACCGGACTCATCGGCCGCGCTATCACGGCCTCGCGCTCACCCTGGCTGCACGAACAGGAGGCGCGGGCGCAGGGTCTCGACCTGCGTTACGAACTGTTCGACTTCACCGAGGCCGGAATGGCCGACGACGAACTTGCCCCGCTGCTGCGGCGCCTTTCCGGCGAGGGTTATCGCGGGGTCAACATCACCTTTCCCTTCAAGCAGGCGGTGATTCCGCTGCTTGACGAACTGGCCGACTGCGCGCGCAGCGTGGGCGCAGTGAACACCGTGGCCATGCGCGAGGGGCGGCTAATCGGCTATAACACCGACAAGACCGGCTTCGAGGAGAGCCTGGCCGAACGCATGCCCGACGCGAACCTCGACAAGGTGCTGCAACTGGGCGCGGGCGGGGCTGGGGCGGCAGTGGCCAATGCCCTGCTGTCGCTTGGCACGCGCGAACTGGTGATCGCCGACCTGGACCTTGCCAGGGCCCAGGCGCTGGCCGACCGGCTGAACAAGGCTGACGGCACGAACCGGGTTTTAGCGCAGGCCTCGTCAGACGCAGAAACGGGGACGGTTTCCGGCATCGTTAACACCACGCCGATGGGCATGGCCGCCAATCCGCATCCGGCGATCGATCCGGCGCTGATTGAGAAGCGTCATTGGGTGGCCGATATCGTCTATTTCCCGCTGGAAACCGAACTCCTGCGCGTTGCCCGCGAAAAGGGCTGCCGCACGCTCAACGGCAGCGGCATGGTGGTCGGCCAGGCCGCGCGCGCCTTCGAGATCTTTAATGGCGTCCAGGCAGACAAGGCGCGTATGGCGGCCAGCTTCGCGGCTGCCTAAGCACATCTTTCTCCAAGGTACTTTGTACGACAGTCCGATGTATTGATCGGTCCTGGGCCCAATTTCTATCGCGCCAAGCCTATACATGGAATGTTCGCTTCCTGTTTGACGCTTTTGAATGGAGCCGTTCCGGATCGTCCGCAATCCAAGACAATTGCTGCTTTAAGTGGCCAGCGTCAAAACACTGCCTTTGGCGGTCCTGGATACCCCTGAGGGCAGTGCCCGCACCATCGGCCTGCGGCCGGTGACCTCGAGCAACCCGCGCGCGCCCCGCTACGAGATCGTCGCGCTCAACGACCAGCGCCGCTGGGTGATCGTCGGCACGCTCTTTGAGCTGTCCTTGAACTCGACCGTCAAGAGCTTCTACCAGGGCAAAACCGACGACCCGTCGATGGCGCAGCCGCTCTACATCGCTGCTTTCCCACGCGAGGACGGCACGATGGCGATCGCCTGGCAGCGTCCGCGTCGCCGTAACACCCAGCTCGGTTCGGCCGAATACGGCGAGTGCGACATGTTCCCGGCTGACGATACCGGTGGCGACCGCGTCCAGGAACAGGCCGGCGCCGGGCGCAACGACGACGGGCTGGGCGAAAGCACCGCGACCCCGCCAGCCAAATGCGGCCGGGTGGGTGCCAAGGACCGTGCCACACACGATGGCGCGCTGCCGCCGCTCGTCAACGCCTGATCGGCAAGTCCAACTCCAACCGGCAGGGACCCCAAGCGGGTCCCCGGTTCCGTGCAAAGGCCGCGGATGAGCTCCCCCGCGCGGCCTGAGGCGGAACGCCGGCACTGCCCCCCGCCCGGCGTTCCGCCTCTTCATTTGAATGGGGTTACCCGGAGACTCACAATGCTGACCGACAGCGAACGCTTCGCCTTTACTGCCCGGCGCCATCACGCATTTGCCAGCACCGGCAATGCCTATGACGCGGTCCAGTGCGATGAGGCCATCGGTACCGGCGACACGCTGGTCGTGCTTGCCGAAGAGGTGGTCGGCGTCGCCAGCCCCAATCCGTTCGCGGTGACGCAGGCACATGGCAACCTCCATCCCGTCTCAGCGCCGCGCGAGGGTGAGGCGCTCGCGGATCTCGCCCGCTCGCTCCAAGTTAACGCAGCCCACTTCGAACACGCTGCCAAGATCGCCCGGCGTTTCGGATTTCCGCTCGATCCGCAGATCGAGGCGTTGGCCGCCCGCCCCGCAGGCTGAGCCCACACGCTTCAGAGCGGTAAGGTAAGGGGAGGGGGCTGGCGCTGAGGATCCCTATCGAGGGGTCAAGCCTTGCCCACCTGCGGGCGCCTGCTTTCGCATCAGACCGGGGGGTCTAGCCGTAGCCGTAACGCTGAACGGAGAGGGCTGGGTATGGTCTCGCATGACCCCACGCGTCTCTGACTGGCTTGATGCGGAGTCGAGGAATACAATTCCCGCTGCCGCGGGGGCTGGCGGGTGGGAGCAGGTCCTGTCGAAATGGCCGAGGCTGGCGGGTCTGACCTTTGCGGGATCCGCTGGGTTTGACCTGACGAAACCGCCCTTCGTTTGCCGATGAACCCTGCAGGGCCAGTCCCTGGCCGCAACCCAAAAGCAGCGGACCGTGAAGCCCTTCGGGCTTGCCGCACCACTCCTCGCTTTTTGGTTCCCCTCACATGACGTTCGGTGCGGTCGCGGGCCTTTGGCCCTGCCTGTGGTGCTCATCGGCGGGCGGTTCCGCCGAGTTCAAGCCACGGAGATTAACCCATGAAGAACCTCGTCATCCTGATCGGCCGCATCGCCGCCGCTCCTGAAACCCGCCACGCCGGTGATACCGCGATCACTTCGTTCACCCTCGTCACCGACCGCCCCAGGCTGGTCGACGGCAAGACGGTCAAGAACGAGGCCGGGTACACCGAGACGATTCCCGAATTCCACCGTGTCACTGCTTTCAACGGCCTCGGCACTTCGGTCGCCAAGCACAAGAAGAAGGGCGACCTCATCGAGGTGCAGGGCCGGCTCCACTACTCGAAGTGGACCGACAAGGAGGGCATCGAACGCTACGCGGTCGAGATCGTCGCCGAGGAAGTCCTCTTCCTCTGACGTCGGGCCCGGGAGGCGGCCTTGCCGCCTCCCATTGGGCCGAGGCCAGCCCCCCATCACTCATGTAGACGCTGCGACGGGCGAAACACCGGTTGCGAAAAAGGCAACGCGCGGCGTCTATTTCGCACTTGCAGCATGGAACGTGCAAACCCATTTGGAGGGTGCCTTTCAGGCATCCTCTCCCAAAACTTTCCAAGGGGCTGGCTCACGCTGGCCCCATTTTTTTGCCCGCCGGGTCTGGGCTTGCGCCCCTCCAGGCATGGCATCTGTGACACTTTGCCCTCGGGCGAAGTGTCATGTTGCATTGCCCGCATGACAAACGCTGAGGGCGGCCCATCGATGTTGTCAATCTGGGGCCCAGATTAGCCGAGAGACAAGGATTGGCGCCACTAGCCGTGCAGGTCCGGCGGCGGCGCTGGGCGAAGTGTCACGGGCGACAATCGACAGTGGTGGGCACAAAGGGGATTCACAGGATTCACCTTTTGTGCTCAATACTGCTCGATGGAACGAGCCCAAGAAATCACTGGTGTCGGTGGGATCTACGCGGTCCTGGTCGAAGCCTCGAACCGCCCGCGCTACGCGTTCCTCGTCCTCCAACTGGTCGCCGAAATTGCCGATGGGCGCGGGCAGGCCGGGCCCTTCGTCGCCCAGAGTGGCGTGCCCGTGCTTCTGCGCGAATGGCTCTGCTCCCAGCTCTTGCCGATGAGCACGCAGCCCGCCCGCCGCGCTGCGCTGCGCGCACGCGTTGCCGCGGGGTTGAAAGACGCGCTCACTGGCGATGCTCAAAGCGATGCGGCGCGGATCGACGCGGCGGTCGAGGAGCAGGTCCAGGCGGTCGGCCGTGCCAATGTCAGCCGTGCGATCTCCGATCTGGTTCGCGCCGGGCTGATGACCCGGCACTATGCGGGCTACGCCACCAACCACAAGAACCGCGGCGGCGGGCGTCATGCGGTCTATGTGGTCGAGCCGGGCGTCCTTGCCCTGCTGCGCAAACCTGCGCCGCTGCGGCGGCAGGGCTCGGGCGCTACCGATCCCCAGGGCGAACTCTTCGCGGCTTAAGCCTCCGGCGCGCTGCGGCGACGCTCCTATGGCGCGGCGGCAACCAATCGCCTAGGAAACCCCCGACTGTGGATTGGAAAGGGTCTCGCCCGCATGGAAAACGAAGCACTGCTGGATCATGTCGCCGATATCGTGTCTGCCCATGTCGGCAACAACTCCGTGGCGCCCGCAGACCTGCCGGGCCTGATCCGGGCGGTCTACGCTTCGCTTGCCGCGCTTGGACAGGCGGCGGAACCGGCCGTTGAAGAGCGGAAGCCTGCCGTCTCGATCCGCGCCTCCGTCAAGCCAGACGCCGTCACCTGCCTCGAATGCGGCGAGAAGATGAAGATGCTCAAGCGCCATCTCGGCACTGAGCACGTGCTGACGCCTGCCGAGTACCGCACGCGCTGGAGCCTGCCCGGTGACTACCCGATGGTCGCGCCCGACTATGCCGCCAAGCGCAAGGAACTCGCGGTCCGGATCGGTCTCGGCCGCAAGCCCGGCCAGAGCCCGAAGGCTGTGGCCAAAGTTGCACCGGAAGCTGCGGCCGAGGCAGCACTCAAGGCGAAGCCCACGGCCGCCGCGGCCCCGGCAAGGCGCAAGAAGCTCGGCGTCGCCGGCTAACACCTTGTCGCGACCCGTGGGCCGACCTTGACATTTCCCGCTTTATGCCGCATATAATGCCCCATAACTCGGCAAATGGTGAGGCACATGGCAAGCGCGGCATTCCTGAGCGAAGTCACCGGCGAGAAGGGCGTCTCGCCTGACCGGCTGTCGGCGGCCTTGCACATCACCAAGTCCGAACTGGCTCTTGCGGCCGGACTGTCGCGCGATGCGGTCTCCAAGGCTGCCCGCAGCCAGAGCGTGGTCACGCAGGCCCGGCTGCGCGAGGTGAGCGAAATCATCAACCGGGTCATTCCTTGGGCGGGCAGCGAACTGGCAGCCTATGCCTGGTATCGCTCGCAGCCGCTGCCTTCCTTCGGCGACGCCACGGCCGAAGAACTCGTCCGCCAGGGCCTCGGCGAGAAGGTCCGCGCCTATCTCGGCCGGATCGCCGCCGGCGGGTTTGCCTGATCGGCGGCAACCTCAAGGTGGCCCTGTCCTTCAGCCGGTTCGACGGTCTCGTCTACCGCGCGCATCATCCGGCCTGGGCGTACGATCCTGAATCCGGGGAAGGCGCGAAGCTCCATGGCGGACGGTTCAACCGTATTGGCACGGCCTGCTTCTACGCGGCGCTGAGCCTCGAGACCGCGTGGCTCGAAGCCCAGCAGGGCTTCGCCTTCAAGGCGCAGCCGCTGACCATCTGCAGCTACCGCGCCGAGATTGCCGATGTGCTCGACCTGACCGATCCTGTGGTGCGCGAGCGCACCGACGTCACCCTCACGCAGCTGGGTTGCGCGTGGGAGCGGCTTGCCGGTGACCGCAAGCCCGTTCCGACCTGGGAGCTTGCCGACCGGCTGATCGCCGGCGGCTGCGCGGGCGTCATCGTTCCGAGCTTTGCCTCGCGTGCGACGCCCGACGATCGCAACCTTGTGCTGTGGTCGTGGGGCCGCGAAGCGCCGCATCGGCTCGAAGTGATCGATGACGAGCAGCGCCTGCCGCGGGATCAATCGTCGTGGCAGGATCCCCCCAAACCGACCTAGCCCTTGATATTATTTAACATATATCAACATCATTTCATGTCTTATGGCGTAATTTCAATGGATTAATGGCACTACGCCTGTCCATTGCGTTTCGCCCATAATTTGGACGACCAGGGGAGTTGGAAGTGCAAGACGCCGTAGGCGGCTCACTTCCTACTCGCTTGGTCGTAACCCGATTGCAGCGTGACGGTTCAGTCTTCAGTGGGCGGCAGCGGGGCAGGTGCTTGCCCCGGTGACACGCGCGCCAGGACAGCCGTGTAGAGCTGACGCCAGTGTTCGGCCTTGCCGCGCTCACGTTCCGCCGTGCGATCGGCCTTGGTCTTTGCGGCGCGGGCATCCCTGAGTTCGGTTTCAAGGCGCTCGATCTTGTTGCGAAGCGCCGCTTCGATATGGCGGTATTCCTCGGGCGTCCGCAACGGGACCTTCTTGCCGTCGATAACCTCGATTTCCGCGCGCGTTTCGACGCGTTCCTTGCCGATCTCATCGGCGAAGTTGTTGTAAAGGTACTGGCGGCTGACCTTGGCTTCACGGGCGACCGAGACGAACGTCACGGCCTGCCTAGTGTCGCGCAGGCGCATGATCGCGTCCTCGACAGCCGCGCGCTTTTCAGCACTGCGGCGGCTGCGAGCATCATTGAGGGTGGCGATCCGCAGATCCAGTCCCGTGGTCATGGCGTCGCTTCCTCCCGAGCAGCGGCCAGCCTGTAGCGCTGCTTTTCACCTTTGTAGAGGCCGCGCTCCTCGATGGAACGGATGATGGTGTCGGTGTTGTGGACGGCATTCTTGCTGCGTTGCAGCCGCTTGCGCGTGATGTCGGCAATCCGGGGCTGATCGCCTTCCTCGTAATTCCGCGCTTCCTGTTCGAGCCCTACGATCGCGACGTAAAGTCCGGCGCGCTCGCAGCGGGAGTGCTCGAGGTCGTCGCCATCGGTGCGGACGCGCCGGCAGGTCGGGCAAGAGTGCGCGTGTTTGCACCGTTCGCCAAGCTGGCCGGGTAGCCTGCAGGCGCCGCCGCAGACCCGTGTGGCCATCATAGTTTCCTTGCGGAGCAGGAGATCGCCGGCGGCCTCATCGACCTTGCCCGCGATCGTGATGAACTAGCCGCCGCCTTTGCGGAGCAGTGCGTTCTTTTTGAGCTCTAGGCGCTTGTTGACGTACATCGACGCCATATCGGGCAAGGCGTGGCTCAGTTCGAACATGATGCTGAGGATATCGTGACCTTCGGCCGCCCTGCGTCCCGCGATAGTGGCGCAGCGGATGCCACGAGAAGTCGCCGCGCAGGATGCGGCGCTCAAATCCGAGCTGGCCATTGTCCCCGAGCTCAAGGCCAAGGGCTGTTTCATCGAGATCATCGCCTCTAAGACGCGGCTGTGCGTGCCCGTGGACAAGGCCGACCAAATCCTTGCAGGCTTGATTGGACAGGCACCTTGCAAGGAGCTTGCAGACTCAGGCGGATGCAGTAAAATTAGTTCATTGAGCTTAGCTAAGGTAACTGGAAATGGCCACGGTCAACATTCATGAAGCAAAGACGCATTTGTCGCGCTTGCTTCAGCGCGTGCAGCGCGGGAATGCGGTCGTGATCGCCCGGTCAGGCAAGCCGATTGCGAAAATTGTGCCAATCGACAGTGCTGTACCCGCCAAGATTAAGCGCATGGGTTTTCTCAAAGGCGAAATGCGCGTGCCGGAAGATTTCAACCGTATGGGCGAGGGTGAAATTGAAGCGCTGTTCGAAGCTTGAGCGATGAAATTTCTCCTTGATACACATGTCCTCCTCTGGGCGGCGGGCTTTCCGGAACGATTGACGCCTGCCGCCCGGAAACTGATCAACGATGAGGACAACGAACTGCTCTTCAGCCCAGCCAGCCTCTGGGAGATCGCGATCAAAAACGGGCTCGGGCGAGAAGACTTCGCAGTCGATGCACGCGTATTGCGCCGGGCGTTAATCGACAACGGTTACGTCGAACTCACCATTTCAAGCGAACATGCCGTTGCAATTTCCCAGTTGCCTCCGATTCACAAGGATCCATTCGATAGAATGCTGATCGCTCAGTCGATCGTTGAAGGCATCACTTTGCTCACATCTGACGAAACAGTCTGCCGGTACTCTGGACCTATACGAAAGGTCTGATCGTGAGGTTCGGCTAGGCTCAATACCGATCCGTGCTGCGCGGCGACAATTACGATGGCCGATAGCGATCTTTTCCCCTTCTTTCGGGGGGCTGATCGGGGCTGTGGCGGGCGGATTGCGGTTGGTGGATTTGCCTGATCTTTGGGCAGACGCCGAGCGGCGTCAGTCGCTTGTCTCCATGTCGCCATCATCCATCCAGGCTGGGATATCCCGCTTTACATGCAAGATGCGCCAGACGTCGATGTGCTGGTCCAATTCAATGTAGAATACCAGCCACGGGTACCCTTTGAGCCGGTACGACCTGAGGCCGGGCAAGTTCAGCTCGTGCGCCCACCGCGGCGATCCTGTCGCAGGAGCTTCACCGATCAAGGCGTAGACACGTTCGAGCGCGTCAATGAAACCATAGGCCACATCGGCCCCGGCTTCTTCGATATAGTGCTCGATCGCGTGATCGGCATCGGTGCGCGCCTGCGCCCGCGGGACGACAGGTTTTGCGGTCACGACGCCGTGCGGCGGACGCGACCTCGCAGATCCTCGAAATAGCCGGCATCGACCGGCGCGCTGGCAGGCGAACTCGCGCCTTCGAGCAACAGCGCGCGCAGGCGCTGGATGTCCTGGTCCTTGCGGATCAGATCGCGGACATATTCGCTGCTGGTGCCGTAACCGCGCGCGTTGACCTGTTGGTCAACGAACGACTTCATGCCATCGGGAAGCGATATGTTCATCGTGGCCATGTCCGCTCCGATACCATTCTTGGCAAAAATTGGCAAGAATGGTAATGCATCGTTGCTCCAAGCCGGTTCGTGGCCTGCGGCTTTCGCTGATCGGCCAGCGCAGCTCGATGACCTCTAGTGCATCTATGGCTGTGATTTAACATATATCAGCACCATTTCGCACCTTATGGCGTATTTTCAATGGTTTGATGGCACTACGCCTGTCCATTGCGTTCGCCCATAATTTGGACGACCAGGGAAGTTGGAAGGGCAAGACGCCGTAGGCGGCTCACTTCCAACTCGCTTGGTCGTAACCCGATTTTAGCGTGACAGTTCAGTCGTCGGTGGGCGGCAGCGGGGCAGGTGCTTGACCTGGTGATACGCGCGCCAGAACAGCCGTGTAGAGCTGACGCCAGTGCTCGGCCTTGCCGCGTTCACGCTCCGCCGTGCGATCGGCTTTGGTCTTTTCGGCGCGGGCATCCCTGAGTTCAGTCTCAAGCCGCTCGATCTTGTTGCGAAGCGCCGCTTCGATATGCCGGTATTCCTCGGGCGTCCGCAGCGGAACCTTCTTGCCGTCGATGACCTCGGTTTCCGCGCGCGTCTCGACGCGTTCCTCGCCGATCTCATCGGCGAAGTTGTTGTAGAGGTACTGGCGGCTGACCTTGGCTTCACGGGCGACCGAGACGAACGTCACAGCCTGCCTGGTGTCGCGCAGGCGCATGATCGCGTCCTCGATAGCCGCGCGCTTTTCAGCACTGCGGCGGCTGCGAGCATCATTGAGGGTGGCGATCCGCAGATCCAGTCCCGTGGTCATGGCGTCGCTTCCTCCCGAGCAGCGGCCGGCCTATAGCGCTGCTTTTCACCTTTGTAGAGGCCGCGCTCCTCGATGGGTCCACGATCGGGGATCGCCGGGCATTTCGATGCGCGCAGCCTGCCAGGGCGTCGTGGCGAATGAAGTGGACACTGTCGCTGATACTGTTGAAGACCCCCGTGACCGCAAGCCTTTCTCCATCACACTGGACACCGTGAACATGGACGGTTACGGCGTCGCTCTTAACATAAGATATATTATCAATCCAACGGAGTGTAAGCGGGTGGATTCTATCTGGAAGTGCGAA
>VFQS010001485.1_pt1 | contig 21396 bp, 19 predicted proteins | sample 3512361 | NCBI WGS metagenome assembly VFQS01 (sample SAMN10412375, study PRJNA504923) | tailings metagenome | isolation source: Relicate 1 Philex TSF3 active mining | place: Philippines
CTAAGGCGCCGGGAAGCACTGCTTGTGACCCAAACCAGGCAAATCCAAGCGCAACTCCACCAAGCACACTGTGAGACATTGCATCTCCCATATACGCAAGGCGTCGTAGCGATACCCATGTACCAACGGTGGGTGCGAGAACACCGACCATGATGCAAATGAGTCCAGCGCGTTGAGAAAAGTCTGATTGAAATGGATCAAGGAGCCAGTTCATGGTGCACCCTCCGTTGCCGAGGCGGTGAAAAGTTGCTCCAATTTGTCTTCTGCGAGTTCCGTTGAGGGGTGACCATCGCCGATGACGCGGCGATTCACAGTGAGGCATCGTTCAAATCTTTGGCGTACCAATGACAAATCGTGTGTTGACACAAGAATGCTGGTACCTGTCGCAGCAAGATTGCCAAACAAAGAAATCAATTCGTTGGTATGAACTGCATCTACCCCAGATAGCGCTTCGTCGAGAAGTAAAACGTCTGCTTCTTGTGCGAGGGCTCGCGCAAGAAGAACGCGTTGCACTTGTCCCCCTGACAATGTCGCCAACGAACGATCTTCCATGCCGTCGAGATCAACTTGTGAGAGCGCTGCCATTACTTGGGCAACATCTGCTTGTGTTGTGCGCATACGACGTCCGTGAAAACGGCGACGGCCAGCCATCACCACTTCGCTGACGGTGATGGGGAAGCGGAGATCAATGTCGGATTGTTGAGGAATGTATGCAATGGATTGACGTTCCAAGTGGTGGCAATGGTGGCCATGAATCACCACGTCGCCATCGTGGTCCACGAATCCCGCAAGTGCTTTGAACAATGTGGATTTTCCCGCGCCGTTGGGGCCAACCACAGCGACGAGCTCGCCGTTTCCTACCGAGAACGATGCGTCGACGAGTGCGCGAAATGAATTGTTGTACGTAACTGTCACCTGCGATGCTTCAAGAACTGCAGTGTTCATGATGAGCAGCGTAAACCTTTGGCAATATTGGCGATGTTCTTGCGCTGAATGGAAAGATAGTTCTTGCCTGCATTGAGGTCTGCAGAAGAGATGGTCTCAATCGGATCAATCACCGAAACGTTGGCACCAATAGAAGAGGCAATTGTTTTCGCAAGCCCGTCCGGTAGCTGAGTTTCAAAGAACACAGTGCTGGCTTGAGCATTCTTGGCACTACGTGCTATTTCCTCAAGCTGTTGTGCAGATGGTTCGTTCGCGGGGTCAACTCCGGCAATCGGAACAGTGTCTAATTTGGCGCGTGCAGCAAAGTATCCAAAGGCATCATGCGACGTGACTAATGCTCGTGACACACACTGCATAAATGCGGTGTCTAGTTCCTTGTCAAGAGTTGTTAGTTCTGCGATGTAGGTACTGCCGTTGTCTTCAAATGTGGTTGCTAGATCTGCCGATAATCCAGCCAACGTAGAGATGACAGCCTGTGTCATTGATGCCATGTTCGCCGGGTCTAGCCAGACGTGTGGATCAGTGTCGCCGTGATCATCGTGGTTGTGGTCATCATCTTCTTCGGCGCTTTTTTCAGCTGACGTGATGATCTGTGCGTGATCCATCAGATTGACAACCGCAACAGAACTTCCCAATTGTTTCACGGCTTTTTCCACGCTTGGTTGAATTCCGCCACCCAGATAAAACACTGCGTCAACTTGTGTGAGGCCATCAAGTTGACGAGCTGTGAGTTCATGATCATGAGCACCGACTCCTGGGGGGGTCAGACCCACAATCTCAATGCTGGTGCCCGCAGAAACGCGTTCAACAATCTCTGTAATCGGATAAAACGCCGTTGCAATGGTGAGCTCTGCAGTAGGGGCCAATGTGGTGTCTGGAGCCGATGTTTCGCTCCCGCATGCGGAGAGAACGGGAACAGCTACCAACAGGGCTGTGGCGAGAAGGCGAGGTGTCATGCCCCCACCATACTGATAATGAGAACGATTATCAAAATAGAACTCCAAGAATCTCAAACTCGGCGTTCTATGGTGGCGGGGTGGCCAAGCGCGGATACCTCTTTTTTGACTTGGATGGCACAATCGCTGACTCAGGCGCAGGAATCACCGCGTCGGTGAATGAGATGTTTACAGCGGTGGGTGCAGCACCACTAAGCCAAGCTGAGGTCACCCGAATAATCGGGCCGCCGTTTCAGACCACCATGCCCGAACTGCTCCGTACACGCGGTCTTGACGAATCACGATCCCAGGAATTCATCAATGAGTATCGACGCATTTATAAGGCTCATTATCTCCCTCACACGCCGGTCATTGATGGAATGCGCGCTGTGGTCACGGCTCTTGCTGAGCACTGGTACCTCTCTGTGGTGACTGCGAAACCTCAATCACAGGCCGACGTGGCGGTGCGTGCAACCGGGTTGGATTATCACATGGTCACAGTGGTCGGCCCTGGTGACGATGCGCCTGTGCACAAGTCGGTCTTGTTGGAGCAAGCGTTGTGTGATGTGGAGCGTCACCATGGCGAACGACCCAACGTGGGCTCATGTTGGATGATTGGCGACCGACACCATGACATTGAAGCGGGAGTACAGGTGGGCACGCATTCGGCTGGAGTGTTGTGGGGATTCGGAGATCATCACGAACTCACAAGCGCTGGTGCAACTGTGGTGGTCAGTACGCCGCCCGACTTGTTGCAGCTGTTGTTGTCCTGAACAGTCAGTGCCCGATGTTCTCGTGTCGGTACACTCATTTTCCCCGGCCGAATGAAGGACATCATCATGGCAAATGATTGGTTTGAGACAGTCGCAGAAGCGCAACGACGTGCAAAAGCACGCCTGCCAAAGTCTGTATACGGTGCGCTCATCGCGGGTTCAGAAAAGGGTTTGTCGTCTGCCGACAACTTGGCGTCATTCGACCAACTGGGTTTCGCCCCTCATGTTGCTGGTCTCTCGAACACTCGCGAGATGCACACCACGGTTATGGGCCAAGACATTTCCATGCCAGTTCTTATTTCCCCCACTGGTGTACAGGCGGTTCACCCACAAGGTGAAGTTGCTATCGCCCGCGCCGCTCAGAACCGTGGTATTCCCATGGGCCTTAGTTCGTTCGCATCAAAGTCTGTTGAAGAAGTGGCCGCTGCAAACGACAAAACGTTCTTTCAGATGTATTGGTGCGGCGATAAAGACACACTTGTTCAGCGGATGGAACGTGCGCGTGCAGCAGGTGCCAAGGGATTAATCGTCACGCTCGACTGGTCTTTTTCAAATGGCCGTGACTGGGGAAGTCCATGGATTCCCGAAAAGATTGATATCAAGGCGGCAATCAAACTTGCACCAGAAGTTCTTCAGAAGCCGGGCTGGTTGTGGACTTTTGCCAAGACGGGACGTATCCCAGATCTCACTGCCCCCAACATGGCGAAGCCAGGTGAAAAAGCACCCACCTTCTTCGGTGCCTATTACGAATGGATGCAAACGCCACTTCCATCATGGGAAGACATCGCATGGTTGCGTCAGCAGTGGGGTGGACCCTTCATGGTGAAGGGTGTCAGTCGCGTTGACGACGCAAAGCGTTGTGTTGACCTTGGGGCAACTGCATTGTCGGTGTCAAATCACGGCGGAAACAATCTTGACGGAACGCCTGCACCAATTCGTGCATTGCCTGCTGTTGCCGATGCAGTTGGATCGCAGATTGAAGTTCTTCTCGATGGCGGAGTTCGCCGCGGTTCAGATGTTGTAAAGGCAGTGGCACTTGGTGCGCGTGCCGTCATGATTGGTCGTGCGTATTTGTGGGGCTTGGCTGCGAACGGCCAAGCCGGAGTTGAAAATGTTCTCGACTTATTGCGCGGCGGTATTGATTCGGCACTGCTCGGTTTGGGTAAGTCGTCAATTCAAGAACTCACGCGTGATGACGTTGTTGCGCCCGAGGGCTTCTTTCGTCCGCTCGGTACGAAGTAGACAGCGAGTTATATCCCTGCGACTGGCCCATGGTAGATATCGCCATTCTTGAAAATTGCGACGCGCGCGGGACAGGGAATGTCAACAATCAAAGTGTGTTGAAGTGTGACACTTCGAGTCGTCCAGCCTGGTGGCATCTGACGCGGAAGTGATTGTTCGCGCCGTTTGAATATATGTGTTTCAACTGCTTGTGGAAGCAAGGTGGAGCCGCGCACATCATCGTCATTAGTTTCAATCAGTTCCAACGTTCGACCAGATTCAAAGAGAACTCGATGAGTTTTAAAGACCGGAATGACCGTGACTCCAACGAATCCATGTTCGGGTATGCCAGGACGTGCAACATAAGAGAAGCGGCGATTACCAATCTGGATTACGTCGACTGGTCCGTCGCTTTCAGCATGTGGTGATTTACCGAAGTACGCGGCGTCATGTTGGCTACGACCAACGCCAGATTTGCGAAACCCATGTGGGATTTCGAGAGTTGCATACTCGTCAGGGGTAATTGGTTCTGTGGACAACCACACACCGGATGTTTCCTCGTCCATGATTTCGCCATAGAACTCACAGCCACCCAATGACCAGTTATCTGTCCATGAAATCTCTCCACCAAGTTGGTCTTGCCAAATCTTCATCAGAGGTCCTGTCAGAACGACAAGATGTGGCCAGTTTCGGCCGCAATACTTCCGCTGACTAGTTCGTCATACGCTGCGACTACTTCGTCGGCGCCGTGTGACTCGACAACATTCATCCACCGACGAGAATCTGCAATGAAATCACCCAATGCGGAGTTCATTTTTACATTCAATTCATCTCGGCCCCATTCTTTTCCACGCTTGGCAAGTTGACTTGGGGCAAAGAAGAACGCTGGCGTTGGGCCGGGAATATTGTCAATGGAACCGTTCTGATCCCAATGCGTCGCACCGATCCGGCATGAATGCATAAGTGATTCACCAAAGTGGTGATGAACTCGTGAAATCACCGACGAGTTACCCGCCATGTCAACGAACACAGTAGGAGCCCATTCAGCTAACGACTCAATGTCGTCGTATGTGGCAACTTCGTCATAAAGATTCACCTTCTCGACGAACGAAACATTGTTTGCTGACGTCAGCGCGATGCAATGTGTATTTCCTCGCGCACGAATTCGATGAGCAAGTGCGATAGCAGTCTTGCTCGATGCGCTACTCACCACAATTTGTCCGGCGCCAAACATGGCATTTTCAAAGAGAAAATCTTCAGCCAAGAACGACGTAACAAATAGGCCTCGCAAAAGGAGATACGCGTTGTCATCGTCACCCGGTGTGGGGCTGACCGAGTCAAATGCCCGATACGCCATTGCGTGCTTCTCACGATGCGGCGCAGCATCAACAAAACCACCACTGGTCCGTTCTGCTGCGACAACGTGTTCTTTGCCAACTGGGAAGAATCCGAAGTACCGACCGCCCACGGGAAGTGCTTCATTCAATGATTCAGTGATGACGCCAAATCCCATTGCAGGTAAGCGCCCCCATCCATCTTCGGTAGGAAAGAATCCCCAGTAGTCCAAAAAGTCACCACTGAGTGCATAACTGATGTTGTTTGACGTCAGCGCAAAACTCTCAAGTGAGAGCCGAACTTCGCCCTCACAGAGCTGAGCGGTAGGCGGGTGTGCGATTCGGTGCATGCGAATATCGCTTCTGTTGATCTCCAAATACATCGCACACTCCCTCAGATGACTGCCTGCAATATGGTTCCATGAGAGTACTCATCATGAGGAGATGGGGCGGAACAGCCTGTATTTTCTGCCAATTCTGCTCGCGCGACAGGCAGCGATGAGAATGGCATGATTAGCCGTATGGGGCGGGGGGTAGAACGATGGCTCAGAAATATGACTTCAAGGGAAAAATTGGTCGATACGTCACTGATTCCGAGGCGTGGTTTGCCGAACCACCGCATCCTGGTTCAGAGGCGCCGAATGTCATCGTGGTGCTTCTTGACGACACAGGCTTTGCACAGATGGGTTGCTTTGGCTCAGATATCGACACTCCACACCTAGATCAACTAGCCGCTAACGGATTGCAGTTCACCAACTTTCATGTAACCCCACTGTGTTCGCCGACTCGCGCAGCGTTACTCACCGGTCGCTCCAATCACGCTGTTGGTATGCGCACTGTTTCAAACTTCTCTACTGGTTTTCCCAACCAGCTTGGACACATCAGCAATCATGCTGCGACTGTTGCGGAAGTATTAGGGGACGCTGGCTACGGAACTTTCTGTGTGGGGAAGTGGCACCTTGCGCCCATGGAACAATGTTCGGCGGCCGGACCTTTTGACCAATGGCCGCTTGCGCGTGGTTTCAATCGCTTCTACGGATTTCTTGATGGCGAGACTGACCAATTCTTTCCTGAACTAGTTGCCGATAATCATCCCGTTGATCCACCAGCTGGCCCAGACGATGGTTACCACTTATCAGCTGACCTGATTGACAATGCATTGAAAATCATTGCTGACTTTAAAGGAGTGCGACCTGATCGTCCGTTCCTCGGGTATGTGGCCTTTGGAGCAACACATGCTCCGCACCAAGCACCACCTGAATACATGGCCAAGTATCGAGGGAAGTTTGACGAGGGCTGGGACATTATTCGTGAACGCTGGTTCAAAAAACAAATTGAGACCGGAGTTATCCCGCCAAACACCACGCTTGCGCCTAGAAATCCTGGCGTAAAGGCATGGGATGATCTGTCGGACAATGAGCGTCGTTTGGCGGCGCGTATGCAAGAAGCATTCGCTGCGTTCCTTGACCACACCGACGACCAAATTGGTCGTTTGGTAGAAGGTCTTCGTGCACTTGGTCAATTAGACAACACCATTCTTGTTGTGCATGCCGACAACGGCGCATCGCAAGAAGGCGGGCCATTTGGCGTGATGCACGAAATGAAATTCTTCAATGGAATCATCGAGATGCCAGATGAGGCAATCAAGCACATTGATGACATCGGTGGACCAAACAGTCACTGTAACTACCCATGGGGATGGGCTCAGTGCGGTAACACTCCGTATCGCTGGTACAAGCAGAACACCCATGAAGGTGGCGTGCATGTTCCTATGATTTTTCATTGGCCAAATGGCATTGCCGAGAAAGAGAAGGGAACAAAACGAGATCAGTTTGTTTTCGTAGCTGACATTGTTCCCACCATTTATGACTTGGTCGGCGTCACCCCTCCTAAAGTACGAAATGGATTAGAGCAGCTTCCGGTCACTGGCCACTCATTTGCGTCTGTCCTGGGAAATGCGGTGGCTCCGGCATGCAACACCGTGCAATATTTCGAGAACGCGGGAAGCTTGGCCATTGTTGCGGATGGATGGAAGGCAGTGTTGAAGCACACCCCAGGTCAGGATTACGGCAGTGAGAAGTGGGAGTTGTACCACTTGGCAGAAGATCGTTCTGAATGTAATGACCTTGCATTGTCGCAATCTGACAAGTTGGAAGAACTCGTTGCGTTGTGGTGGGAACAAGCAGAAACACATGGTGTTCTGCCTTTAGATGATCGTGGTGTGCAATTATTCGGCGCTCGCTTCAGAAAGAATTCTCCACATCCTGAAGACAGGCGATACGTGTATCGGCCACCCATGTCTCCAATGCCAGGTCAAGCGTCCGCTGGTCTAGGGGGTCGTAATGTTGATTTGTCTGCCACGGTGACATTCACGAAAGGTGATGAAGGTGTTTTGTATGCAACGGGAACACAGAACTCTGGATTAAGCCTCTTCATTCAAAACAATCAAGTTGTATTGGATTACAACGCTTTTGGTGACCACAGCATTCTTGAATCACCACAGTCGCTCTCAGAGGGGCATCATGAGATTCGTGTCTTGTTGCGTCGTGGCGAGAAAATGGCCGGCACATTGTCATTAGCCATTGACGGCGACGTGGTCGCAACAACAGATGTGCCGTTGTACATGCGAATGATGTCGTCTGTGGGTCCAAGCATTGGATACGACCATGGTTCGCCAGTTTCCGAACGATACGAAGCACCCTTCGCGTTCACCGGAACGTTGCATGAAGTGGTGATTGATGCCAGTAAGCCTCGGTCCGATGTGCAGGCTGCAGAGGCCGCGAATGAAATGAGGCGGCAGTAGCTATTCCTGCGTGATGGAGTCGAGGGTGACCTGAACTCCCATGACATATGCATCGCCGTCCGCAGTGGATACTCGTTCGGCAATTGCGGCAATGTCATCAATGGTGTTGACATGTATGAACTGCACCGTGTCCCACTTGCGGCCATCTCCGATGATGGTTCCTTCTGCAGAAAAATGAACTGCTTCTGGAAGGTCTGTGAAGGCACGCTGTCTGTTTGATGATTGACGAACAATCATCGCGACCAGTCGGCTTTCAAGTGGAGTCGGGCGGTGACGTGTATCAAGCGATTCATCTTCGGGGCGGCAACACACGAGAGTGGTGCGAGCCATACCCGCAGCTTTATGAACATGCTTTGCACCAAAATCTTGGCGACTTTGCATGTCAATAAATGACTTGCGTGTTGCATAGCGAACAATTCCGATGCGATCCCAGTCTTCGTCACCAATGTGGTTACTGATGACATCGCCGTAAAACACCACGTCAGCACCAATCTTGTTCAGAATTGATGAGGGGTTGTAACGGTCATCAGCTTCTTTGCCGCTGATTTCCTTGCCCACTCCAGTGCCTTCGTCATACTGGGCCACCTCGTGATACTTCATGAGGTTCACCATGTAGATCGGACCATCCTCATCTGGTGGACATGTGGCAAGGAACATCCCGTAGTCCTTGTCGATCGTGCCGTACTTATGCTTGAGCGGCTTTCCGTCAGTCATGAAATTCCCCTTCCCCCCGAGGTCGTAGTGGTGACCGTATCAACGAATGAGTGGTTGGTTGGCACGCGCATGAAACACATCGCATTCGTTCCGCGGGGCACTCAGACGTGATTTAGTGTCAGTTAAAGCACATTGGGGGAAATTGATGAGTGAACAGCGGCCACAGCGGATCTTTTCGGATATGCGCAACGTACGGTACGGCGAGGTATTGCTTGTATTTGCCAAAGACGACACGTTGATTGCCGAGGTGTATGGCACTCAGATGCTGAATGATTGCCCTGCAGAATTGTGGGACACCTTAAAAGCTGACGATATTGCGACAGAGCGTGGTGCCGTCTTTGCCAAACTCAACGGCCCGCGACACTGGTGCTTAGACGGTCTTGGAACCAAGGTGGCTGTGGTTGAACCTGTTATCACAGAGTTCAACGGTCTCACAATGCGACGAATTGCAACCGTTGATCTGAAAGATTCTCCAGGCACAGTTCCTTACGCCGAACGTTTTGTGAATAGAGGTTCAACATTCTTCTGGGATGCCGGTTCGAAAGTGTGGGAATTAGTCAACCCGGACGGCAAGGCCTATGTGATGCAGGCACTTTGTATTGGTGTTGACCCCACAATTTCACTTGACACACTTGATTCGTTGGGCAGCAAATTGAATTTGCCAGATGGATGGTCGTATCGTTCGCGAATATTGGAGAAGGAATTAATTTCCGACACCACCACACACGACGCCACGGTTGTGCAAGACGAGTTTGAAAACACCTACACAGTGGCTGAGTAATTTGCGATTTCTACAGGGTGCCGGCGTCAAGGCGCGACAAGATGCGTACAGCAGTCGCTTGTACTTCGCCAACATCTGACAGTTTTTGCGCAGCCCTGACCTGACGAGCAACACGTGGGTTTTTTACAAATGCATCTTGATGGCGAAGCATGAAATCCCAGTACAAATTAGTGAACGGACAGGCATCTTCTCCGGTGCGCTTCTTGCGGTCGTATACGCAGGTTTTGCAGTGATTACTCATCTTGTCCATGTAGGCGCCGCCTGCCGCATACGGCTTGGTTGCCAAGACACCGCCGTCTGCATATAGAGACATGCCCACCACATTTGGCACCATGACCCATTCGGCAGCATCGATATAACTGTTCCACATCCATTCGGTGAACTCTTGTGGGTTAGTGCCAGTGATCAGTGCAAAGTTTCCCAGCACCATGAGTCGTTCAATGTGGTGTGAGTAAGCGCGCTGATTAATGCCAGTCAGAACTGATTTCATGCAGTTCATCTGCGTTGCATCCGGATCTGTGAAAAGCGGGGCAAGGTTGCGCTGTGCGCTTAGACCATTACGTTGCGCGTACTCGGCACCGAATTTCCAGTAGAAATTCCAGATGTATTCGCGCCAACCAAGAATTTGACGAACAAATCCTTCAATACTGTTTAGAGGAACACGACCAGCGTTGTATTCAGCAACAGCGGCATCAAGTACTTCTGCTGGCATCAGTAGGCCATTGTTTAAGTATGGCGACAACAACGAATGCGCAAGATGCCAATTCGTGTTCAACATGGCGTCTTCGTGTTCGCCAAACATGGGAAGTAGATGTTCTACGAAGTACGTCAATCGTTCTAGCGCACCATCTCGACTGGTGGCCCACAGCCCACGGGGCGCTTCGCCCCACACCGAGTGGGGTAGATCGTTAAGAACATCATGGTCAATGTCATCTAACTCAGCCAATGTTGGTGCGGGCCAGCGATCGTGTCTGTCTTTCGGGGGAGGAAGCCGATTCTCTTCATCGAAATTCCAACGGCCGCCAACTGGGTCGTTTCCGTCCATGAGATAGTTCAGACGCACGCGTTGCCAGCGATAAAAGTCCTCCATCTTGAATGATTTTCGAGTGGAAGTGAATTCTGCGAATTGATCGGGATGACAGAGAAACTGATTCGACGTCACTTGGGTGACGCCCAACGTTGTGAGCAGCTGTCGTGCGACATAGCTATTCGGTTCTGTTGCAATCACAGAACGTGGCGAATAGGACGCCGCATGATTGTTGAAGCCCTGGGTCATTGTGGCGGCACGTTGATAATCCACATCAAACCCTTCGGCACGAAGTTCGTCTGCAAAGCGACGCATGGAGGCGATGTAAAAATGCGCACGTTGCACATGCCATGGCCTCGATGACAGTTTGAGTTGGGACTCCACCATGAGGATGCGATGTGTTGACGGAGTGGCGCCCTGCAGAGCCCCAATGGTGCGATTCAGTTGGTCACCGAATACCCAGACGGTGATGTCGGGGTGGTGGCTCATGGGGTTCATTCTCGCCTGTGCAATACCCCTGGGGGCATATCCCGACAAAGTTGATTATTTTTGTCGGATTTTCTAAAGTTGACCTGTATCGTCAACTTTCAACCCACCCGGTCAGGCCGCGGTGGCCACAAGAGAAGGAAGGTCCATGGCACTGTTTTTGACTGAAATCTCCAACATTTCCAATGCTGACGAGACGCTTGCTGCCGTTCATACAGCTGTCCAGTCCGCCACGGCCGAGGTCATTGAAGTGCAAGTCACCGCTGATCGCAGCCATGCCTTCATCATCGTGGAGTCAGACGATTCGGCTCCCGTGTCCGCCGCTTTGGCTGCGTCTTCTGTGACAGCCAGTGCGCTCGCCCCGGTGCGTTTGGTAGGTGCCGATCTTGAAACAGTGAAGGCATCACGTCCGCCAACTGGCTACTTGGTGGAGTGGGACATTCCATCGGGAATCACCATGGATCAATACTTGGCTCGCAAGAAGGAAAAGTCGCCGCTGTACGCACAAGTTCCTGAAACCACTTTTCAACGCACCTATGTACGTGAAGACATGATGAAGTGCTTGTGCTTCTACGACGCGCCAGATGAAGAGGCAGTTGTGCGTGCGCGGGAAGTCGTCAGCACACCCATCGACCGTTTGCACAAGCTCGATACATCCATCGCGGCCAACAATGACTAACGCAGTCAACGTTTTTCGCACTCGTCAAGGTGTCTCTGCAGAAGTCCTTGATCGTGTTGCTGAATTAGCTGTAGCAGTGGATTGCGATTCCACAGCTGATCGTCGCCCAATATTGCGCGAACTTGCGTCGACCGGGGTTCTTGATTTGGGCTTGCCGGGATCGGACAGCACACATCTTGATCAAGTACGTGTGTTGGCAGAACTTGCGAGTGCGTGTATGACCACCGCGTTCAGTGCCTGGGCGCATCGAATGACCGCTGAGTACTTGGTGCGCCACGGTGGAGAGAATCTCTCTGTGTTGGCACACGAAGTTCGTACTGGTGCACGTCCTGGATCCACTGCTATGGCAGGAACATTTCGCGCAGCAACCGGCCAAAGCGAACTGACGGTGACGTTGAGCGAAGACGAAAATGGTGAACTTCGCGCGAATGGCTTTATCTCGTGGGCAAGCAATTTGTATGACAACGCAGTTGTTGTCACGGGGATGCTGTTGAACGATGTGCGTCGAATTGTTGCATTTGAATTGCATCAAGATGGCGTAGAGGTATTGCCTGCTGAAGGTCTTTTGGCCTTGGATGCATCAAAGTCAGGCGGTATTCGCTTGAACAATGTGTTGGTGAATCCAGACCATGTATTTGCGGTGGACTTCACCGAGTTTGTGAAAGCTGTTCGCCCAGTGTTCCTTACTTTCCAGAGTGCATTTTGCGTTGGTCTTTCCGCCGCATCACTTGCTGGTATTCACGAATTGAGCGGTGTTGGTGTGGCATTAGAAGATGCGGTTGCGCAGCGTCGTGCAGATCTTGCTCGTGTTAGTAGTGAAGTAGAAGATGTTGCTGTGTGGTTAGACCACCGCACTGGCGACATTCCTCACCATGTTGTGCGCGTTCGACTTGATGCGGCGCACTTGGCAACTGCATCAACTCAACTAGAACTTGCGGTCCGTGGCGGCCAGGCGTTTGGTGCAAAGACTCCTACTGCACGTCGCGTTCGTGAAGCTCTTTTTCTCCCTGTTCAATCTCCAACCGAAGCACAGTTGCAATGGGAACTTCAGCAGCAATTCGCATAGAGAATCTCTCTGTTTCGCTAGGTCAACCAGCCGTTGACATTTTGCGTGGTGTGTCAATAGACGTCTTGCACGGAGAAACTCTTGCCCTTGTTGGTAAGAGTGGGTCTGGCAAGAGCACATTGGTGGGAGTTCTTTCAGGACTCATCACGCCAGTCGGGGGAGACATCGTTAAGGCACCTGGACGATATGGACAATTACGTACCGCCACAGTGTTTCAAGACGCCAATCTCTTTCCGTGGTTATCGGCTGTTGACAACGTTGGGCTGAGTCTGTCGCTAAAGAGTCACCCCACGCGTATTTCTTCACGGTCGGCACGTCGTCGTCGCGCACTCGAAATCATGGACTTATTGGGTATTGCTGAATTCGCACATCGGCGTCCGCATGAATTGTCGGGCGGACAACAACAGCGAGTGTCAATAGCTCGTGCAGTGGCTGCAGAGCCAGATGTGTTGTTACTTGACGAACCCTTCTCGGCGCTTGATGTTGCAACTCGCGCGTCACTGCAGGAGTGGTTGGTGGAGCATCGACATGATCTTGCACCAACTGTACTGCTGGTCACTCACGATTTGTCCGAAGCTTTGTATGTCGCCGATCGCATTGCATTGTTGTCGTCTGACTCAAATGCACTGCGCGTGTGGACATCCGATGTTCGCGACCGAGACCAAGTAGGCATCAGTTCTGTTCGTGCAGAAATTGAACAGCAATTCTTTGCCGCAAGTAACTGACACGTTCACATTTCCAATTACAAGAAAGAAAGAAACTTCATGAGCACCATTCCTGACCGTCGCAATTTCTTGCGACTTGCCGGACTTACCGGACTTGCAGTTGCAAGCGGCCCCAGCATTCTGGCTGCATGTGGTGGTTCTGATTCGTCGCCTGACTCAACAGTCGCAGGTTCAGCATCGTTAGGTGCGTTGTCTGTTGGCTATTTGCCCATCACTGACGCATCACCATTGTTGATTGCCCATGCCAATGGTGCGTTGAAGAATCAAGGGTTCACTCCATCTGACCCCGTGTTGTTTCGGTCGTGGCCAGACTTGGTAGAAGCATTTCAAGGTGGGTCAGTTGACGTTGTGCATATGTTGATGCCATTGGCAGTGCAGTTACGTTTTGGTGCGCAGCTTCCATTGAAGGTTGTTGCATGGAACCACACCAATGGTTCAGCACTGACTGCAGCAGAGCGCATTAACTCAGTTGCCGACCTTGCGGGCGAAACCGTCGCAATTCCATTCTGGTGGAGCATTCACAACGTTGTGTTGCAGAAGCTTTTACGTGCCAATGGGATTGAACCGATTCTTGAGGGGAATGCATCAAAGTCAGGAAAGACCACAAAACTGATTGTTCTGCCACCAGCAGACATGGTTCCGGCTCTGTCATCAGGATCAATTGCTGCATTTATCGTTGCTGACCCATTTAACGCGTTAGCTGAGGTGAAGGATGCTGGAAAGATTCTTCGATTCACCGGTGATGTGTGGCAAGACCATGCATGCTGCGTGACGGTTGTTCGCGAGGATTTCATCGCCAAAGATGGAGCGGCACAAGGTTTGGTGAATGCGTTGGCGTCAGCACAATTGGCAATTAACGCCGACCGTAAAGCTGCTGCCGAAGTGTTGTCTGTCGGCAAGTATCTACCGCAACCGCTCCCCGCAATTGAGCGTGCACTGACCCATTACGTCACGGCTGAATACGAGCCAGCAGGCGCAATTGAGAATGCTGAATGGGGTTCGCAACGAATTGGTTTCCAGCCATATGCATTCCCGTCGTATACGCAAGAGCTGATTAGTGCATTACGAGAGACACGTATTGACGGCGACTCGGCGTTCCTTGCAAATATTGATGACAAGAAAGCGCATGCAGAACTTGTTGCGGAAGGACTTGCAAAGAGCGCAATTGAATCAAACGGCGGATTGTCGAAGTTTGGTCTTGCTTCATTTGAGCGCGTGGAGACCATCGCGCCGTGAACATTCGTCGCGCGGTAATCCGCAGCGTCACTGTGTGTGGCGCGATTGGTGTGTGGTGGGCGCTCACTCATTTGGTGTGGTCCGATAATCCGGTTCTGTCAAAAGTGGGGCCGACCGATGCTGTGCCTGCATTGTGGGAGATTGTGACAACGAGCGATGGTTGGGCAGATATTCGAGCATCGTTCAGCCGGCTTTTGCTGGGGCTAGTAATAGCTACCGGAATCGGAGTTCCGATGGGAATTTTGTTTGGTTCGTTTCGCCGCGTTGAGGATGCGGCAACTCCAATAGTCAATTTCTTTCGAATGATCTCACCGCTTGCATGGGCGCCACTGGTCATCATCGCGTTCGGCGTGGGTACGGCCCCTGTTGTCTTCCTTATCGCAGTGACCGCAGTGTGGCCGTTGTTGCTGGGAACATCTGCAGGTGTGAAGGCCATTCAGCCTGGATGGAGAGCAGTGACCACATCGTTGGGTGCAACGAAAGGGGAGTCGTTGCGTCTTGTCACCGTTCCAGCAGTTCGTGGGCATGTGCTCACCGCGCTTCGACTAGCACTCGGAGTTGCGTGGATTGTTCTTGTGCCAGCCGAGATGTTGGGCGTTGACTCTGGATTGGGATATGCAGTCTTGAATGCGCGAGATCAGTTGGATTACGGCGCCTTAGGTGGAACAGTGCTGCTGATTGGCGTGATTGGTTACATCCTCGACAGCATCTTCCGATCCGTTCTAAGCACTAACTGACCATTACCAAGATTGGACAATTTGTCTGAGGTGGCCGAGTGTGTACGTTTGAACGAAGAGAGTGAATTCATCAGGAGTGCTACCCACGACAGGTGCGCCCACATCGAGCAGCACGAACATTGCGGTGATGTTGCTGCTGAGTGGCGCATATGTGACTTTGGTGGCTTGCTCTCGTCGCCGAGTCGTTTACTGACGAACATCAGCGCTGGAGGGTGTTGGGTTTCAACTACGGGCGAATCATCTAGTGCGCACGACTATTTCCCACGGTTAAGTCGTACGAATCGATAGTAACCTTTCACCAGATGACGCGGCATGTGGGGCGAATTTCGCACCACATTTCGCACCATCCCCCGCCTTCGTAGCTCAGTGGATAGAGCAACGGTTTCCTAAACCGCAGGTCGCAGGTTCGATCCCTGCCGAGGGCGCCAACAGTCACTGCGCCGTGAGGTCTACCTCAACAATGTTGTCTCGTTAGGAAACTGTTGAGGGTGAATCATCGGTCTTACGACGTCGCAGACTTGCAGGAAGAAGTAGTCCACCAAGGACGCCAAGGGCCAATACGGTTCGAGCTACCCAACTAGATGCAAGCCGCGACACCAACGAATCCTGGTCAACGATAATCCGTAATCCAAACATTGTGTCTTCTAGTTCGGGAAGATCACCTGCGACCACGAGCGTGTGTGTTCCAGCCGGAATTGAGTCGGGACAGTCCATTCGCCACTCCCTGTGCCATTGGCATCAGGTGAGATGGAGCCAAGCGCAACGGGCTCGGAGAAGATAGCAACGTTCACTTTCTTGTTGGGAACGAAGCCCGAAAAGGCAACTCTGATGATGTCACCACTGCGTAGTTCAAAACGTGAATCCGCGGACAAGGCAATTGGTTCGCCGTTGGCATCAAAACAGTCAACGGTGAGCGCAGCGGATTTATGAGCCATGGTGATGGATGCAAGCGAAGTGCGCACGTCTACATCGATTGGTTTGCCATTGACGAATAAGGCGGCGCCGCGCGTGCCTTCTGCAACTCTTGCAAGATCATCAACTTCTTTCACTGTGGCTCCAATGAAATCTTGAATCGCAGTCACAGAATTAATCGTCGTGGTCGTTGACAATGAGGTTGTTGATGACGAGATTGATGCGGGGGAAGTAGTTGATGAAGCACTTACAGAAATGGTGGTCGTCGTAGACCGAGCGCCGACTGTTGTGGTGGTTGTTGAATTAGGCGATTGGGCAACCGTGGTGCTCACCGATGGCGCAGAGGTCGTATTTGGTACTGACGTTGTGACTGGCGCGACAGTTGTTGTGGTCGCTACCGAAGTTGTCGTCGGCAATGTGGTTGTGGTTGTGGTTGTTGTAGATGGTGTCGACAACGAACTTGCACACCCGTACTCCAGCACATATGCACTGCCGAACGTGAGGTCTTGAACACCGCTGGTGCCAGCATCGGTGTCCTCTCTCGTGTATGTGCCTCCCCATGAAGCATTTCCACTTCCTGAGGCGGTAAAGAACGACACCGAGTTACCACTGAAATTAGCGACCGCGAAACGGCCAGTGGGAAGAAAAGTGACGTCAATGGGGTAGTTCACGTCCGTGATGTCAGTGTACGAAGACATATCGGATGTGTAGACGCGGACATATGAAGCAGACCCGTTATACGGCGTGTGCAGAACAAAAATTCGATTTCCATCTGGGGAAAAAAATGCTCGACGAACGGTTTGAGCGCCCGTGCTAGCAGTGTTCAGTCCTGCAGATGCGCCGTTGACGTCAAGCACTGTCATGTTTGTGACATCAATCAAGGAGATTGTCCCTGCGAAAAAATTAGTTGCAACAGCGCGAGTTCCGTCGGGATTGAAATCAAGACCTTGCCCAGAGCTCACTGTGCTGTTGGTACTGCCAGCAAAGAAATTCTGTACGCCAGCAGTACCGGAGTCTGCATCAAGAAGTGTGTTTGTGGCGGTGTCAAGGATTGCAATTCCGTTGGCCGAGTTTGACCGAATCCACAACTGACCGTCATCTGGAGTGAGAGCGATTTCGCTTGGCCCCGAGAAACCAAGCGACACAGTTGTAGTCAACGTGTTGCTCGAAAGATCGATGACTTCAATTTGGCCATTGGTGTTGTCCGCCACATAGGCGGTCGTACTTGTGGAATTAATTTCTACGCCCCACGTGGTGCCACCGGAAGCAATAGTTGTTGAGGTGTTTGTGGCGGTGTCAACAATCCTGACGTTGCTCGTGCTTCCCGAAATAACCAATTTTGAACCATCTGGCGAGACGTCCATGTCGTAGGCTGTACTGACAAGTGAGATGGTGTTACCCGCAGATGCACCATTTAGATCGATCGGTGCAAATGTAGAAATGTTGTAGGAACCGAGTGTGTTGTAACCCACGTAAATGGAGGGAACGCACGACGCATGAGCGATGTCCGGTCCGACGCCAATGATGCCGACAGCACTTGCTATCGCGAGCAAAGTTGCTAGAACCGCTCGAGGTATACGCCGAAAACCACGCGACTTCACAAGTGCACCTCCAATTTCGTGACAGGCATTTAACGATACTGACTGTCGATACCACCGGCAAGGAAACACCACGAATTTACTCATCGAGGATTATGTGCTGGCGACAATGGGTGCCAGTGTTGTAAGTGCTCTTATTGAGCCTCTCGCCTGCGTCGAAGCGCAACGGGCAACAGAAGTCCGGTGAGTATGGATAGTCCCAAAACTATTCCGACGGCGAGTGAAACGTTGAAGGAACCATCAGATTCGGATCCCGCAATGATTCCAATGGAAATCAGTGTGTCACTACCTTCGTCTGTTTCTGACTTCAATACAAGGCGATGGTCGCCATTGTCGAGATCTTCTGGAACGTCATATGTTCCAGAAACACTGCCATCGCCTGACGAGGTCATAGTTCCCAATAAGACGGGGTCTGAGAATAACCATGCTTCAACATCTTGGTTGCTCTCGAACCCAGTGGCATCCACAACAATTTTGTCCGAGTTGCGGACGCGCAGGTCTCCATTCTCGTCAAGGGCAATTTGATTTCCTGACGCATCAATCGCGGTTACCGAGACGTTGATTCCTCCACCTTGAATAATCAACTTGTTGTTCTCGCGAGTCACGAGTGTGGCGACTTTCGAATCGCCAACTGTCATTCCCGCACCAGTTGCTTCTACTTCGGGGGCATCAGGTGCAGGAACTGTTGTGGTAGTTGAGGACGTGGTCGTCGACGAGGTGGTTGTAGGCGCGGCGTTATTGCGAGTGCCTTGGGAGTCGGCGGCCACAGTGGTAGGCGTTGTGCCTCCGCTAACAATTACGCCTGACCCACTTGCAACTGTTGTTGATGGACTTGATGTTGGCGATGACGAGCCCACCGTGGTGGTCGTCGATGAAGTTTGTGGAGCGAGTGTGGTTGTCGTTGTCGTGGTGGTTGTTGTCGTTGTCGTGGTTGTGACAACTGTTGTCGTTGTAGTGGGCACAGGCTGACCAACGAGGTACTTGTGCATATTGCTAAATCGCCAACCACTTGAGACGAGCATTTCACCATCCGCTGACAAAGTGATGCTGCTGGCCCATTGGTGGGAAATTGTGTAGCGCTCAAGGCGCGTACCGTTAGACAAGTCGTAGATGTCAAACACCTCTGGCCACAAACCACCTTGGTTTTGATATGAGAGGTATCCGATTCCGCGAGTGGCGTCCACAACAAAAGGTGTTGGTCCTAGGCAGTTTCCAAGCTGTCCGTGACCGAGGTACGTTGCCCACAACTGCGTTGGGGTTCCACTGAGGCCGTTCCATGCGGAGAAAACACCATTGTTGGAAGCGACATACAGTGTGGTACCCGTTCCGTTCATTCCCAAATACGAGGGTCCGTCTGCCGTAACACCTCCAGCACTTGCTTGGACACTGAACGTATTCGAAATTGTTCCACTGGGAAGTGCGATGCGAGTCACCATTGTTCCGGCTGGAGTTACTTGACCCCAGATTGATGATGCGTAGACAAAGTTGCCGGTGGGACTCATTGCAAGTCGAATCATTGGATTGGCGCCGTTTGTGACTGAGGTCTTCGTTCCATCGGAGATCTTGACAATCTGAACACTTGTATTCGCATCGCTCCAGTTGCTGGCACATGAAGCCACGATGTACTGGTCATCTGGAGTGATGAGCATGTTGCGCATACCTCGGGCACCTTCGGGACAAATACTCGTTGCCACAATCGAAACCGTCGCACTTGACACTGTGATTTTTGAAATCCTGTTGTCCCAGATGTCTCCTGAATAGGCAGTTGTTCCTGTCGAATTCAGAACAACGAACGTTGGCTCTGCGCCCGTTGTTGCCACACGCAATGTCGCACCAGTACTCGCATTAATGATGCGTACTCGTGACTGTTTCTGTTCCGCAGACACAATGATTGATTTGTCGGGTGTAATTGCTTGGCTCCACACGCCAACATTGTTTGGATTCTGTAAGGAGTAATCCTGAAAGTCCCACACTGCTTGTGACACAGGACTGAGATATGTACTGGCTGAAACTTGCGTGGATCGCACAATTCCAACACTCGCAATCGCAGTCACTGCCAAAGCTGTACCGATGTTCACGATGGTGGTAATACGCCTCACGGGGAACCTCTCGAAATTGCCCACCGAAAATAGGAATTATTCGGTTAGTCGTTGACTGTTCATTGTAAACAGACAGCGACTATCCAAGGCAAATCATGGCGTCTGAACATGATGAGTAGCCACCTGCCGTGGGCCGCCTACCCAATTAATTAGGTGAAGGCGGTGCTTTATTTATTGGGCTTAGCCGGTGCTTTGCCCGGTTTCGCCGTGGTGGTGGGCGCTGTTGCTCTCGCGACTGTTGTTGGTGGTGCAGCAATTGTCGTTGGTGCCGTTGATGGGGTTGGGGCAACTGTCGTCGTGGGAACGACTGGTGTCACGGGTGGTTTCTGTTAAGCAGGCCGTGGAATCAGAATCGCAGGGTTGCTTCGGGCACTCTTGTCCTCACCAATTATTGCCACTACCCAGCAGCGAAGTGGTTCGGATGGACTGAGAAGTAGTTCTGCACGAGTACGACCACCTACAACAATCTTTGTGGCAGCTCTTTCCACCAAAAACGTATTGGTCGGTTCCGCATCAGGCTTCGCAGTCAACGCGGCACACTCAATCGAATATGTTTCTGGTGTGCGGTTGTCGAACCATGATGCCGTCAAGGTGCTGATCTTGTCGATCATTTCGTATTTGACTGCAAACTCTTTTGGCTGAACCACAGTCTTTTTCTGGCCAGGTGATTTCGGATTAGTTGTTGTTGGTCCACCTGGTCGCTTTTTCGCGAGTGTTGTTGTTGTGGTTGTTGGCGCAACCGCAACAGTTGTAGAGGTAGTTGTTGTTTCCTCGGGAACTGTTGTTGCCGGCAGTGTTGTGGTTGTGGTGACAACCGGTTCTTCATTTTCTACGAAGTTCGCAATTGACACCGTTCCGGTTCCTACGTTTGCTGCGGTCAGTGTCTGTGCAATTCCGCCGACCGTGATTCCAGGTTGTGCCTGTTGCAAGCGTGCAGCAAGCCCTGCCACGTGTGGTGATGCCATTGATGTGCCAGAGAGTGAACGTGTTGATGATGATCCAGAGATCCATGCAGATGTAATTGCGCTACCTGGTGCATACATGTCGACGCATGAGCCAAAGTTTGAGTACGAAGCGCGATTATCTGATTGGTCAGTTGCACCAATAGTGATTGCAGATGCTGCTCGAGCTGGTGAAGATGAGCATGCATCAGTTGCTGAGTTTCCGGCGGCAACAACAACAACAAGTCCTGCGCGAGTTGCATCTGCAACCGCTGTATCAACAGCTGAATTTGTCGGACCACCAAGGCTGAGGTTGATTACTCCGGGGCCACCAGGGTGGCTGGCAATTGCCCAGTTGATGCCAGCAACTACCGATGATGAGTA
>VFQS010001488.1_pt1 | contig 21368 bp, 14 predicted proteins | sample 3512361 | NCBI WGS metagenome assembly VFQS01 (sample SAMN10412375, study PRJNA504923) | tailings metagenome | isolation source: Relicate 1 Philex TSF3 active mining | place: Philippines
AGCGGATCACTCATTCCCACCAGACCCGCAAAAATCAAATCCCCCTGCAGATCCGACTCATCATACCGCTCCGGAAGCACTCGATACGCCAGTCCCAGGACTCGCAGCGCGCGAGCCGCCAGACGCAGATTCGCAGCCTCCCAGACACGCCGCTGCTCCACAGTCAAAGGTCGCACACCACCCGCAGAAAACTCCGCCGAACTGGCAGACAACAGCACCCCCGGAGAACCCTTGAAAAATCCCAGCGTCTGACCGTCCGCTGTGCGATGCACCGTCACCATCCGCCGACTCATACTGCTGAATGGCACCTCCGACAGACGCGGATACGCCGCCAGCACACACGCCGGCTGCAAACCCGCCTTCTCCGCCACAACCGTCAGCGCTGCCTCTGTCGGATCCCCAAACACCAGAACCTCCGATGCCGATCGCTCAACCCTCGCATCATTGCACAATAAACCGATTCGCAATGCCAACCCCAGATGCTCGTCATCCGCCGCACACAATCGCGCTGGACCCTCCCGAAATTCACCCGCCAGTTCATACCCCGTTCCCGATACAGAAACCTCTCGCTGATCCAGCACGTACGCACATACCGTCATCTCGTTGCGAGTCAAAGTCCCCGTCTTGTCAGTGCAGATCACCGTCACAGAACCCAGCGTCTCCACTGCCGGCAAACGCCGCACCAAAGACTTCATCCGCGCCATTCGCTGCATACCCAGCGCCAGCGTCATCGTGGTCACTGCCGGTAACCCCTCAGGAACCGCTGCGATTGCCAGCGACAAACCAATTTCCAGCATGTGCCAGAAATCCGCCGTACCTCGCAGCGAACCCGCCAGCACAATCACGGCACACAGACACAACACCAACACCAACACCAGCAGCAACTGGCCCAGTCGAGCCAGCTTCTGTTCCAGTGGAGTCCTGCTGTGAAGCGCCGCATCAATCAAACGGCCAATCCGACCATACTCCGAACTCACACCGCGTGCCGTCACCAGCATCCGCCCCCGACCATCCACAATCGTAGTGCCAAGAAACGCCATGTTGCTGCGATCAGCCGGTAAGACATCCCGCTCCGACAATGCCGCCACCGTCTTGCTCACCGGCAGAGATTCACCCGTCAAGGCCGCTTCAACAGCCTGCAGTCGAACACTCTCGATGATCCGACCGTCCGCCGGTACACCGGACCCCGCTTCCAGCATCACCAGATCCCCACACACCAGCTGCCCCGCCGGAACCTGCAGCAAACGCCCATCACGAATCACCGCGGCCACGTGCACCGTCTGACTCTGCAGCGAAATCAGGGCCTGCTGAGCCTTCCATTCGGTGAAAAAACCAATGCCCGCATTCAGCACAATCACCGCCAGAATCGATACCCCTTCAACCGTCTCACCCAGCACAAACGCCGTCACCGCAGCTGCAGACAGCAACAACACCAGAAAACTGGCGAACTGCGAGAACAACAGCGACAGAGACGACCGAGCCCCCGTGGCAGAAACAGTGTCAGGCCCCGCTCCAGCCAGACGACGATCAGCTTCCGATGGGCTCAGCCCGCAGACCGCATCCGTCTGCAGCTCAGCCACAGTCTCGTCAACAGACAATGCATGCCAGCACACATCGCGGACATCCTCCGGCTTCATGGCCACCATTCCCGACTCCCCGTGGCCAGATGCGGCAAAACGCACAATCCCCAAGTCTACAGTCTTCCTCACTCGATACAATCCGCTGCCGCAAACCGAACCATTGCGGTAAACTCGTGTCAGATCGTGACTGCACGTCTTTTTGAGGAGATTGCTCCATGCCCTGCGAAATCCTGCCCACCGGTGATGCCACGGCCATCCTGCCGGTAAGCAACACCTCACTTAAGCCCATCACGGTCATCGGGACACCGGCCATCCGCAACACCTTTGACGACGCCTGTCTGCAGCAGGCCGTGAATTCCCGCATGGCACCCGGAGTCACCGAGCTGGTGCTGAATCCCGATGCACACTGTGGTTACGGAGCCCCCGTGGGGTGCGTTCTGGTCTCACCCACACACGTGTATCCGGGTCCTGTGGGAGTCGACATCAAGTGTTCGATGAGCCTCCTGCAGCTCAGTATTCCGGCGGACGCGATTGAGGATCGGCGAGTGCGTCGGGCCCTGATTCAGGCCATCTGCGAACGAACTCCGACAGGCGCCGGTCGCGGCCAGCAGAGTGCTGCAAAGTCCCGCCGAGTTGGCGAGTCACTGGGTCGGCAACTGATGCTGGAAGGGGCCTCAGCCTCCGTGTGCGAACAACTTGGAATTCCGCCGCACTGGGCGGAACGCTGCGAAGACGCGTTCCATCTGGGCCACGACGACACTCAGGATGCTCTCGGCGCACGCCTGGATCACCACATGCAGGACGGCTTCTTCCGCAACCGCTTTCCCGGCAAGATGAAGCAGCTCGGCTCCTACGGCGGCGGCAACCATTTCGGGGAATGCGAAACAGTGCAGGTCGGGGACAGCGACCGTGCTCGTCGGGCCGCTGAAGTCTTCGGGCTGCAGGACGGTCATGTGGCTTTTCTGTCGCACTGCGGATCGCGGGGGATTGGTCACAACCTCGCAGATCGTCAGTTCAAGTCTCTGCAGGCGCGATTCGCGCAGTGGGGAATCCCGCTGCCAGGCGGTGACCGAGAACTGGTCTACGCACCGCTGGGCACGGCCGAAGCGGACGCGTATCTGGACGACATGGCACTCGGAGCAAACTTTGCCACAGTCAACCACATGCTGATCAACGCGCTGGTGCTGGAAGCATTTCAGGAAGTGCTGCCCGGAGCAACCGGCGAACTGGTGTATTTCATCAGCCACAACATTGCTCGAAAGGAAGTGGTGGACAATCGAGTCTCGTGGGTGCACCGCAAAGGAGCCACTCGAGCATTTCCGGCCGGACATCACGCCCTAAAAGGAACGCGATACCATGACACCGGGCATCCGATTTTGCTGCCCGGAAATCCGCAGGCCGGATCCTGTGTCATGGTAGCGGACGAAGGCGCAGCAATCAGTTGTTACAGCGTGAATCACGGCGCCGGACGCGCCCTCGGGCGTCGCCGCGCGATTCGCGAACTGAATCAGCGCGAGATTGATCAGTCATTTGACGAGCACGACATTCTCAGCAACTGCCGGCAGTATCCGAAAGATGAAGCCCCTGCGGCCTACAAAGACTTCAACGAAGTTCTGCGATCCGTCAAGACCGCCGGCCTCGCCTCCGAAGTCGCCCGCCTGCGCGCACGCTTCGTCATCAAAGACGGCGATTCCGCAGACGACTGACCCCACGACCTTCCCTCGCCGCCATCAGGGGCGAGGGGTGCCTAAACGCAAAAAACACAACTGCGCCAAACTGAGTCACAGCATGTTTCACAAGGTCCGGGTAAACGGCGGACAGCGAGTGTGATGAAGTAAGCATCACATCAGTCGCCCATTCTGCTTCATCAGCCGACCTGTCATGGTCGCGAGGACGCGGAAACAGAGTCTTGAAGCCTGACTGCACCGAATTTCAGTTCGGCCGTAATCTCCATAGTCCAACTGCGAAACTGGATCATCAACACCCCAACTGTTCTCAAAACACCGGACATTTCTTGCAGAGCAGCCCGTCAGCGAAGGGTTCTGCAGAAACGAATCGATCCCATCCGCTGATGACACCCTTGACAAACGACCGATGCTGCGTCAGGGCATGTTGTGAGGCAGCATCAACTCACGAACTTGATTCGCACTGGCCATTGGTACTCGCTGAAATGCTCATGGAAATCCGTTCGATCCCCCTGTTCCCCGGACTTGAACAGCGCTGCCCCGCAATTGCACCCTGCCAGCAATCCTGAGACCATCCCTGTTCCGGTCAGTACCGTTTCAGTGGCCCTTGTTTTCGGAGTCTTCTCAGTGGTGCAGCAGTTGGCGATTGGTGCGCGGCGTGGGTCCATCGTGCCTGAAATTGTATCGGTCGATGTCCCCGAGTTGCCTGGCGGTCCGGACCAGGATCAGATTCTGTGTCGCACGCTGCAACTGGGTATCTGCGGCACGGACCGCGAAATTCTGCATTCCGCAGCGCCCTGGGTGCCGTCGGGCGAATCGGTGCTGGTGCTGGGGCACGAGTGTTTGGCGCGAGTTGAAGCGGTAGGGTCGGCGGTCACGGACTGGCAGGTCGGTGATCTGGCGGTACCGGCAGTGCGCCGCAGTTTGCCGGGCGAGCGTCGGCGGCTGGACTATCTGCCGCTGGGCCGGTTTACCGAACGTGGGATCTTTTCCGAGCATGGTTTCAGCATGCCGCTGTGGCTGGATCGCAGCCAGCATCTCTACCGGGTACCTGCGGAGCTGGCCGACATTGCAGTGTTTACGGAACCGCTGGCCGTGGCGGAAAAGGGCATCAACGAAGCCCTGCATCTGCAGCGCGCCCGACTGGGCACAGACGTGTGGGGCACGGACCCGCCGCAGGTGCTGGTAACGGGCATGGGGCCAATCGGATTCGCAGCAGGTCTGGCATGTGTGGCTCGAGGCTGGTCGGTAAAGATGCTGGGCCGGGATCGCGACGACACTTTCCGCGCCAGGCTGGCTCAGCGGTTCGGGATCCGGTATCAGCGACTGGCGGACGACACGTTCGGAGTCACCGATCTGGAACGGGACGGAGTCGATTTGATAGTGGAGTGTACTGGCAGTGACGAATTGATGGTGCGATCGACTGCCGTACTTCGATCGTGTGGCGTGATGGTGTGGCTGGGCAGCCTGCGACCGCCACAGCCCCCGACACTGGACATTGCCGGGATGATGCTGCATGGGCTGTTGAACAATCATCTGCACATCGGCTGCGTGAATTCAGCACCCCGCGATTTTCACGACGCCCTCAAACACCTTGGCCAGTTAAAAACGACGCACGCCGCCGAACTGCAGTCGCTGATCACAGCCAAAGTCTCGCTCGAGGACTCACTGTGGCATTACCAGCACCGCGAGCCTCAGGGAATCAAAACAATCATCGAATACCCCACCTGACCGCGTCTCACTCGCCGAGCCCCCACCAGCCCCATCTGACACACCACTCCAGCAACGGGGACACACCACTTGGCACCCACGTTCCGAACGGGAGCAACGGGGGAGCGGGGAACGAGCAACGGGGACACACCACTCTGGGGGCCAGCGACGGACGGCATGACCGGACGGCGTGGGACGGCGTGGGACGGCGTGGGGACACACCAGACGGTACTTAGCACTCGGACTCTCTCGCTCGCGGTCGTACAAAGCGACGGGGACACACCACCGGGGAAAGGCACGGGGAGGAAGACACGGGGACACACCACGAGGCACCCACGTTCACGCCAGTTCCCTCACTGTCGCGGTCCCTGTACGACCACTCTCCTCCCTCCTGCGTACCCTCTGTGTCTCTGTCGTTGAAAAACACCACCAGGCGATTCATCCGCGAAAATCCAACTTCTCTCACTACTCAAACAAACCGGCGAACACTTCATCCAGCAGTTGGTACAGCGCCGCCGACTGTTCCCCGGCAGTCGACTGAAGATCAACCCAGGCGCCGCTGCGCGCATCCGACTGCCACGCACCAGCATTGCCCTTGCCAGCCTGGCCATTTGCAGAAATACCCGGACGCCCCTCAACATGCATTCTGTCACCAACCATTGCAGAACACTCCTCACAAAAAACCGCCACAGCATTCAGCACCGTTCCCACACCAGCCCGTAGTTCCACACCGTCCTCGTGTGACAGACTTTCTGCAGGATTTGCAGTCACTGTCGTGAGGGACACTGTCGTGAGGGACACAGCAACTCTTCCCTGTTGCTGAGCTTGCGACGAGTGTTGCAGATGCAGAAGTGCTGCCGGGACGCAACGAGCGACGGGGGGGAGCGACGGGGAGGGAGCAACGGGGACACACCATTTCTTCCAGGGAGAATACTCGCTCCAATTCACACTCGGCCGTGGAATCGCCGCAGCAGTCAAGGTCTGCAGTATCGCGGTGACCGGCCGCTGATTGTGGTTGTTAGCTACTCAACGGTGCCACCAAATAGCATCGCGGCCACGCGTGCGGGCCCGAATTTACGGCGTGGATGCTCGACTGCGAGCAACAGACTGTCAGGAAGCCTCGCCCTCATTGAACTGGAATGGCACCACAGCACGTCGGGGATGCGTCAAAAATCAAATCCACCGCGGCCAGCGGAGGCAGCAACAAAGAACACCCCGGACGACTCAGATCTCAGACTCTGACTCCCGTCAAAAGATCGCGGGCCGCCGGAAGGGCCCTGTAGCGATGCACACCAGATCGAGACCTGTGGCTGTCCACCACCGCAGGTTTACCAGCAACAATACTGAACAACCGGCCAAAGTTGCGAACCAGTTCGCTCCACACTTTCGCCGAAATCCCCAGACGTTTGAACAGCCGCCTGATCTGCTTCGGCTTTCTGCAGGCCTCTGTCACTCGCTGCTGACGGGTTGTCCACTCAAGCAACGACAAATACTGTGCCGTTGACATCGGCAGAAATCCCTTATTGCTGCACCGCACTCCATCACGATTGCCGTCGGGGCCCGGTTGGCCATTGCGTTCGTTCAGTTCCACAGGTGCCAGGTGCTGTGCCGAACGCAGATCCACTGCGGCGACATGACACTTCCTGACCGCAGCCGGCGTTGTGCCAGAGAGGCCGTCAGGCAACGCGGGCTCCGGTTGAATATCTTTTTGCGATTGCAAGGCCAGCCCCCGCGATCTCTTCTGAGCCGACGTAAAGTCACTTTTTGAAATCGTTTGCGCCATCGCTGCGCGAATCGGATTCAGATCCACATACGCCGCGCAGGACAAAATCGCAATCTCATCCAGCAGGCGAACGGCGCGATAGCGAGCCTGCCAGAATTTGCCCACTTCGCCGTCTTCCCTGTTTGCCCGCTGAGCAATGTGTTGGCAGAGCAGTCGCATCCACCACGAAATATCACTGAGGCGACTGCGCAGACTTGCCAATTTTTCCTTGTTGTTCACGATTCTGCTAATCTCGAATTCTGTGGGTTCCATCGGACGGCGATCTTCATCCCGTCGCTCGGGGCACAACATCAGCCAGCGACGAGCGACCTCTTCATCGCTCCACTCCTGTACCACATCCGGCCGGGATCGCAACACGAGGTGCAGGTGGTTCGACATGATCGCCTGGCACAACAAATCAATGCCAAAGTGCCTGGCCTGATGAACGAGTTGTTCGTCGATCCAAACCTTACGATGGTCGTAGTTTCTGCCGCTGACCGGATCATAGCCCAGCAGAAAACACCGACGCACCGTGCGATTCATCACGTGGACAACCGCAACTTCATCTGCCGCAAAGATTTCCACGCGAGCCAATCGTGCCATGGGCGCACCTCAATTTACGGCAAAAAGGCAAAAGGTTATCCTGGGACACCAGTGTACATGGCGAGACACCCGGGTCAACAAAAAATCATGTATTATCAGGTTCTCAATCATTAACACCCCATGGTAAGCAATTATTTTATGCTCCAACGCGCTGTATCTTGACCTTCTTCAGAGACTTCTGTGTCCCCATCAGTGCCGCCCATCACTTCCGCTGTGCCCTGTCACCCTGCGTCCCATTACACCACACAATCCTTTGCCCCACATTACCTGCCCCTTCCCTCAGCACAGACCTGATCCCACCAGACAAATAGTGTGTCCCCTCCGACCTCCAATGGTGTGTCCGCACCGACCCCTCCGACCTGTCCACGTAAGTGGTGTGTCCCCAAATTACCCCCAGTGGTGTGTCCCCCAATTACCCCCAGTGATGTGTCCCCCAATTACCTCGTATCTCGTGGTCAGTCCCACTCAACTCCATCAGACGTGGGGACAGAATCTCCTGACTGCGCCGGCCGATCGTCACAATGCGGGAATGTCCGTGATGCACAGTCTTGTGCCCGTCCACGTTGTACTGCCAGGCATCACCCGTCCGATCCAGCTTTGCCGGAGTCAGCTGCAGCAACTTACCCGCCCTGGTTCCCGTCAGTCTCTGCAATTGCACCAGATCCCACACCAGGGTACTCACCAGCCCCTGTCCTGCTGCAATCTGCCCGTCTGTGGCTCGTTTCCGGCCAGGATTGTCGTGAGCCTCAGTCCGTCCTGCCAGCAATGGTGCCACAACACGCACCAATCATCTGCTCAAGGACGGCTTTCAGTGCGACCGGCCCAAACGCATCACAGGCAGTGAATCCGAACAGATCCACCAACGGCTTGACGGCTGACTTCAGACAGTGAATCTCGGACGTGGGCTTGCCGTTCTTCAGGTAGTGCCCATCAGCCCAGCTGAGATACGCAGCAACCAACTCATTCACTGTCAGCCGGGAGTCAGACTCAACCGGCTTGCTTCGTTTTGCTGTGGAAGGCTCCACAGCTTGCCCGCTGACCACCTGCGCCACAATCTCAGCGTAGCGGACCCGGGATTCCTCCGAGTTGTACTCACCCAGAAGAATATCCCGGCTGTCGACTCGAACCCCCCGCCTGCCCGATGCTGTGGCGGAATTAACTCAGGATCGGATTAGACTTGCGTGCCATTGCGGATGCCTCTCGTTCATTTCGTGGAAAAAATTCCACGATTGAGTCCGAGATTTCGCCGCACTGACGAACGCCGTCAGGTATCGTAACTGTCGATTCAGCAAGGGTTTACGAAAAATCGGGCTAGCGGGATTTGAACCCACGACCTCTTGACCCCCAGTCAAGCGCGCTAGCCAGGCTGCGCTATAGCCCGATAAAACACCCCCGGGATACTATCACGAAGGCGTCGATGTCGCAAATCGATCTCTGAGATTCCCGGGAATTTGGCTGGTGCCTACTGTCACACCGCCACTCACTCAGCCCTGTCGGACCTCGCAGAGCTGACAAAACGCAGAAGAATCCGAGATTTTCACCTGTAGAACGCCCGCATCCGGGAACTTCAGCAACTCGCGTGCATTGACTCCCACACAATGCTAACATCTCACCGCAACGATCCTTCATTCACTCCTATCGTTGCCACGAAAAAGAACCATGTTCACTGGTCTCGTCGAAGGGCAGGGTACCGTTGCAGCCATTTTTCCGCTGCCAGCCGGGCTGCGCCTGACGATCCGACCCGATCAAAACTCCCCAGTCGCCCCCTGCTTCAATGCCTCAGAAGCCAACATCGGCGACAGCATCTGTATCTCCGGTTGCTGCCTCACAGTCATCCGCCAAACTCCGGACTCACTCGAGTTCGAAGCCGGGCTTGAAACACTCGCCAAAACCAATCTCGGACTGCTCACCGTCGGCAGCCGCGTCAACCTCGAACGTTCGCTGCAGGCCTCCGCGCGACTCGGTGGACACTTTGTCCAGGGACACGTCGATGGCATCGCTGAAGTCGTTGACGTGCGTCAAAACGGAGACTGGACCGATCTTTGGTTCCGCCCAGCACCGGCGCAGCACAGACTGCTGGTGCCCAAAGGTTCGGTGGCCGTGGACGGCGTCAGCCTGACCGTTGTAAGCACCGACGACGGATTGTTCTCCGTCGCACTCATACCGCATACGCTGGCCGTCACCACACTTGGACAACGCCGCTGCGGTGATCGTGTCAACATCGAAAATGATGTGCTGGGTAAGTACGTCGATCACCTGCTGGAAAGTCGGCTGGCAGGATTGTCCCTGCCCGGACTCACCTCCAACTCCCTGCCTGTGGCTTCGGCCCCGGAAAGTCCTGCCCCGCAATGAAGGACGTACAGCGTCAGACCAGAACATACCTCATGTCGCTGTTCCGGCAGCACGGCATGAACCCGCGCGGAGATCTGGGGCAGAACTTTCTGATCGATGTGAATCTGATCGAATTCGTTGTGCGGCACGCCGAACTGGGGCCTCGCGACGTGGCTCTGGAAGTCGGTACAGGCACCGGTGGGATGACGGCCTTCCTCGCCAAAGAAGCCGGACACGTCATCTCTGTTGATATCGACAAGAACATGTCGGCGATGGCCGCGGCTGCCGTTGAAGGCTGCCAGAACGTCACACTTGTCAATCGCGACATCCTGAAGAACAAAAATACGCTGGCACCGGAAATTACCGACCTGATTCGCCAGAAAGTGGCTGAACGACCACACGGGCGGCTGAAACTGGTCGCCAATCTCCCCTACAGCGTCGGTACTCCCGTCATCTCCAACCTCGTTGCGTCAGACCTGCCCTGGGAACGAATGGTGTGCACCATCCAGTGGGAACTGGCGGAAAAGATGGCGGCGGAAGGCCCCGGCCGACACTATGCAGCACTCAGTGCCTGGATCCAGTCTCAGGCCTCGGTTCGGATCCTGCGACGATTGGGCCCCAATGTGTTCTGGCCTCGCCCGAAAGTCGATTCCGCCATCGTCAGCATCTGGCGCAACCCCGCTGCCGCCGAACGCATCCATGACCGCCGTTTCTTCCAGGACTTCCTCCGCCGCATCTTCTCGCAACGCCGCAAACACCTCCGCAGCGTCCTGTCCGGCATGTATCGCAAACAACTGGATAAACCCGATGTCGACCAACTGCTGACAGAACTCAGTCTGGCTGCCGACCAGCGAGCCGAACTGATGCAGGTCGCAGATCTGATCAACCTGTCCAATGCCCTTAGAACCACCATCCAGCAGCGCGGCCTCGACCCGGATACTGATACTGACCCAGAAATCGACACTGACATCGACCAGGAACACGACACTGAAAACTGAAGACCTCAATTCCCACCCTCGCCCACCTGAGCGGGTTCGGGTGCGAGGGGCAGGAACAACGGAACCACCACCAACAGCCCGAAGCCTGAGCCAAAGAGACTCAACTCGCAGTCCTGCTCCCAATCGCTCCTTTACGGTCGCGGCTTCTGACTGGTGACTGACAACAGATGACTGAATAACTGACAACTGACCAAGGAATGACGCAATGCAGGAACGAATCGCCTATCGCGGCCTGACATTTGATGATGTGCTGCTGGAACCCGGCTACAGCGAAGTCATGCCGTCCGACGTAGACATCAGCTCCAACCTGACTCGCGCGATCACCCTGAATGTTCCGATTGTCAGCAGTCCTATGGACACGGTCACTGAGAGTGACATGGCGATCGCGATGGCGCAACTGGGCGGCATCGGTATTATTCACAAGAACATGAGCATCGAGCAGCAGGCGATGCAGGTGGATCGCGTGAAGCGGAGCGAGCATGGGGTGATTGTCGACCCTGTAACACTGCCCCCGGAAACTCCCGTGGGCGAGGCTGCTCGGCTGATGGACGAACGCAACATCGGCGGCGTGCCGATCACTGTGAATGGCCGTCTGGTGGGCATCCTGACTCGCCGCGACCTGCGGTTTTTGGAATCGCGTGAGCGACCGGTGTCCGAAGTGATGACGAAGGACAATTTGGTAACGGCGCCTGAGGACACCAGTCTGGAGCGGGCCGAGCGAATTCTGCTGGAGAACAAAGTTGAGAAGCTGCTGCTGGTGGACGAGAATTTTCAGCTGAAGGGGCTGATCACGATCCGGGACATCGACAAGAACCTGCAGTTTCCGCGGGCGTCAAAGGATTCACGCGGTCGTTTGCGGGTTGGCGCGGCGGTCGGAGTTTTTGATCTTGAGCGAGCTGCGTCGCTGGTGCAATCCGGCGTTGACGTGCTGGTGGTGGATAGTGCACATGGGCATTCGAAGAATGTCATTGAAACAGTCAGGGAGATCAAGCGGCGCCTGGAAATCGCAGTTATTGCCGGAAATGTGGCAACGGAAGCCGGTGCGAAGGCACTGGCGGATGCTGGAGCCGATGCAGTGAAGGTGGGAATTGGTCCAGGTTCAATCTGTACCACCCGCATCATCTCAGGAATCGGTGTTCCGCAATTGTCGGCGATTTCGAATGCAGCGAGGGCCCTGTCTGGAACCGATATTCCGGTAATAGCTGATGGAGGGATTCGTTTCAGCGGGGATATTACGAAAGCTTTGGCGGCCGGTGCGTCGACGGTAATGATCGGCGGACTGCTGGCTGGGGTGGACGAAAGCCCAGGCGAGATGATTCTGTATCAGGGTCGAAGCTTCAAGCGGTACCGAGGTATGGGATCGCTGGGAGCGATGGTAAAGGGAAGCAGCGAGCGATATCGGCAGGGAACGGGTGCAGCGGATCAGACCAAACTGGTGCCGGAAGGCGTTGAGGGTCGCGTTGCATACAAGGGTGCTCTGCAGCCGCTGATGTTTCAGCTCACGGGTGGGTTGCGATCCGGCATGGGTTATGTGGGGTCGCAGACGATTCGTGAGTTGCGTGAGAAGGCTCGGTTTATCGAGATTTCTCCGGCTTCAGTACGGGAGAATCATCCGCATGACATCGCGATCACACAGGAAGCCCCCAATTACTCAGTTGAACACAGTCCCAAGGACTGATGTTCTGAGGCGTGCCGTGGCCGCAGGACTTGCTGTTCTGTCGTTGCTGGCAGCCCTGCAGCCGGCTGCGGCGGACGACGAATCAACGATCAGCCGGCGATACAATGCGCGGCTGGAGCGATTTTTGAAGGGTGTGCACGACTGGTCTTCGTTTGAGCATGCCGGGGTGTTCTGGGAGCGTGAGCATCAGCGATCGGCTCAGGCGGGCAGTCGGCTTGCCGGTGGCCCTCCCTCGGGCGGCCAGTCACAGCCTCGCGATCTTCAGCAGGTGATGCAGCATACTGGCCAGCGGGTGCATGATTTTGTTGAGAACGCCACGTATCAGCAGCCGACTGAGCCTGCGGTGGACGTTTACGAGACGCGTCCGATTGCTGTTGATGGCCCCCGCATTCGGCAGGTCTCACAAGCTCAGGATGAAGCTGTTCCGCAGGCCACTTCGGGCAGTCGCCTCAAGACCGACATCCGCATGATTCAGCCATCGCTCAGCTATGCTCTGAAGGACATTGATCCGCAGCAGTTGCCACAGGATTTCAACGACAAGCTGACTCGTGGCGAATACGTCGCCCGGCAGCCCAATCCGACAGTGCTGCAATGGGCTCCGACGAACTTCTACCATTATCCGCTGTATTTTGAAGATCCGGCGCTGGAGAGATATGGACACACGTATAGTCCACTTGTGCAGCCATTCGCATCGACCGGCAAATTTGCAGTGCAACTGGTGGGACTGCCGTACCAGATGGCACTGCATCCTGTGACCAGTCGTCAGTATGCACTGGGTTATTACCGCCCGGGCGAAACCGCTCCGAAGAAGCTCTACCAGATCCCGTACAACACGGAAGCGACGCTGGTGCAGACCGCAGCAGTGATCGGATTGTTCCTGATTTTGCCATAGGCACCCCCTGCGCAACGGGGACACACGACCTGGCACCGAGGACCTGCACGCGCTCCATTACCGATGCGGCTGCTGATTGGTCCCCGGTGTCTGTGTCCCCGGTGTCCACCCGCGTCCCAGTGCCATTTCACTTAGCAGGAGCGGGCGACGGCAGGGGACACACCACTCGGGGCAAAGGCAGGGGACAGGCAAAGGCAGGGGACACACCACTCGAACCGCAACGGGGACACACCACTCACGCCAAGGACCGGCATTCGCTCCGTTCTAACTGCGACTCCTGACTGGTCACAGGGCTGTGTCCCCGGTGTCTCCGCAGGGCTGTGTCCCCGGTGTCTATAAAGAAGAGCAGGGCCCACCAGTCCCAGGATCATCAAAAGCAGCACGACTGTCCTCAGTCGTTCGCGATTCCGCTGGAATGTTCCGTGGGCATGTGGGACGCAACGAGGACGGCTGGGGACACACCACTCGGGACGAAACGGGGACGGACCGCAACGGGGACATACCACACGGCACCAAGGACCGGCATTCGCTTCGTCATAACTGCGATTCCTGACTGGCCACAGGGCTGTGTCCCCCAGTGTCTAACCCAGGGCTGTGTCCCCCGGTGTCTAACCCGACTCAGGGCTGTGTCCCCCGGTGTCTAACCCCCGATGTATCCTCGGTGTCTGCTCACATTCAAGGCCTGTCGTTAAAGGCAGGACAGGCGATAGAAACGGATCAGTCTGAATTGACGCGGATGAGTAGTCTTGCGGGACGCGAAGTCCCGTACATGGCTGGCATGTCGCACCTCGCGAACTATACACTTGTCTTCCATCCCCCACAGTGCAAGTCGCGGCTGCCGTCACACTTGAAGAAGACGAACTATGTTGGCCGCTCATTCAGAACGCAGGAGCGACCCCGGTCAGGGAATCGCTCCTGCATTCCTGTTCAGCCGCCAGGCGGGCCAATGTCGTGCGGCTGCCCACAATCGGGTCGCAATTTGCATGCCACAGGCACAGAGACCGGGAAATTGCCCGTTTTCCGCCAGCCGGGGTATTGGATTACTCGAGTCAGTGCAGCAGAATGCTGAGCAGTTCTGCCCTGGTGCAGCAATCTGCCCCAGGTGCTCGCGTTTTTCCCGTCTGTTTTCCGTACCGCATGATGCCCACAACGGCAGCAAGGCAGTTCCCGGATGGTTTCTGGTGCAGCTGATTCCGCGTCCTCCACTGCCTCCCTACGTACGGTACGGCCTGCCGAACTGTTGTCTCCGGCAGGCGACATGACCTGTCTCAGGGCGGCTGTGGAGAATGGAGCGGACGCGGTGTATTTCGGTCTGGAGTGTGGCTTCAACGCGCGGGCGCGCGCCGGCAATTTTTCTCTCGAAACACTCCCTGAAGCCCTCGATTTTCTGCATCTGCGCGGTGTCCGCGGCTACCTCACCCTGAACACTCTGGCGTTTTCTTCCGAACTGCCGGAACTGGAGCAGATTGTTCGGCAGATCAGTGATGCAGGAGTGGATGCGGTTTTGGTGCAGGACCTGGGTCTGGCGCGTCTGATCCGCGAAATCAGCCCGCAGCTTTCACTGCACGCGTCGACTCAGATGACGCTGTCCAGCGGCGAATGCATCGAAGCCGCCAAAGGTCTGGGAATTGAACGCGTGGTGCTTCCGCGTGAACTGTCGATTGATGAGATTCGCCAGGTGCATCAACTGACGAATATAGAGCTGGAAGTGTTTGTGCACGGGGCCCTGTGTGTGGCGTATTCCGGTCAGTGTCTGACCAGTGAATCACTGGGTGGTCGCAGTGCCAATCGCGGCCAGTGTGCACAAGCCTGTCGTCTGCCATACGAAATCATCAGCGATGGCGTGCTGCAGGATGCGGGTGCTCAGAAGTACCTGCTCAGCCCGCAGGATCTTGCGGCATTTCCATTGCTGCCGGAGCTGCTGGATGCCGGAGTCACGTCGTTCAAAATTGAAGGACGTCTGAAGACACCGGAGTACGTCGCCAATATCACTCAGCAATACCGTCAGGCGCTGGATGACGCGCTGGCCGGTCGACATGCACAGTTTTCACGCCGTGATATTCAGCAGATGGAGATGTCGTTTTCGCGTGGCTTTTCACCAGGCTGGCTGCAGGGCTGCGATCATAAAATGCTGGTGCCTGCTGTCAGTTCTGCCAAGCGCGGCGTGCTGCTGGGTACAGTGGTGAACGTGCTGCGTGATGGTGTTGCGGTGCAGCTTGAATATTCCGTGCAGGCGGGCGATGGAGTGGTGTTTGAGGGTGACCGACTGTCAGGGGCAGAGCAGGGCGGTCGGGTGTATCATGTGCGTCAGAATGGCTGGCAGTTGCAGGAAGCCGTCGATACGGGAATTGTCGAGCTCAGTTTTGACCGGTCCGCCGTGGACCTGCAGCAGCTCAGACCTGGCCTGCAGGTCTGGAAAACCGACGACCCGCGTCTGAACCAGCGGTTGCGGCGCACATTTGAAGCGGCTGATCCGCAGCGGCGAGTGAAGCTGGAATTGCAGGTGCAGGCGGTCGTCGGCCAGCCGCTGCGAATTCAGGGCATGGCGGCCAACGGCAGTCGCTGTGATGTGGTTTCCGAATCGCCGCTGCAGCCGGCAGCGAAGCATCCGCTGTCAAAAGAACTGCTGCAGGAGCAGTTGGGACGACTGGGTGCTTCGGTCTTTACGCTGTCCGAACTGCAGGCCGAAATCACGGGCGAACCCATGGTGCCGCTGAGCGTGCTGGGGCGGATGCGTCGCGAGCTGCTGCAGCAACTGCAGTCCTCTTTGCCGAGACTGCAGCGACCGCTGTCGCAGCCGGCTGCGCTGGCACGCCTGCGCAACACACTGCCTCCGCTGACACCGCCCCCCGGAAACTCAGCACGCCTGATCCTGCTGTGCCGAACACTGGAACAGCTGACGACCGCACTGAAGGCCGGAGCGGATGGGCTGATCGCAGACTTTGCGGACCTGCGAGAATATCGGCAGGCTGTGCAACTGGCCCGCACCGCACAAATTCCACTGCTGCTGGCTCCGCCACGCATTCAGAAACCCGGTGAGCTGGGCCTGTTTCATATGGTGCGAAAAGCGGACCCGGACGGAGTACTCGTACGAAACCTCAGCGGGCTCGACTTCTTCCGCAGCCTCAGACTGCCTCTCACCGGCGATTACTCACTAAACGTCACCAACGAACTGACGGCCGAGTACCTGATGTCTCGCGGACTGCAGCGACTGACGCCGTCCTATGACCTGAATCGTGATCAGCTTCTGGATCTGCTGCAGGTGCTTCCGCCGCAGTGGCTGGAACTTGTGATTCATCAGCACATGCCGATGTTCCATATGGAACACTGCGTGTTCTGTGCCATGCTGTCCCCAGGAACCAACAAACACAACTGTGGTCGCCCCTGCGACGTGCATCAGGTGGAACTGCGAGATCGTACGGGCATGAATCATCCGCTGACAGCCGACATCGGCTGCCGCAATACGCTGTTCAACGCGGCGCCACAAAGCTCGGCGGAAATCGTACCGGAACTGCTGCAGGCCGGAGTTCGGCATTTTCGGATTGAATTGCTGCGCGAGACACCGGCCGAAATCGGACGGCTGGTGGAACTGTACCGGCAACTGCTGCAGGGACACTGCACCGGTGCTCATGTCTGGCAGTCACTGCAGGCAATGAATCAGGTCGGAGTCACTCGCGGGACACTGGAACCACGCCGTAACCCGCTGGCAATTCTGTAAGAGACATGGCTGATGGCAACGCAATCGGAAATCGGCAGTCAACCTTCCGGCATGGCTCGCATCGCGATGCTGACAGGGTGGCTGCTGGCTGCCGGATTCTGTGTCTGGCTGGAGGGGACCCGAATCCTGCAGCTGGCTGCCACACCGGCCGGAATTCTCGGCTGGTTCGCCGCGTGGAACATTGACACCACGCTGCCGGCTCTGGTTCTGCTGGCCCTGCCCGGCATGTGGCTGCTGTGGCCTGTACCCGGACGCAGGCAACAAGCCCGCACTGAACCGGACTCTGGCAAATCTGCATCCGGAGCCGGCATGACAGTCCTGCTGGGATGCGTTTCACTGGCAATGAGCCTGACTGTCGGACTGCAGCAGATTCCAGTGCTGCAGACAGCCTGGTCCGACAGCGACGCGGACACGGTGTTCCTGTATCAACTGCCCCCGGCCTATCACGATGAATTCAGCTATCTGCTGCAGGCCGAAACATTCCGGGCCGTCCGACTGTCATGGCCACCGCAGACTGTCGGCGGTGATGCTTTCCACCAGATTCATGTACTGAATCGCCCTCGCACAGCCAGTCGCTATTTCCCCTGGACCGGTGTCTGGATCCTGCCGTTTTTGCTGGCCGGACTGCCGATTGCCGGACACTGGCTGGCCGGGGCACTGGCCTGCATGGTGTTCCATCGCATTCTGCGAACGGTGGTATCCGAGTGGGCGGCGAATATCGGCGGACTGCTGCTGGCACTCAGCCCAGGCCTGGCACTGTTCAGCAACCTGCTGCTGGCACATCACCCCACACTGCTGGCACTGGCCGTATTTCAGTGGGCGATGCTGAAAGTGCTCGACCACGGCCGCTGGCCACTGGCGGCAGTGGCCGGTACGGCTTTGACCTGCGCGATGCTGGGACGTCCCATGACCGCTGCCGGCTTTGCTCTGCCATGCGGACTGGCATTGCTGAAGCGACTGATCATGCCCACCAGCACTCAACAGCGCCTGGCGGCAGCCACCACCTCAATCAGCATGGCGATTCCCCTGCTGGCCGGTTTTACAGTGCTGGCCGTCATGAATCAGAATATCACGGGAGACTGGCGAGTTTCGGCGTACCAATACTACACGGACACGTGGACACCACGGCATCGTTTCGGCTTCGACAATGCACGCAGCAGTGCGAAACCCACTTCGGTTCTGGCGAAGTATGACGCATGGGCCACCAACCTGACTCCCGCTGCCGCCGCTGTCAATGTCCAGCAGAGGCTCACTGCAAGTGCCCAGTGGACGCTGGGAATCCCGGCACTGCTGCTGCTGATCCCGGCAGGACTGCCGCTGAGCCTGTCGGCTGATGAACGCAGTCGCCGCCTGCGACTGCTGCTGGCTGCGGTATTCAGCCTGCATGCTGTTCACATTCCGTACTGGTACGATGGAATTCTGCACTGGCATTATGTGTTTGAGACTGCTCCGCTGCTGCTGTTGCTGGCGGCTGCCGGGCTGCAGACCGTGCGGCACACCCTGACACAGCGTTTCAGCCGTCGGACGGCAGTGACCTGGACACTGTTGCTGCCAATTGCCTCGTTGCTGCCATCATGGCTCAGCGCAGAATCGCTGTGGGGACCATCACGCATCAGCCTGGCGGTGTCTGAGCAGGCATATTCGCGAGTTCGCATAGCGGCCTTTCGGCAGATCGCTGCGAAGGTGGCGACCAAAGGTCCCTGCCTGCTGCTGGTGGATGAAACCGGCAGCGACCAGCAGCTCAGCTACATCATCAACCCGCCCGACTATCAGGCCCCGGCACTGATCTGTCGGCTGCCGCAGTCCCTCGCAGAGCAGCAGCAGCTGGTGGCCGCATTTCCCGACCGCCTGCTGTACACCGTGCAGGTGCAGTTGCCCGACCTGCAGATTCGCCCGTGGGTAGTCCCAGCCAACCCCTAGTCGCGTTACGCTCCGCGAAAAGTGTGAAAGGTACCTCCTGCCGAGCCCGCCTGCACCACGATCACTCGCCGTCCGGCTCCTCGAGGTACGTATAACCGTTCAGGGCCTCTTCATAAAATTTTACAAACTGACCGGCCTGTGAATTGTCGATCCGATTCTCTCGCACCGCCACTTCAACCGCCACCTGCAGCCTGTTGATCAGATCCCGCCCACGGAACTGCACGTAATCCAAAACCTCACTGACAGTCTCACCCTTGATGATTGTGTCCAGAATCACGTCGCCCGTTTCGGAAATGTCCACGTGCACGGCATTCGTGTCGCCGAACAGATTATGCAGGTCACCCAGAATCTCCTGATATGCGCCAATCAGGAAGATCCCGAGATAATACGGCGATCCATCAAATTCATGCAGCATCAGCGTCCGCCGGACGTCCCGACGGTCAATGAACGTGTCAATCTTGCCATCGGAATCGCAGGTGATATCGCTAAGAACGGCGTGACGAGTCGGGCGCTGATCCAGATGATGAATCGGCATCACAGGAAACAGCTGCTTGATGGCCCACGAGTCCGGGCAGGACTGAAAGAGCGAAAAGTTGCAGAAGTAATTGTCCGACAGCAGCTTGTCCAGCCGCTCCAGTTCTTCAGGAACAAACTCCATCGCCCCCGTCAGCTGCCAGATGCGGTAACACGTGGCAAAGTACAGATTCTCGGCCAGACACCGCTGCTCAAGCGACAGATAGCCCGTGTTGAACAGCGTCATCACGGTGTCAACTGTTGTCTGAGCGTCATGGAATGTCTCAAGAGCATTCCGCTGAGTCAGACCGCGATAGCTTTGATACAGATCGTGCAGGACCTGCTCGGCGTCATCCGGCGGTGCCAGCGACGCGTCCGTGGTCTCCTCAGACCCCTGCTGCGATACCCCCAGTACCCCAAACACCAGCACACTGTGAAAAGCGGAAATTGCCCGGCCACTCTCCGAAATGATGTTCGGATGCTCCACTCCCGCTTCGTCGCACACCGTCTGCATCGTGTACACGACGTCCCTGGCATACTCTTCCAGAGTATAATTCATGCTGGATTCGAAGTTGGTCTGCGAACCGTCATAGTCCACACCCAGACCGCCACCAACATCCATGTACTTCAGCCCGGCACCGCGCTTCGACAATTCGGTGTATACTCGCGCTGCCTCATTCAAGGCCGCCTTCACCTGTCGAATATTTGTAATCTGACTGCCAAGGTGGAAGTGCAGCAGAGTAAAGCAGTCCTCCATCCCGCGTCGCTTCAGCTCATCCAGCGCCTGCAGGATTTCATTGGCACGCAGCCCGAACTTGGAACGATATCCACCCGAAGACTGCCACCGCCCCGCACCTCGCGCTGCCAGCTTCACACGCATCCCAATCTGCGGACGCACGTTCAGCTTCTCAGCATACTTCAGAATCAGCTCCAGCTCAGTGTACTTCTCTACGACCGGAATCACATGCCGGCCAATCTTCTGAGCCAGCAGGGCCATCTCGATGAATTCGGCATCCTTGAAGCCATTGCAGATGATCGGAGTTTCAGCTTCCGTCATCGCCACCACGGCCAGCAGTTCCGGCTTGCTGCCTGCCTCCAGCCCGAATCCGAACTCCCGCCCGTACTCCACGACCTTCTCAACAACTTCCCGCTGCTGATTCACTTTGATCGGATAGACACACGAATACTTGCCCCGGTAACTGTGCTCGCGAATCGCATCCGAAAATGCCTTGTGCAGCACATAAAGCCGGTCCCGGATAATGCCGTTGAAACGCAGCAGCACCGGCACGTCCAGCCCGCGCATCTGCAGACGTTCCACCAGGTCCTTCAGGTCAATACCGCGCGTGGTGTTCCGGTCCGGATGCACCATCACGTTGCCGCGCGAATTCACTGAAAAGTAGCCGTTACCCCAGCGAGGCACCTCGTACATTTCCGAAGCGTCCACCGTTGTCCAGTGCAGGGGAGATTCGTCGATCATGCCAGGACAGGCTCCGTTCAGTCAACACGAGGGAAGAAAACAAAGACCCGCGTCACAGGAGACGCGGGCTTCAGGTCGCAGACCGCGAAAGCAGCCCCACAGACAACAGCTATCACCGGATTTCATGCAGGAAGCCGACAACAACCGGCCAATCAGGCCTTTGCCGACTTCGTCTCTCCCAGAAACCAGACGAGGAACGGACTGGCTATGTAAACCGAGCTGTAGGTACCGGCCATCGATCCGATCAGCAGACACCATGCAAAACCATGCACCCCGGATCCGCCAAACACATACAGAATCACCACCACGATAAACACCGTCACACCGGTCATCAGCGTACGGCCCAGAGTCTGATTCAGGGAGGTGTTCACGATCGCACTGGTGACCAGCGGATTCTTCCCTCGGACTTCACGAATTCGGTCGAACACCACAATCGTGTCGTTCAGAGAATAGCCCACCAGAGTCAGGAACGCTGCAATCATCGACAGATTGATGCGGAAG
>VFQS010001489.1_pt1 | contig 21367 bp, 16 predicted proteins | sample 3512361 | NCBI WGS metagenome assembly VFQS01 (sample SAMN10412375, study PRJNA504923) | tailings metagenome | isolation source: Relicate 1 Philex TSF3 active mining | place: Philippines
GATGCGTTTTTTTGTTTGCTTCAACCTCAAAGATAACAATTCAGCCCAACCTCTCCCCCTGTGCATTCATGCAACAACGCCCCACACGAAGGCTTTTTGAGGGAGTATAGCGGCGCTATATGACCGAAAAAAGGCACAGTGTGGGCGAAAAAGGGCCTTTTTGACCCCTTGATGATTCCCCGCACAACAAAGTCTAATAGACCTGTTGCGCGGGGAAGGTTTTTTTGCGCTATTGGTTTTATTCTTGCAGAAAGTTTAAATTGCAACATTTTAGGCCCTTCCGGGCAGAACGTGTGCTGCTCTGGCAACCACGGCGTCGCCCCAAAGGCCCTGTAAATGGTTGTTTATGCGCATTGAGTTGAGAAATCTCCAGGTCGAAGACTATTTTGGTCTGCGCGAAGCTATGATAGAAGCCTATGCGGGTATCGGAGGGGACTACTGGTATGCCCAGGACATCAAAAAGCTCCTGGAAATATTCCCTGACGGGCAGCTCTGCGTACTGGTGGATGGCAAAGTAGTCGCTTCGGCTCTTTCCATCATCGTCAACTACCGAAAATACGGAGATAGCCACACCTTTGAGGAAATCACCGGAAAGTACACGTTCAGCACCCACGACCCCGACGGGGACGTGCTCTACGGAATCGAGCTTTTCGTGCACCCGGAATACCGCGGACTGCGCCTGGGGCGGCGCCTCTACGATGCCCGCAAGGAACTGTGCGAGAGCCTGAATCTGCGCGCTATCATCGCCGGAGGCCGGATACCCAACTACAAAAACTACGCGGATGTGCTCAAGCCGAGGGAGTATATCGAGAAGGTTCGCTTGAAAGAAATTTTCGACGCGACCTTGACCTTCCAGATGTCGAATGATTTCCACGTCAAGAAAATCCTGAAAAACTACCTGCCTGGCGATACGGAATCCAAAGAATTCGCCACGCTCCTGGAGTGGAACAATATCTACTACGTGGACAAGGAGCAGCTCATCAACGCCCCTAAAGGGGTTGTGCGCCTGGGCCTCGTCCAGTGGCAGATGCGCCTCTTCGACAACTTCGACGCCCTGGCGGAACAGGTGGAGTATTTCGTGGACGCCATCAGCGACTACAAAGCGCATTTCATCCTGTTCCCGGCTCTTTTTAACGCCCCGCTCATGGCCGAGTACAACCACCTGGGGGAAGCCAAAGCCATCCGTGAACTGGCTAAGTTCACAGAACCGCTCCTGCAGAAGTTCATCCAGTTGGCCATGGCGTACAACATCAACATCATCACCGGCAGTATGCCGATCGTGGAAGAGGGGCGGCTGCTCAACGTCACGTACCTCTGCCGCCGCGATGGGACCTGGGAGAGCTGCTACAAAATCCATCCCACCCCTCCGGAAGTGGCAGCCTGGGGCATGGTGGGCGACTACCGCCTCAAAGTGTTCGATACCGACTCCGGCAGGATCGGCATACTGATAGACTACGACGTCTGCTTCCCCGAACTGGGCAGGTGGTACGCAAAACAGGGCGCCCAACTGCTCTTCGTACCCTTCCTGACCGATACCCAGAACGGCTACAACCGAATCCGCCTCTGCGCGCAAGCCCGCGCTATTGAAAACGAATGCTACGTAGCCATCGCCGGCTGCGTCGGCAACTTGCCCAAAGTGAACAATATGGACATCCAGTATGCCCAATCGGCCATCTTTACCCCTTCGGATTTCGCCTTCCCCAGCAATGGAATCCGCGCCGAAGCAACCCCCAACACCGAAATGACCGTCATCGCCGATGCCGACCTCGAACTGCTCAAAGAACTGCACGAGTTTGGTAGCGTCCAGATGCTGAAAGACCGCCGTCGCGACTTATACGAAGTCCGATTCAAGCGATAGCTATATAATGCATACCGGATTTTAATTTTTTTTCACAAAATTTTTCCGGTTTCTTATTTTTCAAGTGGTTATCTTTGCGCTTCATTTTTAACCAACATGGACGTATGGAGCACAACGAAGTCATTCGATACTCTGATGCAGAACTGGAAGAATTCCGGGTACTGATCGAGTCCAAGCTCGAAAAAGCTGAAAAACACCTGGCGGAACTCCAGGAGCAAATCCTGGAAATCACAGAAAATACCAGCGACGAACACGGCGGCGATTGGGTGGACGACAGCAGCATCAACAACGATGTCGAGATGCTGAACAACATGGCCATCCGGCAGCGCATGCATATCCAGGACCTGGACAACGCCCTCGTGCGCATCAAAAATAAAACCTATGGGATATGCAGTGTCTCCGGCCAGCTCATTGATAAGCGCCGACTGCTCGCCGTGCCCACCACCACCAAAAGCCTCGCCGCCAAAGTGGCCGAACAGGCCGCACCGCCCGTCGAGAAAAAAGAAAGACCCGAACTGCCCGTCGTAGAGGAGCGCAAGCCCACCCCACAGGAAAAACCCACCCCCCAAAAGCGCATCATCACCACCGTCATCCGCAAATCCGGCGCCAAGAAAAAACCACAGGTAGAACTCGAAGACTTCGAAGAAGTGGACGACGACCTCAACGTAGGCCAGGATATGTTCTACGAAGAAGAACAGGAACTCCTCTATGGCTCTGCCTCCGATATTGACGACCTCATGGAAGACCAGGGCAGCAACAGCTCCCGAATGGATGAGGACGAAATAGAAGAAGATTATTAGAGAAAAATTATTTTTCCTGCAGAAATTCCCTTATTTTTGCAGCCTCATAAAAATAGTAACAGTTCACTAAATCAATCAAGGCAAAAGAACATGTTGATTATTGACATCAAGGACGGCGAAAGCATAGACAAGGCACTGAAGCGCTACAAGCGCAAATTTCAAAACGCCGGAGTCATCAAGGAACTGCGCAAGCGCAAAGAATTCGTGAAGCCCTCTGTACAGCGCAGAAGCCAAATTCTCAAGGCCGTCTATCGCGAAAAAATCCGCAGCGAACAGGAGATGCCTACGATGTAAGCTCCCTTCGAATTGTTTTTCATAAGATTGCACCCGGTATTCTTCCCGCGTGTGTTCACTCAAAAGGCTATAGCCCGAACGTTCCAAAAAGAACTTATCGGACTATAGCCTTTGTCATATCCTGAAGTCATGAAAAAAACAGCTCTGCTGGTCGCCTTTTTCGGGGTCGTTGCCTTGCAACCGTCCTTCCTTTCCGCCCAGCCCTACGACCTGATCATTCGCAACGGGCTCGTCTATACCGGTGAAACGGCCGGCCTGCAACCTCTGGAAATCGGAATCCGCGGAGAAAAAATCGCCCGCATCGCACCGAAAGTCAAAGGAAGTGCCCCCAGGGTCATAGACGCACAAGGCCTGGTCGTCAGCCCGGGCTTCATTGACCTACATGCCCACCTGGAGCCATTGACATTGGACCCACAGGCCCAAAGCCACGTCCGCCAGGGGGTGACCACAGCCCTGGGCGGCCCCGACGGCGGCGGCCCCCTACGCATCGGGTCGTACCTGGATACCCTGCAGGCGATGGGCATAGGGATGAATGTAGGCTATCTCATCGGACACAACACGGTGCGCAACCACGTCATGGGCCTCGTCAATAAAGCCCCCGACGGAAAAGAACTGCTCGAGATGCAGCAGTGGATCGAAAAAGGGATGCTGGACGGCGCTTTCGGCATTTCTACCGGATTGAAATACCTTCCGGGCACCTACGCCAAATTGGATGAAATCGTCGCCCTGTCTAAAGTGGCTGCCCGTTACAAGGGAATATATACCTCCCACCTGCGGGAAGAAGGCCTCGGCCTCCTGGAAGGGGTCGGCGAAGCGATTCAAATCGCCCAACTGGCCAATATCCCCGTGGTACTAACCCACCACAAAGCCATCGGAATCAAGATGTGGGGATCCAGCAAAAAAACCCTGGCCATGGTGGACTCCGCCCGCGCCCGCGGCCTTGACGTGGCCATAGACCAATATCCTTATACGGCGAGTTTTACCGGTATCAGCGTACTCATCCCCTCCTGGGCGCTCGAAGGCAATCCGGTTAGGGAGTTTACCCGCCGCTGCGAAGATCCCCTCCTGCGCGACAGCATCAAACAGGGCATTATTTTTAACCTGCTCAACGACAGAGGCGGCGGAGACCTGCGCCGTATCCAGTTCGGCAGCTTCGACTGGAAACCGGAACTCAACGGAAAAACACTGCACGACTGGGCCCTGCAGGAGGGCCTGGAACCCAACGTGGAAAATGGAGCGGAACTGGTCATTCAGGCACAAATGCACCGCGGGGCTGGATGTATCTTCCACGCTATCAGCGAGGAAGATGTCCGGCGTATCATGCAACACCCCCAAACGATGATCGCCTCCGACGGCCGGCTGAGCCAGCCGGGAAAAGATCACCCCCATCCCCGCGCCTACGGCACTTTCCCCCGTGTGCTCGGACAGTATGTGCGCGAGGAAAAGGTCCTCTCCTTAGAGCAGGCTCTTTTCAAAATGACCGCCCAGCCTGCCCTCAAAATGGGCCTCTACGACCGCGGCTTCCTCCGAAAAGGCTATTACGCCGACCTCACCCTGTTCGACCCGGCCACCGTGCGCGACCAGAGCACCTTCGAAGCGCCACACCAGTATGCCACGGGCATCCCGTACGTGATCCTCAATGGCAAAGTCGTAGTGGACAACGGAGAGTACCGGGATTTGCGGGCAGGGAAGGCGCTGCGCAGGCAATAGAATGGTTGGGGGTATGTACAATCTCCCTTAGAAAAAGCACTACAAACCACGGGAATGATTACCTTTCCTTAAAAAAAAGATGACAGACCAACCGATACTCCATAAGCCGGCCGATTGCAGCGGGGGCAAGAGAAGCCGCCTGTTGCGCGCTGTGTTCCCCACCGTTTTGCTGCCCTTGTGTTTTCTTTTTGCCTGCAAAGGCCCTGCGGAGGCACCTTTCGATGCAGCTGCCTACGTGGACCCGCAAATTGGCTCCGTACACGGACGCTGGTTCTTCTATACGCCTGCGGCGCTCCCTTTTGGGATGGCTAAGCTGGCCCCGCACACCAACGCGTATGGGAATTTCGGGAGCTGGGGTCCGGCGGGGTACGACGACCGCCATACTTCGATTGAGGGGTTTGGCCATTTCCATGAGTTTCAGGTCGGCGGGCTGGTGTTCATGCCTACGACCGGTCCCCTGCAAACGATACCGGGGCCTCTGGACAACCCCGACGGGGGCTATCGCTCCCGCTTCGATAAAGCGGATGAGCAGGCAGAAGCGGGCTATTACTCCGTCTTCCTTAAAGACTATGGCATTAAAGCGGAGCTGACCGCTACCGAACGGGTGGGTTTTCATCGCTACACATTCCCGGAGAGCCGGGATGCACACCTGATCATAGACATCGGCCACAAACAAGGGGAGAGTGGTACGGTTACCGATGCCTCCGCCCGCCTCGTGAACGGCAACGAAGTAGAGGGCTATATCGAGACCTATCCGGAATACCTCAAGTTCTGCGACCCCGGCAAGCGAGTGCCGATGTATTTTGTCGCCCGCCTCAGCAAAGCGCCCCGGAAAGCGGGGTCCTTCATAGACTCTCTCCAGTACGACAGCAGCTCTACGAAAGGAATCCTCAACGGTCTGTACCTCAACTTCGACATGAAGGAAAACGAAACGCTGGAAATCCAGACGGGCTTGAGCTATACCTCTATCGAAAATGCGCGCTTGAACCTGGAAACAGAAACCAAAGACCGGGATTTTGACAAGGTGCGCCGCGAAGCGCGGGAAGCCTGGAACGGGATGCTGGGCCGCATCCGCGTGGAAGGAGGCGATAGTCTCGACCGGGTGAAATTCTACACGGGCCTATACCACGCCCTGCTCGGGCGAGGCCTTTCCAGTGATGTCAATGGCCACTATCCGCTGGTAGATGGGAAAATAGGGCAAAAACCCCTCGGCAAAGACGGCAAACCGCTGTACCGGCATTTCAATACCGACGGCTTCTGGGGCGGCTTCTGGAACCTGAGCCAGTTGTGGGCACTGGCCTATCCGGAAATTCTAAAAGAGTACATACAGGCGAATATTGATTACTATAAAGACCGCGGCTGGCTACACGACGGCGTGGCCGCCGGGGCTTATACCAACGGCGTGCAGACTAACTTCCAGGGCCTGCTCATCGCGTCGGCCTACCATGCGGGCATCCGCGATTTCGACGTGCAGACCGGCTACGAAGCAGCCCTTAAAAATGAACTGGACTACCACGACCGGAACCTGGGCAACGGCAAATACGACCTGCACTACTTCGTGCAGAACGGCTATGTGCCGTACAAGGATACCCTCCTGCCCAATGGCTGGATTTTCAACTTCGGCGCTTCCCATACGCTGGAGTACAGCTTCAGCTCCTACGCGGTCGGCCAATTTGCCAAGGCGTTGGGCAAAACGAAGGACTATGAGGCGCTGATGCGGCAGGGTACTTACTACCGCAACCTGTACGACCCTGAAACGGGCTTTATCCGCCCCAAAAAAGAGGACGGTACGCTTCCGGAACCCTTCGACCCGATGAAAGCCTGGGATGGTTTTCAGGAGGGTAACGCATATCAGTATACTTGGTATGCGCCCCACGATGTCGCCGGCTTGATGTCGCTTCTGGGCAAGGAAGAGTTCAACCGCCGTCTGAACGAGATGTTTGAAAATGCCAGTAAGAGCCAGTTCAGCGGGGGCTCGGAGGAGATACACAGCTTTTCCGGCATCGAAAAGCTCTATAACCATGGCAACCAGCCTTGTCTGCACCAGCCCTGGCTGTTCAACTACTCCGGGCAGCCCTGGTTGACGCAAAAGTGGGTGCGTGCCATTTGCGACGATTTTTATGGCCTGGAGCCTCTGCGCGGCTACGGTGTCGGACAGGACGAAGACCAGGGCCAGCTCGGCGCCTGGTACGTACTGGCCGCCCTGGGCTTGTTTGACGTGCAGGGCCATGCGGCTATGAACCCCACGTTTCAATTGGGCAGTCCCTTGTTCGACCGGGCCCGCATACTGCTCGACCCTGCGTATTACGAAGGCAGCGAGTTGATTGTCGAGACGAAAAACAACGGAAAACAGAAGCGCTACATACAGTCCGTGCAATTCAACGGACAGCCCGTAGCGGATACCTGGATACTCCGAAGCGCCCTGATGAAGGGAGGGACCTTGCAGGTCGAACTGGGGGAAACCCCTAATACCGCCTGGGGGGTAGGAACGCCACCGCCTTCCATGAGTACCGAAAAGCAATAGGGGTTATAGACCCAATTACGCCCAATCTCTCTATGGCCGGAATATATCTGCACATCCCGTTTTGTAAAAAAGCCTGTCACTACTGCAATTTTCACTTTTCGACCAGCCTGGGGCGAAAGGACGAAATGTGGAACGCCATCCTCTACGAGTTGGAAATCCGGCAAGACTACCTGCAAGGGGCCGAGCTGGAAAGCATTTATTTCGGGGGGGGCACGCCTTCGCTGCTTTCGGTAGCCGAGTTAGAGCGCTTTTTCGAGCTCATCTACCGTCAGTACCGCGTGCTCCCCACCGCAGAAATCACTCTCGAGGCCAATCCCGACGACCTGGACAAAGGTACCCTCCAGGCTCTGCGCCAAACCCCGGTCAACCGCTTGAGCATCGGGGTACAGTCGTTCTTCGATGCCGACCTGTCGTTCATGAACCGCGCCCATGGGGCGGCACAGGCCATGCACTGCATCGAGGACGCACTCGCCGTTGGGTTCCAGGACCTCAGCGTGGACCTGATCTATGGAGCGCCCACGACCACAGACGCCCACTGGGCATTCAACGTACAAACCCTGCTCGATTTTGGCATCCCCCATATTTCCGCTTACTGCCTCACCGTCGAAGAACGCACGGCACTGTGGCACTTTGTACAAAAGGGGAAAGCCCCTGCCGTAGACGAAGAACAGGCTGCCCGCCAATTCGAATACCTCAGCAACACCCTCGCGGCTGCCGGCTATGAGCACTACGAAATTTCCAATTTCGCCAGGCCCGGCCGCTATGCGCGGCACAATACGTCGTACTGGCGTGGAAAGCCCTACCTCGGGGTAGGTCCCTCCGCACATTCTTTCAACGGAAACTCCCGGCAGTGGAATGTAGCCAACAACGCCGCCTACATACGCCTGTTGGCACAGGAGGGCGAGCCCTGGTACGAATGCGAAACCCTCAGCCCCGAACAGCGCTACCGCGAACTCGTCATGACTGGACTGCGCACCATCTGGGGCTTTGACCCTGAAACCGTAGAACCGCTTTACCGGGAGCGCTTTCTAAAACTCGCCCAACCTCTGCTCGAAAAAGGCCTGCTCCTACATGCCGAAAACGGACACTATACCATTAGCGCCTCCGGCAAACTTCTTGCAGACTGGATTACCGTCGAACTGCTTTAATAGACTGGTTGTGCGAGGGGGATCATCGCAACCAGGCTATTAGACTGGTTGCGCGGGGAATCATCAAGGGGTCAAAAAGGCCCTTTTTCGCCCACACTGCGCCTTTTTTCGGTCATATAGCTAGGCTATACTCCCTCAAAAAGCCTTCGTGTGGACAAAAAATGACTCTTTTTTCCCTCCTCGCTGACCCCGCGCAACCAGTCTATTTATTGCGCGGGGGGATATTTTTGCGGATAGCGCTGGCCCTGGCGTATCTGTGGGCCTCTGCGCCTGCCCCCCTGCAACAAGTCTTTTGAATACGGCATTTTTCCATACCTTTAGGGTTCATTAGCACTGCCATCATGAAATGTATTCGATTCGGCTTGCCCGGCGCCGAAAAACCGGGCATCCTCGATGAACAGGGCCTGCGTAGGGATGTTTCTGCATTCGGCGAGGATTACGACGAGCGTTTTTTTGCTACCAACGGCTTGCAGCGCTTGTCCGAATGGCTCAACAGCCACCTCGCCCTGTGCCCGGTTGTAAGCCCCGAAACGCGCCTTGGCCCACCGTTCTGCCGCCCCTCCAAAATCGTTTGCGTGGGGTTGAACTACGCACTCCACGCCAAAGAAAGCGGAATGGCCATCCCAAGCGAGCCCGTGCTCTTCTTCAAAGCTACCACGGCCCTTTGTGGCCCTTGCGACGACCTCGTCATCCCCCCGGGTAGCGAAAAAACCGACTGGGAAGTAGAACTCGCCGTCGTCATTGGCAAGGAAGCCAGCTACGTACCCCTCGAATCGGCCATGGAGTATGTCGCCGGCTACACTATTCACAATGATTACAGCGAACGCGCCTACCAGTTGGAACGCAGTGGCCAGTGGGTCAAGGGCAAAAGCTGTGATACCTTTGCCCCGATGGGCCCCGCACTCGTCAGCAGCGACGAAGTCGCCGACCCACAGCACTTGCGGCTCTGGCTGAAGCTGAACGGCGAGACCATGCAGGACAGCAACACCTCGGATATGGTGTATGGGGTTCCGTTCCTCGTCCACTACATCAGCCAGTTCATGCGACTGCTGCCGGGCGATATCATTTCTACCGGCACTCCTTTCGGGGTCGGGATGGGGCTTTCCCCCCAGCGATACCTGCAGCCCGGCGATTTTGTGGAACTGGGCATCGAAGGCCTGGGGGAATGCTGGCAAAAAGCGGTAGCAAAGTAAATGCTCCGCCACCTCTCCATACGTTGCATTGCCTTGTTGGGAGCTCTATGCTTTTGTGCGCCGTTGTGGGCACAACTCCACAAAAAAGTACAGGTCATGGGGGGCTATATCCCGGCACCCGAGGCCCCCTGGCAACTCGTTTTCCACGACGAATTTTCAGGGGCTGCGCTGGATACTGCAAAGTGGATCACCTACTACCCCTACGATCCGCAGGGCAAAGACCAGTGCGCCTATTGTCGCACGCACGGCGCCGAAGGTCAGGTCTATCTCGACCGCAACGTGCGGGTGCGCGACGGCTATGCCCAACTCCGGGTACAACAGGAGGCCGTTGCCTGGATGGGCGAGCAGCGCGCCTATAGTTCGGGGATGATCCATACCCGGCCACCCTGGAAATTCAAGTTCGGACGCTTCGAAATGCGTTGCCGCCTGCCCCGCGGCAGGGGCTTCTGGCCTGCCTTTTGGCTCTATGGCTGGGGCGGGAACGAAATTGATATCTTCGAACTCGGTATGCAAGACCCCGACCTCCAGTACACGAATGTGCACCGCGACTTCGAGGGAGGGCATTTTTACGAGGGCGACACCCACTACGGCCCTGATTATTCGAGCGATTTCCACGTTTTTGCCCTGGAATGGGATCCCTGGTCCATCCGCTGGCTGGTCAATGGCTACGAGGTGCGCCACATGACGCGCCTGCAGGAGCAGCGACGCAAGAGACCCGTCCTGCCCGGCACTTCCCTGGAGCCCGGGGTCTATCTCGAAAACCTCCTTATGCCCGAATGGCCTTTAGATGTCATTGCCAACGTAGCCGTAGGGGTAGATGGTGTAACTCCCTTCACCGGCTCGCCCGGCGCGGAAACCGTGCTGCCCGCGAGTATGGACATAGACTATGTCCGCGTCTATCAACGACAGCCGCAGCCAGGCATGAAGGACCTGTGCGCCACTGCCCGGATTACCGGTCCGGACTGGGTTGCTGGCCCGACCCTCTACCGCTTCGAAGGGCCTTTTGTCCGCCTGGACTGGAAAGTGAGCGAGGGCCTGACCCTCCTCGAACGCACTGCCGACGGCATCCTCATCGGACCGCTTCCCGGTGTGGTATTATCGCGGCAATGGGTGGAAGCTACCATAGACAGCGATGGCAGCGGGCCCTGTCCTGCCACCACCATCCGGCGTGCCGTGAGGAAGTAACGAATAGGCCATAGGACTCATGCGCTATTAACAGGGGCGCCGGGGCTGTGTAAAAATCTTTTTAAATGGAGCTATGGTTCTTCCATCGGTTTGGTTTTTGTCGTAGGTTGGGGCGGTGGCTTTTGCTGACGGGTTTGGGGTGCTGCGCTGTACCGGGGCCGCTCTTGTCACAGATACGGGTGCAGGTAGAAAGTCCGGACCGATTGCCTGCGCACCTGTACCGCCAGAGGGTATTGGCCGACACTGCGGCCTTGCATGGCTATCTGCAAGGTCTCCGGGGCGACCTTAACCGCCGGGGTTTCCTGGAAGCCTCGGCAGACAGCGTGGTGCCGGGGGAAGTGCGTAGCTGGCAGGTGGTTTTCCATCGGGGGCCGCGCTACCGCTGGGAGCGCTTGGAGAGCGAGGGGCTTTCGGAGGGAGTGCTGCGCCGGGCGGGCTACCGGCCAGGGCAATGGGATGGCCGATGGGTTTCCGGCGACGCATTGCAGCGCCTCCAAAAAACGCTGGTGGCACAGGCAGGGGACCAGGGCTACCCCTTTGCAGAAGCAGGCCTTGACCGTGTCGTGTTGGACAGTGGGCGTTTATCGGCGCGACTCTATTTGCGCACAGGGCCCAAAATCCAGTTGGATACCTTTTTATTAGAAGGCGACCTGCAGCTTAGGGCGGCTTACTTAAAGCGCTATCTCGGCCTTTCTCCGGGGGCACCCTATTCGCAGTCGGACGTGCTGCGCATCCGGGAGCGGCTGCGCGCCCTGCCCTATGTACAGTTGGACCGCGACCCGGAGCTGCGTTTTTCCGGGAACAAAGCCACCCTTATCCTGCCCCTTTCCCCTCAAAGAGCGAGTCGCTTTGATTTTCTGCTTGGGGTATTACCTAATCATATCGCCACCGGACGCTTGTTTGTCGCGGCGTCGCTGATGGGCGATTTCGTCAATGCGTTTGGTGCCGGGGAGCGTCTGTATCTGCGTTTTGAGCAACTGCGCCCCCAGACCCAGCGCATAGAGGTCGAAGCGTCCTATCCTGCACTGCTGGGGCTGCCTCTCGGATTAGAATTACGGGGCAACTTGTACAAACGCGACACCTCTTTCTTGGACGCGGACATCGCGATGGGATTGCATTATATGCTCTTTGGCAGGAATGCCTTAAAGCTATACTGGGCGCAGCGCAGTTCGCGCCTGCTCGGGTTTGACGCGGAGGAAGTATTGCGCCTGGGGCGCCTTCCTGCCAACCTCGACGTGCAAGCCGGTACCTTTGGAATAGAGCTGTTCTTTGAACACCTCGACGACCCTTTTAATCCCCGCCGGGGTTGGATGGTACAGGCGGATGTCGGGGTGGGGAGTCGCCGAATCGTGCGCAACACCCGCATTGCCAGTTTGGGGCTGGACACCCTGTACGACGTTCTGCCTCCCGTTGCCCCTCAATACCGCCTGGAGGCCGAGGCGGGGCTGTTTATACCGCTTTTTAAGCGCAGTGCGGTACTGGGCAAGGTACAGGTACGCAGTTTGCTCTCTCCGCAGCCCATTTTGCGCAACGAACAGTTCCGCCTGGGGGGGAATCGTTTCCTGCGCGGGTTTGACGAAGAATTTTTCCAGAGCACCCATGCGGTGATGAGTACTCTGGAGTATCGGATCCTCATCGGGGAAAAGTCGTGGCTTTACAGTTTTGCGGATGCTGCCTGGTTGGACAACAGCTTTGCCGAAGAAGTAGCAGTGCGCTACCCACTGGGATTAGGGGCGGGAATCACCTTTGAAACCCGGGCGGGCATCCTGAACATGAGCCTGGGATATGGCTTTCTGCGCGGGCAGCCGACCGACGGGTACCGCCCCAGGGTACACATAGGTCTGATCAGTCTGTTTTAGGCGGGGCGAACGGGTCCAGTTGGATATCCATAGCACAGCGGAAATGCCCTTCAGGGCAGGTTTTGCGTCCGTGCAGCCCACAAGGTCGGCAGGGCAGGGGTGAAGGCGCTTCGACGATGCGCGCGCCGTCGGACAAGGGGCCAAAACCAAAGGAAGGGATGGTCGAGCAGAAAACAGCCGTCACAGGGGCATTGACTGCCGAGGCCAGGTGGACGGGTGCGGAATCATTGGTATAGTTCATGACTGCGTGCTGCATCCATGCTGCGGATGCCAGCAGGCTCAGTGTACCGGCCATATTCCATACCCCACTGCGTCCGCTGCCGGCAATAATCTCCTCGCAGGCCTCCCGGTCGCCGGGGCCTCCGAGCAGGACGACGGACAACTCCGGGGGCAGGCTGTGGATGAGGGCGCTCCATTTTTCAGCGGGCCACTGTTTGGTGAACCAGACCGAGGTAGGGGCGATACACACATACGGTGTAGTGGGGCGGGCCACCGCCGCATCTGCGGGAGGATACAGTTTGGGCCGGCGCACGGGGTGTTGTATCCATCCCTCGAGCAGGGACAGGTTGCGGTCCACTTCGTGCAAGCCTTCCTGGAGGAGATGGGGGAAACGGCGTGTAAAAGCAAAGGCGAGCGGATTCTTGGAGAACCCCCTGATTTCCCGGGCGGCGGACAGGGCTGCCAGCACCCCGCTGGAGGCGAAGCGATGCAGGTTGAGCACGAGGTCGTAGCGCTCGGCACGGAGGGCCTTTATCAACGCGAGTGCGCTGTGTAGTTTATTTTTTTTGTCGAATACGAGGATTCGGCGCAGGTGAGGGTGCCCGTTGAGTAAGCTTTCGTTACCCTTGCGCAGAAGGAAGTCGATTGCTGCATCCGGGTAAGCAGCGCGGAGGGATTCGATGAGGGGCGTTGCCAGCACGACATCTCCCAGGAAAGCCGTTTGAAGGATGAGGAATTTGGTGGGCATGAGGTCTCCCTTCCCTTAGGGCGAGGCTTTCTTTTTGAAGTCGCCATTTTTCCAGGCGTCAAAAAATTTCTTCCAGGCGATGGGGTTGAAGATATTCATAGGAGGACTTTGGCCGTAGTAGTAGTAGCTGCTGGCCTGGCGGCGCAAGTAGTAGTCGGCATTTTCGTTACCGTCGTATTTGACCGTTTCCTGTACGCGCGCCAGGGTTTCGTTGGCCAGGTTGGCGGCGGCGACGCGTTGTAGTTCCGGCGTCACGTCCATAGCGAGGAACTCAAGTCGGAAATTCTCGCGGCTCGGCCAGGGGAAGACGACGGTTTCCGGCAGGTTGATGGTGTCCTGGGTCATGAGCTGGACGATGGAATAACGGTCGTCTTTGAGGTCGCCGGGCAGTCGGAATTCGACTGTTTTATAGCCGATGGCGGAGAAGGTCACCCTTTCGCTTTTTCGGATGACGATAGAGAAAAAGCCCTTGAAATCGGAGTAGGTTCCCCGATTGGAGCCTTCTATATAGACACTTGCATACGGTACGGGGGCGAGTTGGCTAGTGGTGCCGTCCAATACCAGGCCGGAGAGTTGGACCAGGCTGGTATCGGATTGGGCATACAGCGTACCTGCGGAGGCCATGCAGGCCAGGAGCAGGTAGAGGGTAGGTTTCCATTTCATCGCAAGGCGCTTTACTACGTTAGACCGCGCAAGGTCGGCAAAGGTTTGTTGCTTTCGCCTTAAAGGTACGATTTTTTATGCTTTTAGTGCGCGTTTTAGCACTTCCTGCATATCATCCACATAATGGAACTGCAGGCCTTGCAGGTAATCGGGATTTACTTCCTCTATGTGTTTACGGTTGAATTTGCTGAGGATGATTTCCTTCATCCCTGCGCGTTTGGCGGCTAATATTTTTTCTTTTATTCCTCCTACGGGCAGGACTTTCCCGCGCAGGGTAATTTCGCCGGTCATGGCGACGTAGGGGCGAATAGCTTTGCCGGTGAACAAGGAGGTCAGGGCGCTGAGCATGGTAATACCTGCGGAGGGGCCATCTTTGGGGATTGCACCTTCGGGGATGTGGATATGCACATTGCTTTGGTCTATTTTCTCCTGTTCGATGCCCAGTTCGGCGCAGTGGGCTTTGATATAGCTCAGGGCGGTTGTTGCGGACTCCTTCATGACATCGCCCAGGTTTCCGGTGAGTGTCATGTGGCCATTGCCTTTGCTGAGGCTGGATTCCACGAAGAGGATTTCGCCGCCCACGCTGGTCCAGGCCAGGCCGATGGCCACGCCGGGGGCGTGGGGGTCCTGATAGAGTTCAGCGGGGAAAACAGCGGGGCCCAGGATTTTCTCCAGGTCTTCCGGTTTCAGGGTGGGGTCGAAGGCCTCTTCCATAGCTACGTTGCGGGCCACGCGGCGCATGACGGCCCCGATTTGCCGGTTGAGGGCGCGCACTCCGGACTCGCGGGTATAGTCCTGGATCAAGGCGCGCAGGACTTTTGGGTTAAACTTTACCTGATGGCCTTTCAGGCCATGTTCTTTGAGTTGTTCCGGTACGAGGTGGCGCTTGGCGATTTCAATTTTCTCTTCCGTTGAGTAGCCGCTGATTTCGATGACTTCCATGCGGTCGAGCAGGGCTGGCTGTATGGTGGACAGCGAGTTGGCGGTGGCGATGAAAAGGACTTTGGAGAGGTCGTATTCCAGTTCGAGGTAGTTGTCGTAGAACGTGGCGTTCTGTTCCGGGTCCAGTACTTCGAGCAAGGCGGAGGAGGGGTCTCCGCGGAAATCCTGACCTACCTTATCTATTTCGTCGAGGATGAAGACGGGGTTCCCTGAGCCGCTGCGTTTGAGCGACTGGAGGATACGGCCGGGCAGTGCCCCGATATACGTTTTGCGGTGGCCGCGGATTTCGCTTTCATCGTGCAGGCCTCCAAGGGACATGCGCACGAACTTCCGGTTCAGTGCGTGGGCTATGGAGCGGCCGAGGGAGGTCTTTCCGACCCCGGGAGGGCCTACGAGGCAGAGGATAGGTGCTTTGAGGTCTCCTTTGAGTTGGAGTACAGCGAGGTGTTCCAGGATGCGTTCCTTGACTTTTTCCAGTCCGGCGTGTTCCTGGTCGAGCACTTTGCGCACCCGTTTGAGGTTGAACGTATCGGGTGTATATTCATCCCAGGGCAGGTCGAGCATGAGTTCCAGGTAACTGACCTGAATAGAATGTTCGGCGGCCTGGGGGTGCATACGGCGCAGGCGCGTCAATTCGCGTTGGAAATGGTCGCGGGCGTGTGGCGGCCATTTCTTTTGTTCGGCGCGGGCGCTGAGGCTATCCATTTCCTCTTCGGCGGGGTTTTGGCCCAGTTCTTCCTGGATGGTGCGGAGTTGTTGGTTGAGGAAATAATCGCGCTGTTGTTTTTCGAGGTCGCCGCGTACTTTGGTTTCGATGCGATCTTTGAGCTGCAGGAGTTGCAGTTGCGTGTTCATCTCCTGGAGGATAGTATCGGCTTTATCGCGCAGGTTGTCTATTTCGAGGATATGCTGTTTGATATCCAATTTCACGGCCATATTGGAGGCGATGAAATTGAGGAGGAAGTTGGGTTCGTTGAAGCTGCGCAGCATCACCATGGCCTCTGCCGGGATGTTGGGGGACAATTCGACGATTTTCTTGGCCAGGTCCAGGATAGTGGAGACGAGGGCTTCGAACTCCAGGGGGTCTTCCGGGGCGTTGTGTTCCAGGATTTGGATTTTCCCTTTCATGTAGGGGCGTTCCTGTAGGAGTTCCAGGAGCCGGAAGCGTTTCTGGCCGCGCAGGATAGCGGTGGTGGTGCCGTCGGGCATGCGCAGCAGTTTCAGGATGCGCGCTATGGAGCCCACGGAATAGAGGTCGTTTATTTTGGGGTTTTCCACTTCCAGGTCGCGTTGGGACAGGACGCCGATGAGGCGATCGCCTTCATAGGCCTTTTGGATGGCGCGGATGGATTTATCTCTCCCTACGGTAATCGGGATGACGATACCGGGGAAGAGGACCGTATTTTTGAGTGCCAGGATAGGCATTACGTCGGGATAAGGCTCCTGGACCTGGAAATCCTCTTCTGCTTCTATAGAAAGCATGGGCAGGAAATCTCCGTCGTCCTCTATTTCTTTAGCGGTGAAATACTCTTCGAACATATATATGGAATATGATGGTGATGAGGGGTGTAGTCGTCGTAGGATGTGCATAGCGGGGAGAAATGTCAGGTTATGGCGCAAGCGCATCATAAATACTCTGAATTGCCATGACAAGTTTTATGCCAGGATGAATTTCCTGACAAAAAAGCAGGTTTGGGATGATCCTCCGCCAAAACGTCGGATATCAAGTTTATTGCGATTCCTTCATTTCTATGATGAGGGCTGTTTCTGCGGGGGCTTGGGGAGCTTCATCTTTTTCGATGCGCAGATTTTCGATGATGAAGTCCTGTCGTTCGGGAGTATTTTTGCCCATGTAGTAGGACAGGACATCGTCCAGGTCTGTCCGTTCGTTCATGAGCACCGGTTCCAGTCGGATTTGTTCGCCGATGAAGGCTCCGAACTCGTCGGGGGATATTTCGCCGAGGCCTTTGAAGCGGGTGATTTCCGCTTTGCCGCGCAACTTGCGCAGGGCGGCTTGTTTTTCCGATTCGTTGTAGCAATAGAACTTTTGGTTTTTATCGCGTACGCGGAAGAGGGGGGTTTGGAGGATAAAGAGGTGTCCGTTTCGCACCAATTCCGGGAAGAACTGGAGGAAGAAGGTCAGGAGGAGGAGGCGGATATGCATGCCGTCCACGTCGGCGTCGGTAGCGACGACGATGCGGTTGTAGCGCAGGTCGTCCAGGCCATCTTCGATATTGAGCGCATGTTGGAGGAGGTTGAATTCCTCGTTTTCATAGACTACTTTTTTGGTGAGACCATAGCAGTTGAGTGGTTTTCCGCGCAGGCTGAAGACAGCCTGGGTCTGCACATCGCGGGATTTGGTGATGGAGCCGCTGGCCGAATCGCCTTCGGTGATAAACAAGGTGGAGGCCAGGCGGAGATCTTCGGCGGTTTTTTTGGGGGGATCGCTGAGGTGGATGCGGCAGTCGCGCAATTTTTTGTTGTGTAGGTTGGCCTTTTTAGCCCTTTGGTTGGCCAATTTCTGGATATCGGCGATTTCCTTTCGTTCCCGTTCGGACTGGATGATACGTTTTTCGAGGGCTTTTGCGACTTCCGGGTGGGCATGGAGGAAGTTGTCTAGGTGTTTTTTGACAAAATTCCCCAGGAAGGTGCGGATGGTTTCCCCATCCGGGGCGATATGAGCGGAGCCCAGTTTGGTTTTGGTCTGGGATTCGAAGACGGGCTCTTCGATGCGGACGCTTACGGCGGCGACGATAGAGGTCAGGATATCTTTGCGGTCGTATTTTTTGAAAAATTCCTGGACGGTTTTGGCGACGGCGTCTTTGAACGCATTGAGATGGGTACCGCCCTGGGTGGTATTTTGTCCATTGACGAACGAGTAGTACTGTTCGCCATAGTGGTTGCCGTGGCTCATAGCGATCTCCACGTCTTCCCCTTTCATGTGGACGATGGGGTAGCGGAGGACTTCGTTGCGCGTCTTTCGCTCGAGCAGGTCGAGGAGTCCGTTTTTGGACTGTATGATGGTTCCGTTATAGTTGATTTTCAGTCCTGAGTTCAGGTAGGCGTAGTTCCAGAGCTGGGATTCGAGGTGTTCGCGGCGGAATCGGAAGTTTTTGAACACGCTGTTGTCGGGGCAGAAGCGGACCAGGGTGCCATTTGGTTCGCCGGAGTTTTTGACCGGGTGTTCGGTTTGTAGCTCGCCCTGTTGGAACTCGGCGGTTTTTTCGGAGCCGTCGCGCACTGCTTTGACCAGGAAGTAGGAGGAAAGTGCGTTCACTGCTTTGGTGCCCACCCCGTTGAGGCCTACGGATTTTTTGAAAGCTTTGGAGTCGTATTTGCCGCCGGTATTGATTTTGGAGACGCAGTCTATGACTTTGCCGAGGGGGATCCCGCGTCCAAAGTCGCGGATTTCGGCGGATTCCTCATCTATTTTTACGACGATTTCACGGCCGTGGCCCATGACGAACTCATCGATGGCATTGTCCATGACTTCCTTGACCAGGACGTAGATGCCGTCGTCGCTGGAGGAGCCGTCGCCCAGTTTACCTATGTACATGCCCGGGCGGAGGCGGATGTGCTCGCGCCAGTCCAGGGAACGGATGTTATCTTCGGTATAAGCAGTTTTTGACATAGTCGTGTGCGTGTTTTGAACTTTCTGTTAAACAGGGGTGTATCCAAAGGGGTTAAAAAAAACGGGCGGCAGGGGAAACGGATGTCACCTTCCCCGGCGTTGTAAAATAAGGTAGGGCAAAGTATCGCATTATGAACAAAAAATTAAATACTTTTGCAACAAAGATAGGTCTTTTTGCCTAAAACAAAAAACAATTTGTTTTTAACCACATAATTTCTAAACTTGAGCCAGAAAAACCTATACCGGCATCCGGCGATGCAGCTTTTGGAGGGTGCCATCCGTCGGGAGGCGCAGCAGCAGGTTGCTGTCGGTGCGGCTCTGCTTCTTTTGGGAATCTACCTGGCGTACAACACCTTCCACAGCAATGTTCCGCTGATGGTCATCGGGTTGGCGATTGCGTTGATTTCGGCCAAGTTGCTCCATTATGCGGTGGTGAATTTGAAGGAAGGCAACAACCGCCTGTTGCAAATTCTCGAAAAGCAGCCCGGGCAGATTGTCTGGGTGTACTCCGTGGTCGTTGAGCGGGCGCCCTTTGGCATATACCTGTACCGCAGCGGGACGGTCTTTTTCAAACTTGCCGATGGGATGGAGCTCAGCGTACGGCTTCCCGTGCGCTACATGCGCACGATTTCCCGTTTTTTGAACCGTCTGCTGCCCCATGCGACCTTTGGGTATTCGGCCGACCGCGAGTATTCGTTCCGTCTGAGTCCGGAGAGTTTGCGCAAGGCCAATAAGGACTGATTGGTTCCTCATCACGCTCTAAAGAAAACAAGGAATGAACAGGAGGATTTTTTCCAGGAACATCGGTCTCGGAGCCTTTTTGCCCATCCTGGGCGGGCTTTGTTCGCCGCGCGGTGAGGAGCGCTTTGAAGCACCCTCCGCATTGGTCAAGCCGGAGCGCTTGCGCGCGGGCGACAAGATAGGTCTGGTTACGCCGGGCAGTTTCATTCCCGACCGCACATTGGAAAAGGCCATCGCCAACATCCGGGCGCTGGGCTTCGAGGTGGTGTTGGGCAAGCATATCCGCGCGAAAAACGGGTATATCGCCGGCACCGACGAGCAGCGCCTCGACGATCTGCACGCCATGTTCTACGACTCCGACATCCGTGGGGTGTGGTGCGCGCGCGGAGGCTACGGCTGCACCCGTCTGCTCCCCGACATAGACTACGGCCTCATCCGAAAAAACCCGAAGGTGCTGATTGGGTACAGCGATATCACCGCCCTGCATCTGGCCATACACCAGCGCACGGGATTGGTGACCTTTCACGGGCCGGTGGCGGGCTCAGATTTCACGGAGTACACTACCCGCCACGTAAAAGCGGTTCTGATGGACGCGGCCGCCCCGCACGTCATAGATGCGATGAGCGACTACGGCACGGTCAAAAACCCGGAGTTGTACAAGCCTTTGGTGATCCGCCCGGGCACGGTGCGCGGTCCGTTGTGGGGAGGCAACCTCTCCCTGCTGGCAGCGATGGCCGGAACGGAATTCGGTCTGGACGCCAGTGGTAAGCTCATCTTCATGGAGGATATTGATGAAAAGCCCTACCGCGTGGACCGCATGTTGACCCAGTTGCGCCAGTCGGCCAAGCTCGACCAGGCGGCGGCGTTCGGCCTGGGCGTCTTTGCGGGCTGTGTCCCCGAACCCGGCGACGAATCCCTCACGCTGGCCCAGACCGTTGCCGACCGGCTCAGCGACCTGGGGCGTCCCGCCGTATATGGGCTTACTTTTGGGCATATTGCCCACCAGTGCACCTTGCCCATGGGGATTTCTGCCGAGTTAGACACCGAGCAAATGCGCCTGACTCTGCTCGAGCCCTCGGTCTCCTGACCGGGAAAAGGGTTGATTTTCCGCATTGTCGGGTAAGGGTTTTGTCGCTACCTTTGGGGAAATACCCTTGTCATGGAAGTACTCGAGCCTAAAAATCTGAAACAATTCCACCGCGACTTGCGCTGGTCCACCCGCATCTATACGTTAATCGCGCTGATTATCGGGGTGGGTGCTTTTGTATTCGACTTGTGGGGTACGCAGTGGGCCCTGCTCATGATGCTGGCCCTGGGGGTCGCCCTTTTCGTCGAGAGTTTCGCTATTTCCTTTCACCGGCACCCGCGTACCTGGCGCGTCATCCGCATCCTGATTATGCTGGCATTGGCTTTGCTGCTGTTTATTGGGTGATGTAGGGGTTCCTTTTTCACCCCTCGGTTATTCCCCCCGCAACAAGTCTATTGACATAAATCATTTGCTTGTGTGACTTATGTCATCGAGGGGATGTGCATAAAGCCGTTTCTTTGATACCATAATCCTTGGAACAGTAAGAGCTATAATTCGGGTGATTTTAGGGAATATATCGGAGCATCTTTTTGGATGCTCCTTTTTTTTTAGACTTTGGACGCCTGCGGCGCAGGAGTCAGCTAAGATGTTGGGGGTTGAGAGAAAATCTCCATCGCTGCCCCGGGCATTTGTACCCTATTTAACCATTCGTTCTCTGCTTACTTTCTTTTTTTGCTCGCCCAAAAAAAGAAACAAAAAAAGGGCGCCCCTTCGCCCTAACAGCATCGAAAAAACAGCCTTCGCTGTATATCTTGAACGGCGGAG
>VFQS010001491.1_pt1 | contig 21350 bp, 20 predicted proteins | sample 3512361 | NCBI WGS metagenome assembly VFQS01 (sample SAMN10412375, study PRJNA504923) | tailings metagenome | isolation source: Relicate 1 Philex TSF3 active mining | place: Philippines
CCCAAAAGTAAAAGCCTTGCTAAGCAAGGCTTTTACTTTTGGGATTTGAAAATTTGCCAGCTTCTCCCGAACTAACTTTATTTACCTGACTTCGTTAACACTTTAATGGGAGTTGTCGAGCTAGTCGAAATATCTGTTACTACTGGAGCATTGTCTGTAGGCTTAGCTTCAGGTTTAGCATCTGAGACGGCTTTGGCAGCAGGCTCAGCAGATTTAGACTCAGTCTGTTCTGTGGAATTTGTCTTTCTAAAATTGAAATTTTTGAAGTAATTCTTCAATTTATTTGAGGTATTTTCCAAAGCATCACTGGGGGCCGCATCAGACTTGGAATCTGGTTTAGATTTGGTTTCTGTAGAAGTTAGATTCTTAGCTGCTGGCTGACTAATTGGTTCCTTAGTTGGTGCAACAACAGGAGTAGTAATGACATTAACACTGGGCTTAACTTTGACAGGCTCTACAACAGGTGTAGTCTTAACCAAGGGTACAGTCTTAAACTTCACAGATTCTATAGATGTAGGCTTAACTATAGGCGCAGTTTTAACAGGCTCAGGAGTCGATCTAGGAACATACTTAGCCCTTACAGGCTCTGCTGTTGGTTTCACCACAGGCGTTGTCTTGATCGGCGGAACAACTACAGGCATTGTCTTAACTGGGACTGGAGTAAATTTCACAGGTGTAGTTACAGGTGCAACCTTAACAGGCTCTGGCGCAGCTTTCACTGGAGTAACCACGGGTTCAGCTTTGATCTTTACTGGAGCGATCGGCGTTGCTTTGGCAGGGGCTGGGGTAACAGGAGAAACTGGTGCAGGAGCGACAGGCACGACTACAGGAACCACAGGAACTACCGAAGCTGGCGTAGTTTTATCTTCAGGTTTTACTTCTTCAGTCTTAACAGTGGCTTGAGGTGTTGCTGTCGGAGCAGGTGATACAGGCTGTGGTGTTGCTTCAACCTTAGCAGGAGTCACTACAGGGGCAGGAGTTACCTCAACAGGGGTAGGAGTCGGCTCAGGGGTGGGAGTCGGCGGGACATAGTTAGGATCAATGATCGCTTCGATATTGGCAATCTTTTCACCACGCACTAGACGGGAGAGAGTATCAGTACCATTGGGCTGGAAGTTGATCACATGAGCAGTGCTATTAAACACATTGGGAATTGCATCGCCATCATCTTCAAGCAATTCCAACTTCACCCAGTTTTTACCAGACTTCAATCCTTTTAAATAAATTGGTTCCCAGCGATCGAAGGTAAAGCTTTGACCATTAATTGTGGCGCGTACTTGCCAGTCATCAATAGTTGGCTCATCCTTATCCAGCAAATGTAAAGGCGCATTTTGGAGGTAGAAGTCCAACATTACTGGCTCTGCACTATAGGTTCCGACAGGACGGCTATAGGTAAGCAGAGGAGTTTTGGCATCGGGAGTATTTTCGCCAGTCTTCGTTAAGACATTAAAGGAAACCTGTGCATAGGCTCCTTTGTTTTTAAAACTTTCATGCCAAGGACGAGAGGCAAAAGCGCGAATTGTATGGGTTCCAGGAGAGAGATTCTCAAAGGTTGCGGTTTGGCTAAGATCGTAAAGCGCTTTGTATTCTTGGTTATCTAAGGTCACATGGATATGTGGACCTAAACCAAAGTCAGCATTTTTGAAAATCGGCAAATTTTTAACGTCAAATTTCACCGCTACTTGGTCACTATTAAGTACCTCATCAGGCTTGGGACTAACTATGCTTACCTGTGGCTCGTAGCGCTCTAGAAGCCGACTTAAACGTTGAATCTCTGTAGGTGGTGAAACTTCGACAATGTTCGTAGCGACAGTCTCAACTTTTTTGGCGGGGGCTTTGCTCACGGGTTTATTATCACCACCGCAAGCTGTGAGGTAAAAGCACAGGGCGATCGCCATTACCAAGCTAGTTAACTTTTTCCAAGGGATATTTCGCCAATAAGCTTGAACTCGCGAAGTCTTTGGCTTGTCTTCGGGTTGGTTAGAGTTTGCGATCGCGCTCATAAAAACTATGCTCAACTCAGATTACACAGGCAAATATACCGAAAAATGACCTCTTTGCTTATAAAGAAACTTCATTATTTATAAAGCTATTTACAAAAGCACTGTCTAGATTAGGTTTTCCATAAATTGCTTTATGCTAAAAATTGTGTCCTTTCACCGTAAGAGCTATTTCCGTCCATGCAAGTACGCCGCCAGTCTGAATTTGCCCGCCATAAAGGTTATGCGATTGCCGCTATCAATGATGCGCCCCAAAATATCTTAGAAAAAATTGTCTGGCAAAAGGAGCGCGAGGTGGCGCAAATGTATGCCAACGAGTCACTAGATGCGGTGAAAGCTAAACTGGCAAATGTGCAACCAGCGCGGGATTTTTATGGCAGTTTGCAAAATTCCCGTACCCAACCAGCCTTGATCGCTGAGGTCAAAAAAGCATCGCCCAGCAAAGGTGTATTTCGTGAAGATTTTGATCCACAAGCGATCGCGAAAGCCTATGAAATTGGGGGAGCGAGTTGTCTTTCGGTATTGACAGATGCAGAGTTTTTCCAAGGTGGTTTTGAAAATCTGGAATTAGTGCGCCAAGTCGTTGATTTACCGTTACTGTGCAAAGAATTCATCATTGACCCCTATCAAATCTATTGGGGGCGATCGCATGGCGCGGATGCCGTTTTATTAATTGCGGCTATTCTCACTGATGCCGATTTGACTGAGTTACAAGCATTAATTCATCAGTTGGGAATGACGGCTCTAGTTGAGGTACATACTCAAGAGGAACTAGATCGGGTTTTGCAAATTCCTGATGTGCGCTTAATCGGGATTAACAATCGCAATTTAGAAAATTTCGTCGTTGAGCTTGAGCAGACTAAAGTTTTAATGGATAGACTAGATCCAGAAACTAGAAATAAATATCTCTGGGTAAGCGAGTCTGGTATTTATACCCGTCAAGATTTAGATTTTGTGCAAAATTGTGGTGCAAGTGCAGTACTAGTAGGTGAGTCTTTAATCAAACAAGAAAATATTAAACAAGCAGTTAAAAGTCTAATAACGGTTTAGATTCAAACTCGACAATCAAAATATGAGCTAAAGACGATGGTAACGACATTAGCAATTTCTAAATATGTTAATAGTTTGCTAGAAGTAGAAACCAAGTTTTCGGCACAGCAAGCTATTAGCGATCGTTTTTTTAATGAATGGTATGAAGATTTACCAGAGTTGACCGAAGCTGAGAAAGAACGTTGTGATCTATTAAAAGAACGCTATCTTTACCATCGCCATCATGGACATATTAGCGAAGGGCTAGTTAATCAAATCGCGATCGCACCTTTGCTCGAAATGGCAAGCTTTTACGATCCACCTTTCGACATCAGAGCAGAATATCCCGTTCAGATTGAATCGTTAGATATTAATGACAATGAAGAAATCATCTATCAAGGTCGGATTGATACCCTCGTGATTCACAAAAAACTATGGGTACTAGTAATTGAATCAAAAGGACAAGCATTTAGTATCGAATCGGGCATGGCTCAAGCACTTACCTATATGCTGGATAGCCCTAATCAATCACAACCAACCTATGGATTTATTAGCAATGGTGGATTTTCAATATTCCTGAAAGTACTGAAAGGGGAGATCACTCAATATCAGTTTTCCAATGATTTCTCACTTTATAACCGTAAGACTAATGAACTCTGCTCTGTACTTATGATTCTTAAGAAAATCTCTAAATTATTTCAACAAACTTGATCGGTGATCGCTAATAACAGAGGAAATATGAGCCAGAATTTGCAACCATTATTTCAAATATTTCAGAAGTTTTTGCTGCCAGTGATTCGGGTTCTTGTTCTTGCTTATATTGGCTTAGCGATCGCCTTATATTTCGGACAGGCAAATATGGTATTTATGCCAAGTAAAGATGTCCTAGATACACCAAAATCTATTGGCTTAAAATTTGAAGATATTCAACTAACTACTAAAGATAATGTAAATTTATCTGCTTGGTTTGTACCTGCAAAAGATAACAACCCTATTGGTAAAGCAGTGATTTTGTTTTGTCATGGTAATGGCGGCAATATTGGTAATCGTGTTAGCTATTTACCGATATTTAAAGACCTAGGGCTTGCCACATTTTTATTTGACTATCGCGGCTATGGCAAGAGTGAAGGGCAGCCGACTGAGGAGGGAACCTATAAAGACGTTGAGGCAGCATGGCAATACCTCACCCAAGAACGCAAAATCCCACCTCAAAAAATCATTATCTATGGCGAATCTCTCGGTGGGGCGATCGCTTCCTACATTGCCCAAACTACTGCTCAACAAAATCCTCAAAATTCCCCAGCAGGACTGATCCTTGCCTCGACCTTTACCTCAATTAGCGATCGCGCCGCCGAGCTTTACCCATTCCTGCCAATTCGCCTATTATCAAAGTTTTCCTACAACTCGATTGAGCGTTTACCAAATATCAAAATTCCTGTGTTAGTTATCCACAGCACCGAGGATGAGATTATCCCATTTCATCACGGCGAGAAAAACTTTCAAGTAGCCAACGCACCTAAAAAACTAGTTAAATTGCGCGGTGATCATAATGGTGGCTTTCTAGACTCCCTCGAAACTTACCGCAATGGCATCAACGAATTTACGCAAAAGATATAATCGTCATCGACGTAAACAAAAATTACGAATTATTAACTTAGGAATATCTATCTGTGCTGCTAGGTTTCGATCCCGGAAAACAAAAATGTGGTGTTGCTGTCATGGGCTTAGATCGGAAGCTACATTTTCAGGCAGTCATCCCCAGCGCTGAAGCGATCGCTAAAGTTGGTAACTTATTAGATAGTTACCCCATATCATTGATGGTGATGGGCGATCAAACCGCATCTAAGCAATGGAAAGCGAAGTTGCAAGCATCATTCCCCGATTTGCGGATCATCACCGTAGATGAGCGTTATAGTAGTGAAGAGGCGCGACAAAGATTTTGGGACATTTATCCTGCAACAGGTTTAATGAAATTAGTCCCCCGTGGAATGCGATCGCCTGACCGTCCGATTGATGACATTGTGGCGGCTATCCTCATCGAAAGATATTTGAGCAGACTAATTAGCTCCTAAGTAGCTAGGCATAATTAAAAAATAGAACCAAAAGCTGTGGCGCACGCACAGCGTACGCCACAGCTTTTAGGGTTTTATACTTAGTTGTGCCCAGCTAATTAACTCAAAAAAGCTCCAACTTCGGGTGAGTTTTTTTGAGAAAAGTTTTGTCAAGCTTCGTAAAGTAACATTAAGTAAGCTTGAAGCAGGGGTATGTAGAAATGATATCTTTGCACTTGATATCAAAAGCGTATACGCAATTTGGGAGAACATCTCAATGTCAGAAGAACAAGCAACAGCGAGCTTTACCGCTCCTAAACCTACTGGCAAAACCCCTATTTGGGGCGGTAGCACAGGTGGTTTGCTCAACTCAGCCTTTACCGAAGAAAAGTATCTGATCTCTTGGGACAGCCCTAAAGAGCAAGTATTTGAACTTCCTACTGGCGGTGCTGCAACTATGGTCAAGGGCGACAACTTACTCTACTTAGCAAAGAAAGAGCAAGCACTTGCTTTGGGTACACAGTTGCGTAAATTTAAGATCACCAATTATAAAATTTGGCGCGAATTTCCAAATGGTGACCAAGTGTATCTCCATCCTCAAGATGGCGTATTCCCTGAGAAGGTGAATGCTGGTCGCGTTGCTGCTAATAGCGTCGGTCGCAAGATTGGTGACAATCCTAATCCTATAAGCGTTAAGTTTACAGGTAAGGCTACTTACGATGTCTAATTAATAGCCTTGGCTATTACCATTGCTCTCATTCATTTTTATTTTTTGCAAAAGCTACCGCGATCGCTTGATTTCGGTAGCTTTTGTTTTATGAATACGCGATCGCGTGAGTCCCAACGTCTCTCCTATGGCTCATGCTGGTTACACCCTGTTGCAATTTTTAAAAGCACGATGAAGTCGTGCTTTTAAAATTTTCTCTGGGTTTTAATTCAGTGCAACGCGCTGTATGTATCTCAATTTCTTAAAAAGGGCAATCAACCTTAAATAAATGTTGCAAATTTTTAGTACAAATATCTAAATTCTAGCAATATCAAGGCAATCATTTAAAATTCAGCATGAATTAAACAACGCCAACTAAGGAGTATTAGTGTCATAATGAGGCAGACTTTAAACGAAATAAACCTCGAAAGGCAATGGCGAAAAATTCTTCTGCAACGGCAAATAGTCAAGTTGATAAGGCTACCCCGATCGCCCAAGCAGCAAATGCTCAGTTAGCAAAGGCGAGCATCAGCCCTGAGAAAAAGAAGGCGCTCGATGCGATCATGCAAAAGATCGAGAAGGATCATGGCAAAGGCTCGATCATGCGCTTGGGTGATGCGACGAACATGCGCGTTGAGACAATTCCTAGTGGCGCATTGCCCCTCGATCTTGCCCTTGGTGGTGGCTTACCCAAAGGACGAGTGATCGAGGTATATGGGCCTGAAAGCTCAGGGAAAACGACATTAGTCCTCCATGCGATCGCCGAAGTCCAAAAACGTGGTGGTGTAGCTGCCTTCGTAGATGCTGAACATGCCCTCGACCCTACCTATGCAGCAAGTGTTGGTGTCGATATTAATAACCTGCTAATTTCCCAGCCCGACTCAGGGGAAATGGCATTAGAAATCGTTGATAATCTCGTGCGATCGATGGCTGTCGATATCATTGCGATCGACTCCGTTGCCGCACTTGTCCCCCGTGCCGAAATCGAAGGCGAAATGGGGGCTTCCCATGTCGGTTTGCAAGCCCGATTGATGAGCCAAGCCCTGCGTAAAATCACGGCAAATGTAGGTCGATCGAACTGTATTGTCATTTTCCTAAACCAGTTACGTCAAAAGATCGGCGTATCCTATGGAAGCCCTGAAACGACTACAGGCGGTACTGCGCTCAAGTTCTATGCCTCAGTACGTCTCGATATTCGTCGCATCCAAACCCTCAAAAAAGGGACAGAAGAATTTGGGATTCGTGCCAAGGTTAAAGTTGCCAAAAATAAAGTTGCTCCACCTTTCCGTATTGCTGAATTTGACATCATCTTTGGTAAAGGCATTTCCACTCTTGGCTGTCTCGTTGATCTAGCCGAAGAGATGAGTATCATCGTCCGCAAAGGGGCATGGTATAGCTACCAAGGTGACAACATTGGGCAAGGTCGCGACAATACGATCAAGTACATGGAAGATAAGCCAGAATTTGCTCAGGAGGTTGAGCGACAAGTACGTGAAAAACTTTCCGCAGGTGTAGCGGTTTCAGCAACAAAGGTTGCCCCTGAAGAAATTGAGCCTGAAGACGACGACATTCCACCAGACGATTTCTAAATCAAAAATAAAAAAGCAGCGTCTAGCGCTGCTTTTTTATTTAGAAGACCAACATATCGCGAATCAGCCATTTATTATCTTTTTTTACAAGATCATATTCAACCGTATAGTTTGCGTTGTCCTTTGAGGCGCTGCGATCTAGTTCACCATTATTAAAGTAATTACGGGATTCTGATATTTTCGCAACTACCTTCGCTTTGGTATCTCCGTCGGTCGTCACCTTATCCACTTCACTGGATTTAACTTCATACTGCAAATAGGAATTACTTGCTTTTAAATCCTTAGCTCGGCTTTTCCAGTCACTAAGCGCGGGATCTGTCAGGATTTCCTCTAATAAATTATCTTCGTAGGTTTTACCTAACGCTTTTGTTTTAGTAAGCTGCCATGTTTCGATAACCTTGGTTGCCGTCTCCTTATCTAGGGGACCAGGTTGCGCGATCGCTACAGAGTTATTCTCTTTGATAGCTTGTACTATAGGCGCGAGGTTTTTCTCTAGGGGGATGGATGCCTCAGAGCGAGAGGCTCCAGTCAAGGCGCGTAAAGCCCAAACCATTAGCCAAATCGAACCTGCTAGTAAGGCGATCGCTACAACAATAACAGTAACTAAACGACCAAAATTAAACTTGCGTTTTGATGCTGAATGCCCTGAGTTATGGTTAGAACGATTAATTTCCTTAGCAGCATCATGAATATTTCGATTGTTGCGTACAGAGGAAACGTTACTAGGACGACGCGATCTAGGCAGATCGCGCACAGCATTGCCTCTTCCATTGGTGTTGCTAGTACTGCTATAGTTTGGTCTCTCAAGGACAGGCGTACTTGATCGCTGAAACCGATTAGGTGCTTCAGGAGAATAGGTCGAGAGTCTTGGCTCGTTGGTGGTACTGGGTTCCAGATCGCGTTTTGCGTGTGGCTCCTCTACGGGTGCAGGTGTAGACCAACCCAAGCGATCGCCACCGACAGGAGATGTCCAGTCCGACGATAGTGCACCAGTATTTGGCAATTCTTCGAGATAAGCTTGCACCTGCTCATCGGCAAAGTAATCCTTGAGCGAGACAATTTGACTCATCAAATCGCGAAAATGGGGATATACCTCTTCTTGAAGCCAACGTTCGCTATAGAGACATAAGCCAGGTAGCAGATCGGGCGCACCTTCAGAATTTTGGCGAATAAAGGCGATTTGATCATCTTCAGAACTATTTTCGATCGCCGCACTAGCCTCTTCGGTTTGTCCGAGGAGCAAAGCACATACTGCTTTTTCGAGATAAATATCTTGCTTGGCGCTCAGTTTAACAAGCAAACCCTTTGCTCGACGAATCAAGGCAGGTTGACGCTGCGAGAATCCCCGTGCAATTAAAGCATAGACCGCTAAATAAGTGGCGACGGACGATGGACGACGAGCCTCTTCTTCAAACAGTGTTTGTTGCTCGATCGCAGTCATATAGCTGCGTAATTGCTGAATAAAACGCAAAAAGTCATCAATACCGAGGCTAGAGTAGTCATTACCTGAGCCATCGATACCGCGACGAGCCTCAAGCATTTCCTGCAATAGTGACATCCCTTTGCGATGTTCATTAGTATGATTGTCAGGGGATGCCAACAATTCAAGAATCCGATAAGGTCTTAAACGGAATAGATCAGCTTGAATCTCACTACGAATGCTGAGAAATAGTCCTTCTCGCAGTAGTAAGTCTTGGGCAGATTCTAGCGACGATGCAGCAGCTTCATATTGACCTTGTTTCCAATATTCCCGACCGAGATCAAGAAAAGATAGAGATACCGAAAGCAATAGGTCGGGATCATGGGGCGAGATCCTTGCCGACTGGTATTCAGCTTCTTCGGGATCGTAATAGGGTTTCGCGAGGGAAAGGACTTTCTCGGATTCACCGAGTTCGTACAAAATTAGTAATAGTCCTGCAAAGTCTTTTTCGTCAGCTTCAACTTGGGGCGGTAGGGTGGTGACAGGACGCTCATTAGCGCGATCGCTGAGTTCATCAGCAATATTATCTTTAGGGGCACTAATATGCTCGATTAAAAGTTCGTAAGCTTTATCGATGATGCGTTTGCGAGAGGCGATCGCGGCATCAGAATATTCCCGCCTTGGCATAGAAAGCAGGCGATCTCGGTGGGCTTGCTGGATTTTGTCTAGCCCTGATAGGTGTGTTAAACCAAGAATGCGGTAACAGTCTAGGGGAACTCTCACTTTGCTTTTCTACCCAAAACTTCAATTGGAAATGTCGATCTGAGCGCCGATAATACCAACCTGTTTGCCTCTCAAAAAAAGATGCTCCGTAACTAACGCATTGAAATGCACTAATAGCGCATTAATCAAAAAGTATGCGTATGTAATTCTGGATACTCCAAAAACGGAGTACATAGAACGCCCGAATTATACACTAAGTTGATTATCTTGGCGAAAGTAGCTAAAAAAGTAAAAAGTACATAACAAAATGTCAGTAACGAGTCAATTTTTTGTGATGCAGCTTTGGCTCACCACAAAAAAATTAAGAGTCAAGGGCGATCGCCTTGTCAATCGCTAGTTTCTCGTTCAAACGGGTTTGATAGGCTTGGAGTTCTTTAGGCTTAATACCACTAATGATGCAAAAACTATCCGCATCCATGCCCCGCGCTAGCATTTCAATGCACCAAGTATGTCTTGCTTGGGCGATCGCTAAGGATGAGCCATCGAGATTACAGTAGGGCTGCGTCCAGCGTGTCCACATTTGCTCGATTTCTTCTAAAGATAAGGGCTGAAGATCGCCACTCAGAAACATGGTCTCTCCATGATTAAAAGTCTGAACATCTTCCCCTTGATCACCACCTTTGTATCGCTCCTTGATCTCCTGTTTACGGTTCTTTAAATAGGCACTGAGGGGGTTATTAGTTGCCGAGCCGTAGCGATGACCCAAAATCTTTTGATTAACAGGTACTGAGCGTACCTGATCAGAAATATCCTTGGTGCGTAAAATCCCGTGATTGGCTTGAATCTGATAATCCTTAACTCTTAATCGCGTAATATCAACTGCTGTCAGTCCTGCTCCAAACAATAAATAGGCGATCGCATAATCTTTTGCCCCATACTTCTTGGCTTGCAGGAGAATTTCACGTACCGTCTCCGCAGGAATATCGATTATGGGATGGGCGGGTGTTAACTGGCTGACCTCTTGGACAAACATATCAACTAGAGTATTGACAAAATCATCGCGATCGCGCCAGATAGTATGGACATCACTAGTCAAAGTAATAACGGCATAGCCCAAGATGCAAGTATTTAATAGGTTAGCCAGTTTAATCGGTGGCAAAGTATATTGCAGCCGCGAATTTGCCAAAACATCATTAATTGCCGTAGCGATCGTTTGATTTACCTGATTAATACCTTGAGCAAGGGCTTGACGACTCTCGGCAGGATATTGTCCTGCTTCGCCAACAAGCGATCGCACTAACTCAGGAACACTTTCAAGCGCCCGCAAAGAACTCTGGATGTAGTATTTGAGAAAGCGACGCAAATCGCTCTGACTAGAAATATCAGACACCATCAAGGACTCCCCTACTTGAGCCAGTACCAAATATTTTTGCAAACATTCTTGCAATACCGCCAACAATAAACCATGTTTATTCCCAAAATGGCGAAATAGAGTTACTTCATTAACTTGAGCAAAATCAGCGATTTGGCGAGTAGTGGTCTCGGTAATTCCCTTGCTAGCAAACAGCTCCAGTGCTGTGTTAACAATGCGTTGGCGAGTGGGAATTCGAGATACAGACATGGGAGCATGTACCATTGAGATGATTTGCAAGTGATACTTGCATTATTACTTAAAAAACAGTTAGACTTAACATAACTGTAAGTGATACTTGCATCTCCTCACCACCCCCTAAGTTGTTATTTCATGACCGCCACTACTGAAGCCATCTCAACTACACAAAAACTGAACTGGACAAATGTTGCCTTTTTCAGTGCTTTTCATATTGCTGCCCTCGCTGCTCCTTTCTACTTTTCATGGCAAGCTGTGATCCTCACGATCTTCTTGCACTGGTTCCTTGGTAGCATTGGGATTACCCTAGGTTATCACCGCTTACTGAGTCATCGCAGTTTCCAAGTCCCTCAGTGGTTGGAATATATCATTGCTACCATCGGCGCATTAGCCATGCAGGGTGGTCCTGTATTCTGGGTGGGTGGACATCGCCAGCATCACGGTTTTACGGAAGACAATCAAAAAGATCCCTATTCGGCAAACAAAGGTTTTTGGTGGAGCCACATCATGTGGATCATGTACTCCAAACCTGAACATTTTAAGAGTACCTATTACAACAAGTTTGCGCCCGATCTCGCTAGCGATCCTTATTATGGATTCCTAGATAAATACTTCTTGCTTTTGCAAGTACCCTTCGCGGCATTGCTCTATGTAATTGGCGAGAAGTTATTCTCTGGACTCGGCATGTCCTTCTTGGTTTACGGCATGGCTGTACGTTCAATCTTTCTATGGCATAGCACTTGGTTGATTAACTCTGCTTGTCATAAGTGGGGCTACAAGAACTTTGCCGAGACCCCTGACCATTCCACAAATCTATGGTGGGCAGCAATTTTGACCTACGGCGAAGGCTGGCACAACAACCACCATGCTTATCCTAAGTCTGCTCGCTCTGGTTTGAAATGGTGGGAAATTGATCCAACTTGGGGTGTGATTAGTTTACTGCAAACCTTGGGATTAGCTCAGAAAGTTTACATAGCTGAGCCTTGGCAGGCTAAGTAACAGATAAAGGGCGCTAAGCGCCCTTTATCTGTTTTTAAGGGTAAATTGATGCAAGTAGCAAAAACAGATACATTGATGCGATTGGTAATATGTCACCCTTATTTCAATGGGTGATACCAAATCCGTAAAGTTTAGCTATACTGCATCGGCTTAAAAGTAACACCCATTCAGATTTTAAAATCCTCAAAATAGATGGATCTATTTTGAGGATTAATATTAATACATGCGGGAAGTCAATCATATGGATCATCGCCACATCCGATTTAGCGATCGCCACGAAGATGTCGATTTAGAGCAATTACAAGGATTATTAAAGATGGGGGCATTTTGGGCAAAAGATCGCACTGTAGAAGGTTTAGCGATCGCGCTCGCTAACTCCAAACCAGTTGTAACCGTATGGGATGGCGATCGCCTAATTGGACATGCCCGTGCCACTAGTGACGGTGTTTACCGAGCAACCATCTGGGATGTGGTGATCAATCCCGATTATCGCGGTGCAGGACTAGGTCGTAAATTAGTCCAAACAGTACTAGCACATCCCCATGTCTGCAATGTGGAACGAGTATATTTAATGACCACCCATCAGCAAAAATTTTATGAGCATATTGGGTTTGATCAAAACGCTTCAACTACCTTGGTTTTATTTAACAAAGATTTAGACAGCGATCAGCAGTTAATGACTGCGGAACTAACTCAAGCTAATGCCTAATAAAAAAATAGGTGGTGCAAAGCACCACCTATTTTTTTATTTAAAAGCATCTTTAATAATTAATTGATTAGTATTTGCAAATACTGCTAGACACTACAACTTATGTAACGATGTAATATAAGTATGTGAAATATACATTACCTTATTTCTTTTATTATCCCATTTGATTTTGGTGGGAGTCCATGGTCGAAACATCGTATCGAGAACAAAAACGTACAAGAAGTGAATTTGAGCGCCAATTACATCGCCTTGAGCAAGATACTTTGCGAATGGGTGCACTTGTCGAAAATTCATTTCTTTTAGCTCACTCTGCCTTATTTGAACGCGATCTAGAAGCTGCTACTCGCATCGATCCTCAAGACAAGCAAATTGATCAGATCTATCGTCAAATTGAAATGGATTGCATCAATTTAATTGCTTTACAGTCACCAGTCGCTCGCGATCTCAGATTATTGAGTGCTTTGATGCAACTAATTCGTGATATTGAACGCATTGGCGACTACGCCGAAAATCTTGGAGATATTGCAATTAAGCTTTTCCCTTATGCACCATCTCCTTATTTAGGTGAGTTGCAAACTATGTCTAATCGCTGCCGAGCTATGCTTGCCATGAGCTTAGAAGCATTAGCTAACCTTGATGAAAATATTGGTCTTGAAATCAAGGCTAAAGATGATGCCGTTGACTATGACTATCAAAACATCTACAACCTCCTTGCTTCCCAAAGGGGATTTGGTGAACCCATGGAACCTGTAATGCTGATGGTTTTAGCAATTCACCATTTGGAAAGAATGGCGGATCATGCAACTAATGTGGGGCTAAGGGTTGCATATATTGTGACGGGAAAACTTGGCTAGTTAGCTAAAAATCAAAAAAGGCTGTGGCTTAAGCCACAGCCTTTTTTGATTGACGGATAGTTTTGACAAATGCTCTTAATCAATTTTCCCCAATTGTTTTTTGTTAGAGCGTAAAGCGCTATAGCACGGTAATCTAGATTAGGTGTTACACAGCACTTAATCTAGATTACGTGGGAAAGTTTTAAGGATTGCAATGAAGTCATATTTGGCGGCCGCCGTACAAATGACCAGTGTCTCGGATGTAGACAAAAATCTTGCTCAGGCAGAAGATTTGATCCAACTGGCAGTGAATCGAGGAGCAGAATTAGTCTGTTTACCTGAAAACTTTCCGTTTTTGGGCGATGAAAGTGAAAAAATTAGGCTTGCTACAGAAATTGCAGAGAAAAGCGAAAAATTCCTGATTACGATCGCTCAACGCTATCAAATCCTGCTACTTGGTGGTGGTTTCCCAGTACCAGTATCTAATGCTAGCAATGGTAATGCAGGCAAGATGTACAACACAGCTCTGTTAGTTGGTCGTGAGGGTAAGGAGCTCGCTCGTTATCGCAAAATGCATTTGTTTGATGTCAATTTACCCGATGGTAATACATATCAGGAGTCAGCCACGATCCTCGCTGGTGAAGAAGCACCGCCTGTTTACTACTCTGAACAATATGGCAATCTAGGGCTATCGGTCTGCTACGACGTGAGATTTCCCGAACTCTATCGCCACTTGTCTAAGAATGGCGCAAATGTCATGTTTGTGCCTGCTGCCTTTACTGCCTTTACAGGTAAAGATCACTGGCAAGTCCTATTGCAAGCAAGGGCGATCGAAAATACCAGCTATGTAATTGCTCCTGCTCAGGTAGGAATGCATACCCCACGTCGTCAGTCCCACGGACATGCGATGATCATTGACCCTTGGGGCATTGTCCTTGCTGATGCTGGCGATCGCACAGGTGTAGCGATCGCGGAAATTCAACCATCACGCATCGATCAAATTCGTCGCCAGATGCCATCATTGCAACATCGCACTGTTTTATAAATCCTATGGCTCACGCTCCACGTGAGCCATAGGATGCAACTCAGCTATTCATCAAAATAATGACCCTGAATAAGCAGCACAATCTTCTTTCTGAAGACTTATAGCTTTTCGGACTGGTTCTAGTGGATATGTATTAAAATCATTTCTTATAATGTCGAGCTAACAGAGTCCCTAAGCTTTACTAAATTCCTTTCTAGCACGAGCAGTTATGCAATCCTTCCCAGTGCTTGGTAACACGATCCGTCCGCTTCAACATCGAGATCTAGAGTTTATCCAGCGATTTGCTTCGCCCCAAGATCTCGAACAGATTGCTGTCAGCGATCTTAGTGGATGTCGCAGTCGTCAAAAAATTAATTTACATCAGCTCGCCAGTTGGTTGCCTGCACCTGTACAAGTCCTTCTCAAACCCTATGTAAGAGCTTATGTCTCAGAATGCAATGGGGTTATTCAAGGCTTTATTCGGGTTTCACCTTTTAATAACAACAGCAGTACTTGGAAGATTGATCGTGTGGTGGTTTTACCCGAAGCTTATAACGGTCAGACCAATGTTGGTACACAACTAATCCGCTATTGCCTAGAGTCTTGCTTGGAGGCACGGACATGGGTCTTGCAGGTTGATATCAACCAAAAAGACATGATTGCTCTCTATCGTCAAAATGGATTTCAACCGCTCGCTCAATTTACAGATTGGGAGATCGGTTCCGAAAGTCTAAAGGAGCTAGCCCAGCATTCTCCTGATTTGCCAAACTTGATGCCCGTCAGTAATGCTGATGCGAGCTTACTCTATCAACTAGATACGGCGGCAATGCCACCGCAGATTCGTCAGGTTTATGATCTAAATGTTGATGATTTCCGAGCTAAGGTAGTCGATAAGCTAATTAATCATGGTTCCTTGCTGATTAACCAGTTGCAAGATGTCTCTGGCTATGTCTATGAGCCTCAACGCAAGGCAGCGATCGGGTACTTTTACTTGCTATTACAACGTCCTGCCGTAAATCAATCTAGTGAAAAACTCGTCCACCATTGCCAGCTCACGGTGCATCCTGCCTATACATGGCTTTATCCTGAATTAACTTCGCAAATTGCCCAAATAGTAATCAAGCAATCTCCTGAAGGATCGAGTTTACAACTTTCCTCAGCAGACTATCAGCCTGAGCGCGAAGATTATTTAGAAAGCATTCAGGCTCAACGTCAAGGTCATTCTTTACTAATGGCGCGATCGGTATGGCATAAAATCCGTGAGACTAAGCCTGTTCTCGATGGCTTACAACTATCACGGATGTTGTCAGGGTTGCAACCAAACCAAAAGCCAATTCCGGGAAGAATTGAGACTTTGCCACAACAGCATCAACATACTGACGAGCCGCTTTAGTATTCAGATAGGTACATCTATTTGGTGGTATATCAACTACACCAATCTCGTGAAGTACAGGGTTTTGCCCAAGCCAAAAGCTTGGGCAAAACCCTGTACTATTGTTTTCTTGAAAACAGCTATAGCGTTTTCCCATTAAGCGCAGTACAGAGTTTTTTCTTGCCAAAGGCGAGCAAGCATTTCTGTACTTCACTAAAATTAAGAAATTTTAGCTATGCTTAATTATGATATTTTCAGTATCAGCGATGCTAAAAATAACAATTTGGTTCAATTTATACAAAATGATGATCCATAAAATCGCTAGGATTAGATACTCGAAACTTAGGCATTGGATGCACCTTAAAGACGCTTGACTATGAAAATTCTCAAAATCCAAACATTACGGGGTCCAAACTATTGGAGTATTCAACAGCATCAGCTTGTAGTTGCACGCCTAGATTTAGAGGGTTTTCAAGTACAACGGGCTAGTTTTTATCAAAACCTAACTAAGGTTTTGCCTAGTCTAGCGGAAAAAGATCTTGCTCAACGTCAAAATCTGAGTGATGCTGATTTTTTAGCAGAAGTCGTTAAAGACATTGCGATCGCATTGCAGGGATACGTTGGTATGAAGGTCGAGTTTGGCGCAACCCGAGCAACGGTTGAGCCAAATGTTTATCAAGTAGTCTTTGAATATCAAACAGAACAAGCAGGACGTTATGCAGCCCGTGCTGCTGTCAGGATTTGCACGAGTATTCTGGAAACAGGAACCTATGCTACCAGCGAGTTGCAAGAGGATCTCAAGGATTTAAGGGATATTCGTCTTGATGGTCAATTAGGTCCAAGTACCGAGTCAATAGTTGCTGAGGCTAAGGCAAGAAAGATACCTTGGTTGGAGCTGGGTAGCCGAGCCATGATTCAACTGGGCTATGGTGTACATCAAAGTCGTATTCAAGCAACTTTGTCTAATAAGACAGGCATCTTAGCGGTTGAACTTGCCTGCGATAAAGAGGGAACCAAACAAATTTTGCGAGATTCGGGCGTGCCCGTGCCGAGGGGAACGACGATCCGATCGCCTAAATATCTAGAAGATGCGATCGCTGAAGTTGGTGGCTTTCCGATTGTGATTAAACCTCTTAATGGTAATCATGGACGTGGAATCACCATTGATGTACGCACGATCAAAGAGGCGATCGATGCCTTTGATATGGCGCAGGAAGTCTCTGAGGAAGTAATTATTGAGCGCTTCCATACAGGTCGCGATCATCGCGTCTTGGTCATTAATGGCAAATTTGTAGCTGTAGCTGAGCGTGTGCCAGCAAATGTTACAGGTGATGGCGTATCCACAATTTCGCAGTTAATCGAGATTACCAATCAAGACCCTCGCCGTGGCGATGGTCATGATAATGTGCTTACCCGTATTGAAATTGATCGCACGAGTTTAGATATCCTTGCCAGACAAGGCTTTACCCTCGAATCCGTACCTCCTAAAGGACAGGTTTGTTATCTCAAGGCAACCGCTAACCTCAGTACAGGAGGCGTATCTGTAGATCGCACTGATGAGATTCATCCAGAAAACGTTTGGCTAGCGGAACGGGTTGCTCGCATTATCGGGCTCGATATCGCAGGGATCGATGTCGTTACAGAGGATATTTCCTTACCAGTACGCCAAACTGATGGCGCGATCGTTGAGGTCAATGCTGCCCCCGGATTTAGAATGCACACTGCGCCCAGCATCGGCACACCACGTAATGTTGCTGCACCTGTAATTGAGATGTTATTCCCCGCAGGTTCGCCGACACGAGTTCCGCTCGTGGCGATCACGGGTACGAATGGTAAAACTACGACTACACGCTTGATTGCTCATATTTTCAAGCAAACAGGTAAGCGGATTGGCTATACCACTACTGACGGCATTTACATTGGCGAATGTTTAGTCGAAAAAGGTGATACGACTGGTCCCTATAGCGCTCAAGTAATTCTAAGAGATCCTACTGTCGAAGTCGCTGTACTCGAAACTGCGAGGGGGGGCATTTTGAGATCGGGCTTGGGCTTTGATGGTTGTGATGTCGGTGTAGTGATGAATGTAGAAGCAGATCACCTTGGCATTGGTGACATTGATACCATTGATGATCTTGCAAGATTGAAGAGTGTTGTTGTCAGAACTGCCTTACCCAGTGGCTATGCGGTACTCAATGCCGATGATCCATTGGTTGTGGCAATGGCAAAAGAAGTACAAGCCAAGGTTGCTTACTTCAGCATGAATCCTGATAATCCTTTGATTACCTCGCATATTGCCCAAGGTGGGCTTGCGGCTGTGTATGAAGAAGGATATCTCACCATTCTTAAAGGTGACTGGAAATTACGGATCGAAGAAGCAGTAAATGTACCTTTAACACTCGGTGGTCGTGCTGCCTTTAATATTCAAAATTCTCTTGCCGCAAGCTTAGCCGCCTTTACACAAGATGTCCAGATCGAACAAATTCGTCAGGGCTTAGCTACCTTTGTTGCCTCTAGTGCTCAAACCCCTGGACGGATGAATCTGTTTGACTTGGGTAAATATCATGCCTTAGTAGACTATGCTCATAACCCTGCGGGATTTAAAGCGATCGCTGATTTTATCCAAAAATGGGAAGGTGAAGCGATCGGTGTCATTGGTGCTCCTGGCGATCGCCGTGATGAGGATATCGTTGAACTGGGGCAACTAGCGGCAGGTATGTTTAGTCGCATTTTTATTAAAGAAGACAAAGACTTACGAGGACGTAAGCCTCGTGTGGTAGCGGATCTCCTGCGTCAAGGTGTGGAAGAAGTGAATAGCAATATTCCCTGTATTACAATTCTTGATGAAGCGGAAGCCCTCACAGCCGCTTTAGATAGCGCCCCTCAGAGCGGTCTCGTTGTTGTATTCCCCGATAAAGTGGATGCAGCTATTGCTATCATTGAAGCGCGAAAGTCTAAATTGCAATAATAACTGCGATAAAATCCGCCTATGCCGCGTGTAATTTGCCTTGGCGAAGTCTTAATCGATCAAATTGCTGAAGATGCGGGTGTTCCCTATGACCAAGTAAGTACTTGGAAACCTTATTTAGGTGGAGCACCTGCTAATGTTGCCTGTGGCTTAGCCAAGCTGGGAACACCAGTTAGTTTAATTAGTGCTGTGGGACAAGATGCCACAGGAGCTGACTTACTTAAGCAATTGGGAGTCGCAGGTGTAGAAACTTCGGGGGTACAGGTGCATCCTGAAGCTGTGACCCGTGAAGTATATGTCACCCGTGATGCTAAGGGCGATCGCCACTTCAATCGTTTTAATGGTGACGCTCAGACCGTCTTTGCTGATACTTTGCTATCGGCAGAACATTTGCCAGCGCATTTATTTGTCGATGCCAAGTTCCTTGTATTAGGGACTTTGGGGCTAGCTAATCCTCAAACTTCAAGGGCGATCGGTCGAGCACTCAAGCTTGCCGAAGAGAATTTTGTAAAGGTTATTGTTGATGTGAACTGGCGAGCCATGTTTTGGAAGCATCCCGAACAGGTGGCTCAGTTGTTGCCAGTATTGCTGCGATACACTGATTTCCTGAAACTAACTGAAGATGAAGCCAAGCTGCTCTTTAGGTTAACTAGTCCTGCGGCGATCGCTCAAGCCTATAGCCATCTTGAAGGCATTATCATTACCAATGGCGATAAGGACTGTCGCTATTATTTAGGCGAAAAACAGAGTAAACATCCTGCTTTTCCTGTCTATTCGATTGATACAACGGGTGCGGGGGATGCATTTTTAGCTGCCTTCATTCACAAGATCTATCATCGACCTCTTACCCAACTGCAAGATCCTCAATTTGCCGATGAGGTAATTTCCTATGCCAGCGCCGCAGGTGCATTATCCACTTTGGATATGGGAGCGATCGCAGGACAACCAAGCGATCGCCAAATTCGTGAATTTTTAGCCATGCGCGAAGCAAAACACTAAGTTTTATAGGTGGTGCTTCGCGCCATCTATAAACAAGAACAGAAACTACTATGCACGCTCTCTCTTTGCCAACTTGGATAATTCATGTCTCTAGCGTGATCGAATGGGTTTTAGCAATTTGGCTCATTTGGCAATATGACAAGCGAAACCCCGATCGCGGATGGCGCGGTTTAGCATGGGCGATGTTTCCTGCTTTAGTGAGTGCCATGTGCGCGGTGACTTGGCATTTTTTTGATAATGCTGACTCTTTAGAATGGCTAGTAACCGTTCAAGCTGCCATGACCTTAGTGGGCAATTGCACTTTAGCGATCGCTACCTATTTCATTTGGAAAATTTCGCGATCGGTTGAAACTTGATAAATCTATGTCCAAAGAAACTCTATTCGGATTATCTCTGTTTCCATATCTTGCCTTTCTCTGGTTTGCGACGAAATCAAAGCAATTCCCTAAATTGGGGCTCTGGGGTTTTTATGGCACATTGGTGTTTGTGGCGATTACCATCCCCGCAGGAATTTATGCTCAAACTAAATATCACGATGTATTAGCGAATGTGGATTGGCTACATGGTAGTGCCGAATCTTTTTTAACGATGACCAATATTTTGTTGGTCTTGGGATTTAAAAATGCCCTTAAAGCTAAGGAATAACTGGCAGTCCTAAATTATTGAGTTAAGGATGGTCGGCGCGAAGCGCCGACCATCCTTAACTATTTAGCACTACCGAATAACTCTATGGGTGCACCTCCTTTTTGAGGATTATGATCGCTATAATGAGCAATTATGCGGATCATGTTGCTAACCGCCGAGACGAGGAATTTATGAACAAGTATTATCAATACATTTCTCAAGTTTCTATGGTCGCAATTTTGGCGATCGCTGGTGCTGTAAGCCCAGTATGGGCGCAAAAAGAAGAATCGATCCAGCCAAATAAAGGCGATGCGGAGCGGTTGCGACCTGCCAAAGGTCAACCGATTGTGCCGACTAATACCGACCAATTTTCCTTAGAACGCGATTTACCAAATTCCAATCTCAAGATTCAGAATATCAATTTTGATGTTGAGGCTATTCAGCCAGTTATCCCTGGTAATTACAATGCTTCGCCTCAAAAAGTTAATCGCTCTGGCACTTTCAGCAGCGATCCTCTCAATGCTGTGCAGATTTTCCAAGAGTCAGGTACATCGCTTCGTGAGAAATAATTAGCAACAGTGCAAAGCACTGTTGCTAATTATTTTGATGTCGCCCGCTACGTAGGCGACATCAAAATCTAGTTTAAGGGACTTGCTATTAATTAAAGTACCTGTGGCTTCGACTCCGCTCAGCCAACG
>VFQS010001495.1_pt1 | contig 21308 bp, 17 predicted proteins | sample 3512361 | NCBI WGS metagenome assembly VFQS01 (sample SAMN10412375, study PRJNA504923) | tailings metagenome | isolation source: Relicate 1 Philex TSF3 active mining | place: Philippines
TGTAGGCAACAGCAATTGGGCCTGCGACAGCGGGAACGTAAGTGAAGTCAAACTTAGGTTCGGCACCTTTCTCATAAAGTGAGTCTGAAGCGCCAAATGCGGTCTTGCCATCAGCAAAGTCTTTCTTTCCAGTACCGGAACCTGCAGGGTTGTAGGTAACGGAATCGGTGGTGTATCCAGCGATACACTCGGCGAACATCTTGCCGGCGTAGGACGAACCGGAACCTGAGATTTCAGTTGCGTGGGCAGCTGGCGCTACCACAAGTGAAGCAACTGCGATAGCAGCAGAAGCTAGGACTGCGGGAAGTTTCCGCATTTTGTCTCCTTCGATTTGTTTGTCTGGTGAACAACTACAGACAAGTCCTGGATGGTTAACAACGACCCCTGAAGTTGATTTACTGCTCGCGAACGAATGGTTAACGTTTGGCTAACCAAAATGGCCGTTGACATAGGCATTTGTCCGAGGATCAATCGGTCCGTGGAAAATTCGCTCGGTCTCGGCGAATTCGACCACATGACCAGGCTCACCATCTTCTGCTAAGAAAAAGGCAGTTTGGTCTGAAATGCGCTGTGCCTGCTGCATGTTGTGGGTGACAATGACAATGGTCATTGAATCCTTGAGTTCCATGATGGTTTCTTCAATTCTTCGTGTTGACCCTGGGTCTAGAGCAGAACATGGTTCATCCATCAGCATCACCTCAGGCACCATAGCTAAGCCACGCGCAATGCAAAGTCTCTGCTGCTGACCTCCGGAAAGGGAAAGTGCGGGTTCCGTGAGGCGATCCTTCACTTCATTCCACATCGAAGCTCGACGAAGCGAAGTTTCCACTAGCTCCTCCTCGTTATCGACTTTCTGTCCAGAAAGTCGAAGGCCCGAGATGACATTGTCCTTAATTGACATGGTTGGGAAAGGATTCGGTTTTTGGAAGACCATGCCGACTTTTAGTCGGACGTCAACTGGATCCACTCCAGTCTCGTAGATGTCCTGACCATCTAGCAGCACTCTTCCAGCAAGGCCAGCGCCAGGAATCAATTCGTGCATTCGATTGAGAGTTCTAATGAAAGTGGACTTACCACAACCCGAGGGTCCAATCAGAGCCGTGACCTGGTTCGAGGGGAAAGTTAGTGAGACGTCCCTCAAGACGTGCCTAGCTCCGAACCAGACATTGACTTTGTCAGTTTCTAGATGGTGGGTTTGGACGAGACTCATTTTTTCTTTCCTGACTTTCTTTGGGAGGAAGCGATTCGCGCTGCAGAGAAGATGATCGCCACCACGATGAGAATGGTTGCCGCCGCACCCCAGGCTCGAGCAATCGAGCCATCGGTGCCAAAGGAGAGATTTAGGAATAGGTAGGTTGGTAGCGATGCAACGCCACCATCAAACATATTTAGATTTGTCACATTATTGGTGAAGATTGTCAGCAAGAGCGGGGCAGTCTCCCCGATGATGCGAGCAATTCCCAAGAGCACCGCAGTTATGATTCCTGACTTGGCGGCGGGCAGTGTCACCATAAGGAAAGCTCTCCAGGAAGGTGCGCCTAGTGCTAATGCACCATTACGGAGCTCTTTCGGAACGAGCCTCAATGCCTCTTCGCTGACCCTCGCTACCGTTGGCAACATGAGAGGAACTAATGCAAGTGAGCCCGCGTACCCGGCATAGGAGGAAACTCCTGTTGCAATGAACATGGCGTAAATGAAAAGGCCCGCCACAACGGATGGTAGTCCACTCATTGCCTGGAGAAGGGTCCGGATCAAGCCCCGGCTCTTACCCTGGGTCTCGGTGATGTAAACCGCTGTTGCTATACCAAGTGGAACAGTGATGGCAGTGGTGAAAGTAACAATCATCAAAGTTCCCACTAGAGCGTGCCCCAGCCCACCGTAACTGAGATCAGTAGTGGGGCCCACGTAACGATTATTTTGATAGAAAAAGTGGGGACTTAGGGCTTGAAATCCGGTTGCGAACACGGCAATGACAACACTCAACAGCATCACTAAAACAAAAGCTGTAAGGAAGAGTGTGACCACAACCAGAAGGCCATCTGGAATGCCTCTGCGACCATAACCAACATAGCCTGCATATGCTCCACCCAAAAGTTGCAAAGGAAGAAAAACCGCGTACAAAACAACTATGAAGTTCAGGCCAGAAATTAGCCAAAAGCCTGTTGAAAAAACAATCGGCAGAATGGAAGCCACGACCATTGCAGACATTAGTTTCGAATCGATCTTGGTCCAAGGTCGAGCCTCTTTAGGTCTTGCAAGCATCTCTAGAGTCATGCCTGCCTCCAAGGCTGCGCCTTTGTAACAATCCAGGATGCGATTGCGTTCACAATTAGCGTGACAACGAAGAGAACAACACCCGCGGCCATCAAGGCAGCCAGTTCAGCTTGGGTTGCCTCAGCAAATTTTGCCAAAACTAGAGAAGCGACGTTTCCGCCCTCCGGCATCAGAATCATTCCCCAATTGAAGCGATCGTAAACCAAATTCAAAACGAAATAGATGGCAACCGTCTCCCCCATGGCTCTACCGAGGGCGAGCAAAGTACCGCCCACAATTCCCGATGCAGAAGTAGGGAGAATTACCTTGCGGAAAGTTGACTCAGCGTTACCTCCCAAAGCTTGAGCTGCTCGAATAACTTCCTGGTCCATCTGGCTAAATATTTCTCGGGTAACCGAAGCAATAATCGGGACAATCATGATGGCCAAAACTAGAGAAGCAATGAATGGGGAGTTAGCAAAAGTGCCTGCATCATGGGCAAAAATAGGAATCCATCCGAACAAATCATTCAGTATGGCAGCCCACTCAACCGCAACAGGTACAAATGAAAGTAGACCCCAGAGTCCAATAACAACCGATGGAATTGCAGCAAGAAAATCAACAAGTATGACGGCACCTTTTGCGATTGCCTTTGGGGCAATAAATACGATGAAGTAGGCAATTGAAATGGCCATTGGGACCGCAATGGTAGTCGCCATCGCGGCAATCAATAGCGTTCCGTAAAGCTGCGGACCTAGTCGAAGAATCGGTGGATCAACAGATGTGTCCCATCCTGTTCCAAACACAAATGGCAACACGCCTTGTTCCTCGAAAGCTGGCCATGCACGCTGCATCAAGAAAAAGAGAATCAGCAGAATAATTACAATTGCCGAATATGCCGCGCTCGAAGCAATTCTGAAAAAAACCTTGTCAGCTTTTCTAAACGGCCTAAGTTGTAGGTTGCGTTTGACTGGCGTTTGGCTGGACATGCCAGAAGCCTGAGCCAGCCAGGTAAAAATCTGGTCTTTTTGAAGTTAACGCAAGATGAACGACTAGCTACCGAATGGGATGCCTGTCCATATCTGGTTCATTCGAACCAGCATTACTGCAATGGTAAGGCTGCTGAAGCCCAAAACAACGGTTGACCAACGCGTTGGTTCAGCCAGAGCCCAAACCACAGCGCCTGGCGGAATTAGCAAGGCAACCAAGAGGTAGCCGAAAAACTCAATTGTGCTAATCGCAGCCTGCTGCCCTGCAATAACCACTCCCGCAGAGACCGCCAGTTGAACTACTAAACCAATCTCAACTGTCAATAGCAATATGATTAGGCTGCCTCTGGGCTTGCCACCAAACAGACCAACTATCACTAAAAGCGAACCGACTGTCAGGGATAATCCCAATAACAGGAAATAGAGCAACTCAACCATTGAACGCCTCCGGAAAGACTGTGATTGAGCGATAGTTCTTGGCAATGGGCTCGAGGATTGCCAGTAACTTTCCGCAATAACTTGCGGCGACAACGCCCTCACAATCGACACTGATGCGCTTTCCATGAACGATGTCCTGCGCTTGCGAAGGTGATAGCTCAATGCAAGGAAATACCTTGCACGCCACTTCAAGAAGAGACTTGGGTTTAGCTACTTGATCAACAGAGGTTGAATCGGCTATTGCAAATTCACCAATCCTGGTTCTTCTAAGCGCTCGCAGGTGACCGCCAACTCCCAGGGCTGCTCCTAAATCCCTCGCCAGAGCTCTGATGTATGTGCCAGAACTGCAATCGACAGTTGCGTCAAACTCGACAAAGTCACCGACGCTGCGCAGATCAGAGGTTGGCTGAAAGTGATAAACCTCAACGCTTCTGGCCGGGATGTTTACATCTTTGCCCTCACGGGCGAGTTCGTAAGCGCGTTTTCCTTCAATCTTGATTGCGCTGACACTGGATGGCACCTGCTGAATCTTGCCGGTGAGGTTTTTTATCTGCTCTTTTATTTGCTCCATCGTTACTGACTTCGCGGAGGTCTCAGTTAGAACTACTCCCTCTAAGTCATCAGTTGTTGTTGATTGGCCTAAGCGAATGGTTGCAAGATATTGCTTATCGAGGCCAAATAAATGATGTAGAAGTTTTGTTCCAGAGCCAATACCCATTACAAGAAGTCCCGAAGCAAATGGATCCAGGGTCCCGGCATGGCCAATCTTCTTTTCAGTTAGTTTCTTTCTCAGCTGGGCAACAACATCATGTGAGGTCATCCCAATGGGCTTATCAATCAGCACCACGCCGCTAAGCAATTAGTCGTCCTGCGTTTTTGGTTTGATGTATGGGTCTGCGTCACCAGCAGGCTTCGCCTTTTTAGCAATCTCTTCTACTTCGGCATCCCGTCGTTTGGCTTCTGCCAACAGCTCCGCTAGCGCTCCAGCGCTGGCTGGAATTTCATCCTTGATCAGCTCAATGGTTGGAGTAATCCGGATACCAAGTCGGTGTCCAATCTCACCACGCAGTCTTCCTCGATTGCGCTCCAGCGCGTCTATTGTGCGCTCTTGCTCTTCTTCGGTTCCATAGACAGTGAAGTAAATCTTGGCGTGGGATAGGTCAGGAGTTACTCGCGCATCAGTGAAAGTGACAAAGCCAATATCTGGATCCTTCACTCCACGTTCCAGTGCCTCTGCAGCTAGCACTTTGATTCGCTCGCCCAGACGGCGAGCCCTATCGTGATCAACCACTAGACCCTCGGCTTCTCCACCATTTCATAGGTTTCAATTTCATCGCCAACTTGTACATCGTTGAAGTCCCCAAGACCAATACCACACTCATAGTCGGTCTTAACTTCACTGACGTCATCCTTGAATCTTCTTAGCGATTCGACCTTGAGGCCTTCCTTCACAACTGCACCGTCTCGAATGACGCGAGCGAGGGCATTGCGCTTGATTACGCCGCTGCGAACATAAGAACCGGAGATTGTGCCGAACTTGGATGAGCGGAAGATTTCGCGGATCTCGGCAGTTCCCATCTGCTTCTCTTCAAACTCTGGTTTGAGCATTCCCTTAAGAGACTTCTCGATGTCCTCGAGTGCGTTGTATATGACGCTGTAGTAGCGAATATCGACGCCTTCGCGATCAGCTCGCTCTCTTGCCTTGTTGTCAGGTCTAACGTTGAAACCGATAATGACGGCAGAGTCAACAGTTGCCAGGTTGACGTCTGATTCCGTAATCGCACCAACACCACGGTGGATAATTCGAAGCTGAACGCTGGCATCAACATCAATCTTGAGAAGAGCATCTTCCAGCGCCTCGACGGCACCAGATACGTCACCCTTGATAATGAGGTTGAGTGACTCAACCTTTCCTTCTTCGAGTGCCTTGGTGAAGTCTTCAAGCGACATCTTCTTGCGAGTTCTGGCAAGCAGCGCATTGCGATCAGCGGCCTCGCGCTTCTCAGCAATCTGTCTTGCCTGACGCTCGTCATCAGCAACCACAAACTTGTCACCGGCTCTTGGCACAGACTGCAGACCCAATACCTGAACTGGTCTGGATGGACCTGCTTCCGTTGCTGCAGCACCGTTTTCATCAAACATTGCTCGCACACGGCCATGGGAAGAACCAGCAACAATGGCATCACCGACGCGAAGAGTTCCTGATTGGATGAGCACGGTTGCAACAGCACCACGTCCCTTGTCTAGGTTGGCTTCAATCGCCACACCGCGTGCTGCTCGATCAGGATTTGCTCGGAGATCCAGCGCGGCATCAGCTGTCAGCAAGACAGCATCCACCAGCTTGTCTAGTCCCATTCCTTTCAGGGCTGAAACATCGACGAACATGACATCGCCACCATATTCTTCAGCTACCAAACCAAACTCAGTTAGCTGTTGACGAATCTTGGCAGGGTTGGCACCTTCTTTATCAACCTTGTTTACCGCTACCACAATTGGAACTTGGGCAGCCTGGGCATGGTTTAGAGCCTCAATGGTCTGCGGCATCACGCCGTCATCGGCTGCTACAACCAAGATTGCAATATCTGTTACCTGAGTACCACGAGCACGCATGGCGGTAAACGCCTCGTGACCAGGAGTATCGATAAAGGTAACTGCTCGGTCTACGCCTTCGTGCTGAGCGTGTACCTGGTAAGCACCGATGTGCTGGGTAATTCCACCAGCTTCTCCTGCCACCACGTTGGAGTTTCTAATCGAGTCAAGAAGCTTGGTCTTACCGTGATCGACGTGGCCCATCACAGTTACGACCGGTGGTCTTGGCTGAAGTAAATCTTCATCTTCATCTTCAAGTTCTGTTGAAATGTTCAGACCAAAGCCTTCGAATAGCTCGCGCTCCTCGTCTTCAGGTGAGACAACTTCTACCTTGTAACCAAGTTCTTCACCAAGAATCTGGAAGGTGTCTTCATCCAATGAGGCAGTAGCTGTTGCCATCTGTCCGAGGTGGAACAGTACGGTAATCAACTGACCTGAGTTGGCGCCAATCTTGTCTGCAAAATCTTGAATTGATGCCCCTCTGCGAAGTCGAACGACAGTTGTGCCGTCACCGCGAGGAACTACTGCACCACCTAATGATGGTGCCTCTCTTAGTTCAAACTCTTCCTTCTTAACGCGCTTTGACTTCCGTGACTTGCTCTTCGAGCCACCCTTACCAAATGCACCAGCCGTTCCTGCACCGCGGCCGCCACGACCACCTGGTCCTGGTCTGGACGGTGGGAATGCACCTTTGCCGGCAGGCGGAAACATCGATGGACCACCTGCACCTGCACGCTGTGGTGGACGCGGTCCACGAGGTGCACCAGTTTGTGGTCTGCCGCCGGCACGATCAGGGCGTTGACCTTGTGGTCTAGGTCTGGACATGCCTTGTGCGGATGAAAATGGATTGTTACCAGGTCTTGCCATCGGACGAGGAATTCCCATTCCCTGCGCCGATGAAAATGGATTATTACCAGGTCTTGGAATTCCAGTTAGTGGAGTTTGTGCAGGGGCAGGAGCTGCAGCAGCTTTTTCCTGCTTAGGCTCAACTTTTGCTTCCTCGGCAGGTTTTTCCTCAACAACATCAGGCTTAGCTTTTGCCTTGGTGGACTTGGCGGCTGTCTTCTTTGGAGCAGGCTTGGCATCTGGGAAAGCTGCGCGTAACTTGGCAGCAACTGGTGGAGCGATTGTGGATGAACCACCCTTTACATATTCACCAAGTTCTTCAAGCTTGGCGAGTGCGACCTTAGTGTCGATACCAAGCTCTTTGGCTATGTCATATACGCGTGGAAGCGCCAATTACTTTCTCCTGTCTGGGGCCAACCCAAACAGGGCAGGCCTTATTGCTGAGCGGAACTCATTTCGAGCTACTCATTTGTTGTTTCTCATGTCTTCTGCCTGCATTCGTTTTCCGCTAAGCGGTGAAAGGCAAGTCTATGACCTAGCGGCCGAAAAGGCTATTCCTCAAGTGAGCTGTCTGGCTGGATGTCAATCTTGGCGCCCGTCAGCTTTGCGGCCAGGCGGGCGTTTTGACCCTCTTTACCAATGGCCAGCGACAGCTGAAAATCTGGCACCAACACACGGACAGCTCGTTGAGCTGGGTCAATCACGAAAGATGATGAAACTTTCGCTGGCGAGAGAGCGTGAGCGACGTATTCGGCGAGATTGTCAGAGAAATCAACCACGTCAATCTTTTCTTCGTTCAACTCTGCACTCACCGCTCTGACCCTCTGACCGAGCTCGCCAATGCAGGCACCCTTGGCGTTGATTGAAGGATCTTTTGATCTAACTGCAATCTTTGTTCGGTGTCCGGCTTCGCGAGCAACTGATGCAATCTCAACCAGACCAGAAGCTACCTCGGGAACCTCCAGTGCAAAGAGCTTGCGAATTAGGTTTGGGTGAGTTCTGGAAACGGTAATCATTGGTCCACGAAGTCCGCGCTGTACCTGTGTGATATAAACGCGCAAACGGCGACCGTGCGAATAGTCTTCGCCTGGAACTTGTTCTTCCGGTGGCATTAGTGCCTCGATAGATCCGAGGTTCACATAAACCATGTAGGGCTTGGTTCCTTGCTGAATTTGTCCAGAGACAATGTCGCCTTCTTTGCCCTTGAATTCACCAAGAATTCCTTCGTCAGAAAGCTCACGCATGCGCTGGGCGATGACTTGCTTTGCGGCATAGGCAGCAACCCGGCCGAATCCCTCCGGTGTTACTTCCCTCTCCCCCACCTTTTCGCCATTTTCATCGAGAACTGGCGCGTAGATGCTGACATGACCAGTCTTTCGATCCAATTCAGCACGAGGGCCTCTAGTTTGATCGGAAATGTGTTTGTAGTAAGCAGCCAAAATGGCTTGCTCGATTATGACAACTAGTTCATCAAATGGAATCTCTTTTTCGCGCTCCAGCAGACGAAGGACATTTAGATCGATATCCATGCCTGCCTCTATTTCATTTTCTGCGCGTAATTTCCGCTAGAGCAGATTCTAGCTTCAGATTCCGTCTAGCGCCGCTGGCTCTTTCCCAAAGCTCGACCTCTCCCTGCTCGATTCCCCTGCCACAGACGATTACCCACGGCATGCCAAGTAGTTCAGCATCAGCGAACTTTACGCCGGGCGAGGCTTTTCTGTCATCCAGGATTACGCTCAAACCTTGCGCTTCAGCGTCTTTCGCTAGCTTTTCGGCGGCTTCGAAAATACTCTCTTCTTTGCCGGCTGCGACGATATGGAGCTGAGCTGGGGCGACCGACTCTGGCCAGATCAACCCCTTCTCGTCGTGAGACTGTTCGGCAATCACTGCCACCAGTCTCGTAACACCGATGCCATAGCTACCCATGGTTACGGTCACTAACTTGCCGTTTTCATCCAGCACCTTCAGATCAAGGGCCTCTGCGTATTTTCTTCCCAGCTGGAAAACGTGTCCGATCTCAATACCGCGAGCGAGCTCGAGCGGGCCTGACCCATCCGGAGCTGGGTCACCCGCTCTAATTTCAGCTATGTCTGCAATTCCATCTGCCGCAAAATCGCGTCCATAAGTTAAGTGCCAAACGTGTTTTTCATTCTCATTCGCACCAGTTATCCAAGCGCTTCCGTTGGCCACTCTCGGATCAACAAAGTACGGAAGCTTGCTCTCGGCTTTTTCGCCCAAGAATTGCTTTCCGGATTTAGTGGGTCCAATGTAACCCTTGACTAGTTGCGGATGCTTTGCAAAGTCTGCTTCTGTGGCTTGCTCAACTTCCTCTGGTGCAAACCATGCTTCTGCACGTTTACTATCAACTTCACGATCTCCCGGAATTCCAACTACGACTAGTCGTCTCTTGCCTTCTGGTGAAGTTAGTGCCAGGACCACATTCTTTAATGTTTGTGCAGCACTCCATGGCTCACCACTGCGAGCATGGTTGGCATTCGAGAAGTCAACCAAAGTTTGAATAGTTGGCGTATTTGGAGAGGGGTGTACTTCAGCTGCTGGATTGGCAGAGCCATCAACATCTGGTGATGCTTCAAACTTGACCGCTTCTACGTTGGCCGCGAAGCCGCCTGGGGATCTGACGAAGGTGTCCTCGCCGATTTCAGCAGGACAAAGGAATTCCTCCGACTTGGATCCTCCCATTGCTCCGGCATCCGCCTTTACAATTACGTAGTCCAGACCCAGTCGCTTAAAAATCCGCTCATAAGCATCGCGCTGCGCTTGATAGCTGGTTGCGAGTCCTGCATCGTCAACATCAAAACTGTAAGCGTCCTTCATCACAAACTCGCGACCGCGAAGTAGGCCCGCTCTAGGTCTAGCCTCATCACGATATTTGATTTGAATTTGATAAATCGAAAGTGGTAGATCCTTATAGGAGGAGTAAAGGTCCTTCACCAGTAGCGTGAAGACTTCTTCGTGGGTAGGTGCGAGTAAGTAGTCAGCTTCCTTGCGATCCTTTAACCGAAAAATGTTGTCGCCATACTCTTCCCAGCGACCGGTTGCTTCGTATGGTTCTTTTGGAAGGAGGGCTGGAAAATGTACTTCTTGAGAACCAGCAGCCGCCATCTCTTCGCGAACGATTTGTTCGATTCGATTCTTAACCATCAGGCCAAGCGGCAACCAGGCAAAAATTCCAGGGCCATTTCTTCTTATGTAGCCAGCACGCACCAATAACTTGTGGCTGTCAACTTCTGCGTCAGCAGGGTCTTCGCGCAGCGTTCTAAGGAAAAGAGTGCTCAGGCGTATAGGCATGGGCACAATGTTAGCTAGTTACCGACGGTTACCTGTGCTGTACCGGCCTCTGAAGGTGGCATTTCTGCGGCAATGCGGTTAGCTTCCTCAATCAAAGTCTTTACTATCTCGCTCTCCGGGACTGTCTTGATGACCTCTCCCTTCACGAAAATCTGACCCTTGCCATTGCCAGAGGCGACACCAAGATCGGCCTCGCGTGCTTCACCAGGGCCATTCACAACGCATCCCATGACCGCAACACGAATCGGAACAGTCAGGTGTTGTAGCCCCTCCGTCACTTGGTTAGCCAAGGTGTAAACATCTACCTGTGCCCTGCCACAGCTTGGGCAGGAAACAATTTCCAACTTTCGAGGACGAAGATTCAAGCTCTCCAAAATCTGTGACCCGACCTTGACCTCCTCGACGGGAGGTGCGGAAAGTGAAACACGAATCGTGTCGCCAATGCCCTTGCTTAGGAGTGCGCCAAAGGCAACAGAAGACTTGATTGTTCCTTGGAAGGCTGGGCCCGCCTCAGTAACACCAAGGTGCAGTGGCCAATCACCTCGCTCTGAAAGCATTTCGTAAGCGCGCACCATCACAACCGGATCGTTGTGTTTGACAGAAATCTTAAAGTCGTGGAAGTCGTGCTCTTCAAATAGCGACGCTTCCCAAACAGCTGATTCAACCAATGCTTCTGCGGTTGCCTTGCCATACTTTTCTAAAAGTCTGGGATCTAACGATCCTGCATTGACGCCAATTCGGATTGAAATTCCTGCATCTTTTGCAGCTTTTGCGATGTCCTTGACCTGATCATCAAATTTTTTGATGTTTCCAGGATTAACACGCACAGCACCACAGCCAGCCTCAATTGCTTGAAACACATATCGCGGTTGAAAGTGAATGTCGGCAATAACTGGAATCTGACTGCGCTTAGCGATGATTCTCAGCACGTCGGCATCATCTTGGGAAGGAACCGCCACTCGAACAATGTCACAACCACTGGCTGTCAGCTCAGCGATCTGCTGCAGTGTCGCATTGATGTCTGTGGTTGGTGTCGTGGTCATTGACTGGACAGAAATTGGTGCATCGCCACCAACTGCAACTTTTCCGACCATGATCTGCCGAGTCTTACGACGAGGGGCAAGAGTTGGAGGTGGAGACTTTGGTAAGCCGAGGTTTACTGCCGGCACGAATTTCCCTTCATTACTGCTACCGATTTAACCACCTGGCAGCTCAAAAACTTCCTACCCCAGCGTGATCGGGTTCACTAAATCCGCCAAAATCAGCAAAAGGCCCGTGAAAATCAGAACCAACCAGACGAAGTAGGCCAGAGGAAGCGCTCGAGCGGTGTCAATAGGTCCTGGGTCTTCTCCCTTGACTGCTCGAACAAATCTTCGCTTTGCCCCCTCGTAAATTGCTACAACGACATGACCGCCATCCAGCGGAAGAAGCGGAACCAAGTTGAAAACAAAGAGAACCAAATTCAAAGAACCCAACAAAAGAAGAAGAGAGGCCAGTTTTGCATCCAGTCCGATATCAGCAGCCGTCAGTTCACCAGCCAACTGTCCAACTCCAACTATTGATACGGCACCGTTTGGATCTCTCTGAGCAAGCCCAAGCGTGCTGAGTGTCACCTGATAAACCTGTTGTGGCAACTCGAGAATGAAGCCAGCCATAGAAACCATCGAAGCGCCGGCGAAAGTCAACGATTGAGAAAGTGGCAGTGGCTCGGTTACTCCCTGCAAACGAATACCAAGGACAGGCGTCAATTTAGTGACGGGGTTACCCCGCTCATCAAGTTGCAAATTTCCAAAGGAATCGTAAACAGCACGCTCCATGAAAACAGGCTCAATCGTTAGTTGCTGCTCAGAGCCTTCGCGCAAGACAGTCAACTGACTGCTAGAAGAATTGGCCAGCAGCTGAGTTACTTCGGCCCAGCTGTCTACTCTTTGGCCGTTTACTGCGATTACTTCATCACCAGCAAGTAATCCAGCAGATCTGGCCGGGGTTGGTGGGACCCCTGCTTCGCAGGTTCCGTTGACATCAACCTCAAGACACTGGTAGACCTCATCGACCTTGAGTGAATTCTGCAGGGTTCCGATACCGGATAGTGAGACCACAATTAGCAAAACCCCAAGCAAAAGATTCATCACCGGCCCACCCAGCATGATGGTCATCTTCTTTGGAGCGGTTAGTTGATAGAACTTTCGTTGTTCTTCAGTGTGCTCTTGCGCAGCTATCTCTTTTCTTGCGTCGTTGATCCAATTGGCAAATAGACCTCGGTACTGCTTTTTGGCGGGTGGATACATTCCACTCATCAAGATGTAGCCACCGAGTGGAAATGCCTTGAGGCCAAACTCGGTCTCGCCCCTGAAGCGGGAGAAGACAGTGGGTCCGAAACCGACCATGAATTGTCTTACCTGAACTCCGAAGCGCTTAGCGGGCAGGTAATGACCTAGTTCGTGAAGAGCAACCGATAGCCCAATTCCAACCAGGAACAGCAAAATTCCCAGGATGTATAAAAGCGCGTCCAGCACCCCTCTAGGCTACCCGCCCGAGCCTGCAAGCTTGCTAGGAGTTAGGCATGGCTTGATCTAAAGACGGAAACGGGAATCTAGACTGAATACATGAGCCTTGAACAAAAAAGACAAATCGTAACCGCTATCCCTGGTCCTAAGTCGCTTGCACTTCAGCAGCGCAGATCTGAAGTTATCTCGGCCGGCGTGGGAACCATGCTGGCAGCCTTCATCGATGAGGCGCACGGTGCGATTCTGAAGGATGTAGATGGCAATCAATTCATCGACTTTGGCTCTGGAATCGGTGTTGTGACGATTGGTCACACAAACCCAGGTGTGGTTGAAGCTGTTTCAAAACAGGTAAGCAAACTTACTCACACCCTTTTTACTGTTACCCCATACGAGCCATACGTTCGAGCCGGCGAGATTCTTACCTCTCACGCTCCTGGTAACTTCAAAAAGAAAGCAGCTTTTTTCAATTCAGGTGCAGAAGCAGTTGAAAACGCAGTAAAGATTGCCCGCAAGGCAACAGGTCGCACCGAGATAGCAGTGTTTGATCACGCCTATCACGGCAGAACTAATCTGACGATGTCGATGAATTTTAAGGTGCACCCATATGGCACTGGTTTTGGTCCGCTTGCTGGCAGCGTCCACCACGCACCAATGAGCTATCCGTTCCGCGACCCAGCTGGCATGACTGGCCCAGAAGCTGCTACCAGAGCAATCACGTACCTGGAAAAGCGCGTTGGTGCTGCACAAATTGCTGCTCTATTTATTGAGCCAGTTCAGGGTGAAGGTGGCTTTGTTGTTCCAGCGCCTGGTTTCCTCAAGACGCTGCAGGATTGGACTCGCGCCAACGGCATCGTGCTAGTCGCTGATGAAGTTCAGTCCGGCATGGCGAGAACTGGAAAATGGTTTGCCAGTGAGTGGGAAGAGGGATTTGAACCTGACCTAATTACGGTTGCCAAGGGTATTGCCGGTGGTATGCCACTTTCAGGTGTGGTGGGTCGAGCAGAAATCATGGACGCAGCGCACGCTGGTGGTCTAGGTGGAACATTCGGAGGTTCACCGACTGCAGTTGCTGCTGGTGTTGCAGTGATGGAACAGTATGAAAGCGGTAACTGGTTCAATCGTGCCCTAGAAATTGGAGAAATTATTTCTGGCCGACTAAACGCCATGAAGAACAATTACCCAGTAATCGGTGATGTTCGTGGTCGTGGTGCAATGCAAGCAATTGAATTAGTTGAGCCAGGAACCAAGAATCCAAATCCCGCTGCCACCGAATCACTACTAAAACACTGCCACCAAAATGGAGTATTAGTTCTAAATGCTGGAACTTATAACAATGTTTTGAGATTCCTTCCTCCCCTTGCAATTACTGATGAGTTGATACACGATGCCCTCGATGTATTAGCTGCCGGTTTGGCAAAGCTCTAAAAATCATTTAGGGTGGGAGTAAGCCCGAAAAACGGGCTCTTGTTGGTTTATGAAGGATCAAAGGTGATTCATGTCTTCCGCGTACGCAGATCGCGAAAAACTCAAAGATTTAATGCGACTGGAGAACAATCGATTTATCTCGACTCACCCACGCTCTAGAGAGGCATTTGAAAGAGCAAAAACTGGTCTAGTTGGCGGTGTGCCAATGATTTGGATGACCAAGTGGCCTGGTCCTTTTCCGCTGTATGTGAGCAAGGCCAAGGGGTCCCGTTTCACGGACCTAGACGGCATGGAGTACTCGGACTTCTGCCTCGGCGACACCGGCTCTATGTGCGGCCACGCACCCGATGCGACAGTTCGCGCCGTTCAGAAACAATCTGCCAGGGGCTTCACCTTCATGCTCCCAACCGAAGATGCCCGAATAAACGGCGAAATTCTTGCAGAGCGCTTTGGTGTACCAAAGTGGCAATTTACTCTGAGTGCCACCGATGCAAACCGTCATTTGCTGCGCTACTCCAGACACGTGACAGGTCGACCAAAAATTGCTGTCCATGACTACTGCTATCACGGAACTGTCGATGAAACTTTTGCCGTTATGGACGATGAGGGCAACACCGTTCCCCGCCGGGACAATGTTGGAATGCCTGTTGAATTAGAAAAGACAACTGTCGTTATTCCATACAACGATCTAAAGGCAGCTGAAAAAGCATTTGCTACCGGTGAAGTTGCAGCAATGCTGATGGAGCCTGCTCTCACCAACATTGGAATCGTGCTGCCAAAGCCTGGATATCTGCAAGGTATGCAAGAACTATGCAAGAAGTACGGTGTCATCTGGATTCTGGATGAGACGCACACCATCTCAGCAGGGCCTGGTGGCTACACAGCCAATGAGAGCCTGCAACCCGATGCCGTAGTTCTTGGAAAAACAATCGGTGGCGGTGTGGCAGTGGGAGCATACGGACTAACCGAGGAGTTAGCTCTACGCATCTCATCATCAATGCGACTAGAAAGTATTGATGTTGGAGGCGTGGGAGGAACGCTAGCTGGAAATGCGCTCTCAATGGCTGCAGTGCGAGCTACGCTCACCAAAGTTCTGAAACCCAAGGCTTTCGACCACATGATTGAACTTGCCAAAAAGTGGGAAAAGAACATCCAATCAGTAATTGATGAGTACAAGTTGCCCTGGCAGGTATCTCGAATTGGTGCTCGTGGTGAATACAGCTTCCGCTCTACTCCTCCACTAACTGGAAGAGAAGCTGCTGACGACGATGACTTTGAGTTGCAACAGTTCCTGCAGCTGCACGCCATCAATCGCGGAGTCCTAATGACCCCGTTTCACAACATGGCGCTAATGAGTCCAGAAACATCGGAGCGTGATCTAAGGCGTCACGACAAGCACTTTAGAGAAGCTGTCCACTCACTTTTTGGCTAGTTTGCGCTGCTTGATTGATGAGCGGACCTGTACTGTCACCACAATCGCAATGGCGACGATGAAAACCATTGAGCCAATCACGTTTGCTTCCGCTGGAATGCCTCTTGCAGCGGCGGTGTAGACAAACTTCGGGAAAGTGTCAATCGAACCAGAATTGAACTGAGTGATGATGAAGTCATCAAAACTTAGTGCAAATGCCAACATGGCTGCTGCCAAAATTCCAGGCAGCAAGAGCGGGAAAGTAATCTTCATAAAGACCTGAGCTGGATTGGCGTAGAGGTCTCTACCTGCCTCTTCTAGGGCTGGATCAAGCGTTGCCACACGGGCCTTGACTGTTACAACCACAAAGCTGAGCGTAAACATTGTGTGCGCAATGATTACGGTTAGCATGCCCTTTGGCCAGCCGAAGTCAAGGAATTGAGCTGCTAGGCCAGCTCCCATCACAACCTCTGGAGTTGCAAGAGGAAGGAACAGCAACAAATTGGTAGCGGAACGGAACTTGAACTTATAACGAACCAGTGCAATGGCAATCATGGTTCCCAACACGGTCGCAATCAGGGTTGCTGAGACTGCAATGATCAGCGAATTAGCAAAGGCATCACAGACTTCCTGTTGACTACAAACATCTAGCCAGTTATCCAAGGTGAAGCCGCGCCAGATGATGTTCGACTTAATTGAGTCATTGAATGAGAAAACAAAGGTATAAGCAATTGGAATGCCTAGGAAGAGGAAGGTGAGAAAAACATAAGTTGGTAACAGATACTTTCCTAGCGAAAACTTCATAGCAGGTCATCCGTTCCACTGCGGCGAACGTAAGCCGAAACCAGAATCACAATGGCTGCCATAAGCATCACCGAGAGAGCAGAGGCTGTTGGGTAATCCTGAATCCTAAGGAAGTTGGCCTCCACAACGTTCCCAATCATCGCCGTATCCGGACCTCCCAAGAAATCTCGGCTAGCAACAACGTAGTCACCACTAATTGGAATAAAGGTGAGGAGCGTTCCAGAAATAACACCTGGTAGAGAGAGCGGGAAGGTGATCTTCCTGAAAGTCGTAAATGGGTTGGCGTAAAGGTCACCACTGGCTTCAAGTAGTCGAATGTCGAGTCGATCTAGGTTCGAGAAGATTGGAAGGGTCATAAAAGGTATGAAGTTATAAACGAGACCAAAAATGACAGCAAAGTCAGTTCCAATGATGTAACTATCGGTACCAAAGATACCAAACGACTTTAGCGTGTTCACAATCCATGAATCATTTGAAAAAATCTGCTTCCAGGCAAATGTTCTTAGAAGCATTGAAATAAAGAATGGTGCGATTACCAGGGTAAGGAGTAACCCTTTTAGTAAAGGCTTGTTCCTTGCCTTTACTGCGATGAAGTATGCGATTGGGTAGCTAATTAAAAGTGCAATAACAGTGGCAACTAGCGCAAAACTAAAGGATCTAATTATTTGCGGCAGGTACTGCTCAAGTGCATATAGGTAATTACCAATCTCTGCACCGTAGTCGTATCTACCGATGTCTCCGGTTGCACTCGGAACCTTCAGCGAAGTGATAACCAATGACACTAAAGGCGTCAAGAAGAAGAGCCCTAGGTATGCAATTCCCGGTAAAAGCAGCAACAGGGCAACTCGACCAGCTTTTTTTGGTGCCTGTTGCTTAGCAGGCGATGTAGTTCCACCCAGTGCAACAAAAGCCATTAGATGTCTTCCATGCCGGTGGGCAGATCGGCAAGACCAAAACTGTGCTCAACCTGCCAGCTAACCCAAACCTGTGCTCCGAGGTCAACTACCGGCGACTTACCAACGTTTTGAGCAAAGACAATGACGTCTCCGATTTCAGGAATTTCAATCAAATACTGGTTTGAAACACCAGTGAATCGAATGTCAGAAATCTCTCCAGGCCCCAAAACGTTTGTGGTCGAATTTGCCTCTGGCTTCGTGGAGTGGAATTGAGTCTTTTCTGGACGAACACCAATGGCAATCTTTCCAGTTGTCTTTTCAGATCTGGAAATCGGAGCCGTGATCTTGTTGCCCTTGAAGTTAATCGAAACCGCTTCAGAATTAGTTTCAGCAACTTCACCGACGAAAATGTTTGATTGACCCAAAAACTTAGCAACGAAGGCTGTCTTTGGGCGATCGTAGAGCTTCTCTGGTGCTCCCATTTGCTCGATCTGACCCTTGTTCATGACAGCCACAATGTCCGCCATGTCCATTGCTTCTTCTTGGTCGTGAGTGACGTGCAAGAAGGTAAGACCAATGTCCATTTGGATGTACTTGAGTTCAATTTGCATCTGCCTGCGAAGCTTTAGATCCAAAGCTCCAAGCGGCTCATCCAGCAGAAGAAGTGCGGGGCGATTCACTAATGCTCGAGCTAGCGCTACACGCTGCTGCTGACCACCCGATAGCTGTGCTGGGCGGCGCTCAGACATGTGGCCAAGTTCCACCATATCTAGCGCTGCTTGCGCTTTCACAATTGGATCAGAAACTTTGCGCTGACGTAGACCGAAGGCAACGTTTTCAATCACGCTCATGTGAGGGAACAGGGCGTAGTTCTGGAAAACTGTGTTGACTGGACGCTCGTGGGGCTTGAGGTCAATGACATCTTTGCCACCAATGAGAATCTCGCCACTGGTTGGACTTTCCAATCCAGCAATCATTCTTAGTGTGGTGGTCTTGCCGCAACCCGAAGGTCCCAGCAGGGCGAAGAACTGCCCTGCTGGAACTTTCAAATCAAGATTTTCAACCGCAACAAAACCAGGGAACTCTTTTCGGAGTCCAACTAACTCGAGGTCCTTTCCCCCGGCTCCGAAATCGATTGACACTACGCGCCTAGCAGCAGGTTCTGCCAAGCAGAAGAAAAGCGCTGCTCCTCTTGTCCAGATAGTGCACGGAACGCCTTGCTCTTCGCAAGAGTGTCTGCACTTGGGAAAATTAACTGGTTCTCTGCCAGCGCTGGGTCAATAGCGGCGGCCGCGTCTTGAGCACCCACAACTGGTGTGATGTAGTTCACCCAAACGGCCAATTCCGCAGCATTTACTGGGTCGTAGTAGTAGTTGATTAGCTTCTCAACATTTTTCTTGTGAGTAGCGCCCATTGGAGTAACAAACCAGTCTGCCCAAAGGGTTACACCGGAGTCAGGGAATATGAAACCGTATGGCTCAGGGTTTTCCTCGGTACCAGACTCGTAGTTGATAAGAGTGATGTCACCGCTCCACGCTGTAGCAGCGATGATGTTACCCGTTGTTAGGTCATCCAAATAGCTGTTACCACGAACGTTGTAGATCTGACCTGCATCAATCTGCTGCTTAATGGCTTCGATTGCTGCCATGAATGCATCTTCGGTCAAGCTGTCAGCCGAAGAGATGTCGATGCCTTGGCTCATCAATACGAGTCCAACGCTGTCACGCATTTCAGAAAGCAATCCAACGCGACCTTTCAGCTCAGCAGCCCAGAGATCAGCAATTGAGCCCGGTGCGTCTTTGCCAGTTGCATCTTTATATGCCTGCCTGTTGTAACCAATTCCAGCAAAACCAGCCTGCCAAGGAATGTTGTAGGTGCGGTCTGGATCTTCTGGTGCTCCTAGGTAAGTAGGTGCAAGGTTTGCAACCTTGTTTGGCATGTTTGCATTGTCATACTGCTGCAGATAGCCAAGGTTTAGAAGGCGCTGCGCCATCCAACCAGTTGGACATGCAACGTCTGCACCAATGTCCTGGCCTAGCTCAAGTTGGTCTTTGACCTTTGCGTACCAGGTGTCGTTGTCATCAATTTCAAGTTTGTAGTCAACGGTGATACCCGACTGCGCTTCAAAGCGCTCAAGTGTCGGGTAGTTTCCGTTGTCATCTTCGTCCATGTAGGCGGGCCAGTTGTGCCAAACCAACACCGGCTCTGAATCAGACACGTCAGTGGCCGGAGTGAGTGCGGTATCTGCTGGTGCACAAGATGCCAGTGTTAGTGCTGCTGCAGTTCCACCGACTCCAGCGAGCGCCGCACGACGCGAGATCTGGGTCTTGCGAGCTAGGTCAATTAGCTCTCTTAGCATTGGGTCGTTTGGTAGCTCTCGCTTCTTCATTCTCTCTCCTATTTATCAGGGCACGAAGTAAGGGAAAGTTTCGCACACAATCCCGCCTCAGAGCCGCCTTGAAACCGAATTTTTACCTTTAGTCTCCGATGTAGTGCATCACGTGCTTGATGCGGGTGTAGTCGTCAAAGCCATAGGCCGACAGGTCCTTGCCATATCCGGAGTGCTTGAAGCCTCCGTGCGGCATTTCGGCGGCCAATGGGATGTGGGTGTTGATCCAGACCGCTCCGAAATCAAGGTGCTTGGCAAATCGCATGGCCCTGGTGTGGTTGTTGGTCCAGACGGAAGACGCCAGTCCATACTTCACATCATTAGCCCAGGTCAGTGCCTGCTCATCGCCACTGAAACGCTGCACGGTAAGCACTGGTCCAAAGATTTCATCCTGAATGTGCTCATCGGTCTGCTTTAGCCCAGAGATAACGGTTGGCTCAAGGAAATAGCCCTTGCCAGAGATTTGGTTACCACCGGTTTCAATCTTTGCGTGTGAAGGAACTCGGTCAATGAATCCCTTGACGCGAGTTAGCTGGTTCGCGTTGTTTACTGGACCAAACAGAATGTCAGAATCCGATGGCTTTCCAACTTTGGCTGATGCTTTGACCTCGGCAAGCAGTGCAGCCATGAACCTGTCATAGCCTGCATCCTCAACAAGTAGTCGAGTGGCTGCGGTGCAGTCCTGACCAGCGTTGAAGAATCCTGCTGCCACGATTCCAGCGGCAGCTCTCTCCATGTCAGCATCTGCAAAAACAATTACAGGTGCTTTTCCACCAAGCTCTAGGTGAACTCGCTTTAGATCCAAAGCGGCAGTCTTAGCAACTTCCATTCCCGCTCGAACAGATCCGGTGATTGAAACCATTTGCGGAATTCTGTTCTCAACCATCATGCGACCGGTGTCACGGTCTCCAGTGATGACATTGAAGACTCCTGGTGGCAAGAACTTGTTAGCGATTTCGGCTAGCAACAAAGTGGAAACAGGAGTTGTGTCAGATGGCTTTAGCACGATTGTGTTTCCGGCTGCGATTGCAGGGGCAAACTTCCAAACGGCCATGTTGAGTGGATAGTTCCATGGTGTTACTTGACCAATCACACCAATTGGCTCACGGCGAATAGATGAAGTGTGGTCTTTCGCATACTCGGCTGTTGCACGACCTTCCAGATTTCTAGCAGCGCCTGCAAAGAAGCGAATCTGATCAACCGATGGGACCATTTCAAAATCAACCAAGGTTGCTCTTGGCTTACCGGTGTTTTCACTTTCCAGATCAGCGGCTTCATCTGCTCGCTTCTCAAGCTCATCAGCGATTCGGAAGAGTGCAAGCTGTCGCTCGCTTGGAGTTGTTTGACTCCACTCTTTGAATGCTTCATGTGCTACTTGGAAGGCATTTTGCACATCCTCTGCACCAGAGATAGGTGCATTGGCGTAAACCTCTTCAGTAGATGGATTGATTA
>VFQS010001496.1_pt1 | contig 21307 bp, 22 predicted proteins | sample 3512361 | NCBI WGS metagenome assembly VFQS01 (sample SAMN10412375, study PRJNA504923) | tailings metagenome | isolation source: Relicate 1 Philex TSF3 active mining | place: Philippines
CTCAATCCAGAGGGCCAAGCGGTCTACGCGGATCTCATCATGCAGGCCATCGGCAAGTAGCGTCGTGCCCATGACCTCACCAGTACGTGTTGCAGTGACCGGAGCAGCCGGTCAAATTGGTTACAGCTTGCTCTTCCGTATCGCCTTCGGCGCGATGCTCGGGCCCGACACGAAGGTGATCCTCCAACTGCTCGAGATCACTCCCGCGCTGGGTGCGCTGTCCGGAGTGAAGATGGAGCTCGACGACTGTGCATTCGCACCACTGGTCGATGTCATCACGACCGATGATCCCAACGTTGCCTTCGGTGACGCCGACATCGCGCTTCTCGTCGGAGCGATGCCACGCAAGGACGGCATGGAGCGCAGCGACCTGTTGAGTGCTAATGGCGGCATCTTCAAGCCCCAGGGGCAAGCCATCAGTAGGAACGCGAAGAAGGACGTCAAGGTCTTGGTCGTCGGCAATCCGGCGAACACCAATGCACTGATTGCGATGCACAATGCGCCAGACATTGCCCCTCGCCAGTTCACGGCAATGACCCGTCTCGACCACAACCGTGCGATTTCACAGATCGCAACACGCCTCCAGCGTCCGGTGACGTCGGTGAAGAAGATGACGATCTGGGGTAACCACTCGACGACGCAGTATCCAGACCTCTTCCACTGTGAAGTCGACGGCAAGAATGCCGCGCAGCTCGTGAACGATCAGCAATGGATCGACGAGACTTACATCCCGACTGTTGCCAAGCGTGGTGCCGCCGTGATCAAGGCTCGAGGATCGTCTTCTGCGGCCTCCGCAGCAAACGCTGCAATCGACCACGTTCGCTCGTGGGTCAAGGGCACACCTGAAGGGGACTGGGTATCGATGGCGGTGCCATCAGATGGAAGCTACGGAGTGCCTGAGGGCATCATCTCGTCGTTCCCGTGCGTGTGCTCCAACGGTGAGTACTCGATCGTCCAAGGCTTGGACATCGATGCATACAGCCGTTCCAAGATCGATGCGTCGGTTGCAGAGTTGATGGAAGAGCGCGACGCCGTCAAGCAACTCGGATTGATCTAACCGTCGTTTCGTCTCTCGTTGGCGGTTCGCGCTCGCGAGATCGCCGTCGCCTCGTTGCACGCATTCGGCGACTTCTTCACGATCGCGTTCTTTTCCTTGCGTGGTGAAAGTTGACGTCCCTCGCGCCACGCATCCAGGTACTTCCACGGCCAAATTTCACCCTGCAGAAGACGTTCTTCAGCAGCCGGGCAGATTCGCGAGATTCCGATGTGCGTGTGGCACAGCGTCCTGCGCGCATTGCCCGACGAACCCATGACACCGATCCACTGACCAGCCTCGACACGCTGTCCGAAGTTGACCTTCACTCGTCCCAGATGTGAGAAGTAGTAGCGCACGGTGTCGTCGCCGATGAGTGTGATCGTGAGGCCGCCCCGCGTGCCGGGTGCATCGACGGACTCGATCCACTTGTCCTTGCGCCGAACCTGTCCGATCGTGCCCGATGTCGGTGCCAACACCTTGGCGTAACAGCCAAAGACATCGGTCGCGGGGTAGTCGAGGTGATCGCGGGCGTAGCGCACGGGAACACGAGAGAAGGGGAAGACATATTTCGGTGTCGAGCTGTCGGTGACGGGTTGCTCGCCTTCGGCATGAGCGAGCTGGGGGGTGAGGGTGGTCAGAGCCATCACCAGCACGGCGATGCGACCCCGAACCCCCATGAGACTTCTACGAGATCTTGCGTCGCTTGTTCAGCGCGCTTGCGGCAATGACCATGCCGATGCCGATAAGAACGATTGCAAGGCCCTGAACAGCCTGGTTGTCGATGATGCGGGTGACGACGAGCGACGTAGTGAGGGTCACGACGATTGCGCCACCGACGATCACCTCGAGCTGGAGCAGCTTGGTGCTGACTGCGAACAACGCAAGTGCAAGCGCGAGTGCAGCGAGGGAGGCGCCGAGACCATCACGCATGACGCCAAAGGTGAACGTGCCGAGCACGTAGCTCACGGTGCCGACCACTCGCGCGCTGAGCGGGAACCCAATCCCTGACATGCCCGCGGCAATCAATGCCGCGCCACTCGCTGCGAAGAGGAGCGCAGACACCCTCGAGTCCTCGAGGTTCAACGTTCCGATGAGGGAAGCGACGAGAATCTGAGTGGCGATGACGAACACGATCGTCGCGGCGAACTGGGTCTTCTTGGCGAATGCAACTCCAAGGAGAACGCACAGCGCGGTCACGATTGTCACCGCATGTTCTGAGGCGAGTCCCGCTTCGTTGAGAAAGATTGCGAGAGATCCCGCAATGAGACCGACTGCAACGACAGCAAGTGCCTCGGCAAGTCGGGCTCGCCACGATTGTGGGCGATGAAGGAGTCGAGCACCAACACCGACGATCACGCCTGCAACCAGCATTCCTATGGCGATTCCGACGGGACTCGTGTCCTCTACGAGAGCGATGGTCAGCCAGGTGACACCAATTGCGGCGATCAATCCACCGAGATAGGCGAAAAGTTCGTTCGCCTCGATCGACCAATGTGGCGCATCACGAAGCGTCGTTGCCTGGGTATGAGTCAACGTACCGTCGTGTTCGAGGACATCGATCTCTTCGCGAACGGTGCGTTTGCGACCCATGCGGCAATCTTACGGGTGTTACGGTAAGTGCTCGGGATGCGCCCCTTCTTCATCGACACCGATACCGCGAGTGACGACGCGGTTGCGCTGGTCATTGCACTTCGTCATCCGGAAGTGGACGTCGTGGGAATCGGAATCGTGGCCGGCAACGTTCCGCTCGAAATGGGCGTGCAGAATGCGCTGTATACGAGGGAGCTCTGCGGATCGGCAGCCCCCATTTACGTCGGTGCAAGCGGTCCACTGACGCGGACGCTCGGCACCGCACAGAACGTCCATGGCAATGACGGGATGGGGGACATCGGGCTCCAGTTGTCTGGCAGGACTCCTGATCCAGGTTCTGCAGTTGACGCACTGATCGATGCGGCGCACTGCAATTCCGGACTCCTCGAACTTGTCACACTCGGGCCGCTCACGAACGTGGCACTCGCGGTGCAGAAAGACCCGACCATCGTCGGCCACATCAAGCGCTGTGTCGTGATGGGGGCGGTGTCTGATCACATCGGCAACGTGACACCAGTGGCCGAGTTCAACATGTGGGTCGACCCAGAGGCCGTCGATGTCGTCTTGCGCAGTGGAATGAAGCTCGAATTCGTCGGGTGGGACATCTCGCGCTTCGACGCGTGCATCATCCCGTCCGAGGCGGCCCAGATTCGAGCGATCGGCACACCACTCGCAGAGTTCTCGATCGACATCCAGCGTGCAGTCGCCGAATTCTGTGCGACGGAGACGAAGCTTGCTGGCTTCGATCTACCGGACCCGATCGCGATGGCCTATGCAATCGATTCTTCGATTGCGATCACCACTCGCGAGATGTATCTCGAAGCAGTGACGGGGGATGGCCCCGCGCGTGGCATGGTCGTGATGGACACCCTCGGTGTGACGCATCGTGAGCCGAACGCACTCGTCGTGACCAAAGGTGATCACGGCCGATTCATGGCGATGCTCACCGACGCAGTCTCGTGAACGACTCGATCCTCTCTGGGGGTTTCGTCGAGCTCGCCGTGACGACTCGTAGTGGTCGTGACGAGTCGATCCATTTCGGCGCAGTCGTTGCACTCGAGCGCGACGGTTCGGTGGCGTTCGCAGCCGGTGACCCAAATCTTGCGATCTTTCCGCGTTCGTCGACGAAGCCAATTCAGGCAACTGCGATGGTCGCAAGTGGGCTGTCGCTCCCGCCGCGTCTACTTGCACTGGTGTGCGCGAGTCACGATGGCAGACCGGAGCATTTGCAGGGTGCACGTGAGATCCTCGCATCGGCCAACCTCACTGAGTCGGCGCTTGCCAACACTGCCGACTATCCACTCGATGACGACGCAGCACACGTAGCGATCGCATCAGGACTCGCGAAGTCGCCACTGCAGATGAATTGCTCTGGCAAGCACTCCGGGATGCTTGCGACGTGCGTGCACAACGGCTGGGCTCATGATTCCAGCTACCTCCACGTCGATCACCCGCTCCAGCGCCGCATCACCGAGATGGTGCCCGAGATGACTGGAGAGGAAGCGGCCCACATCGCCGTCGATGGCTGCGGCGCTCCAGCGCATGCGATCTCGCTCGTTGGACTTGCGCGTGCGTTTCGCATGGCTGCGACTGCTCCAGAGGGTTCACCCTCACGAGTCGTTGGAGACGCGATGCGACTTCACCCGGAGATGGTCGGTGGCCCCACTCGCGACGTCACGTTGCTGATGAAGGGAGTCCCTGGGCTCGTTGCCAAGGATGGCGCCGAGGGCGTATTCGCAGTCGGACTCGCAGATGGTAGGGCAGTGGCACTCAAGGTTGCTGACGGTGCGAATCGGGCACGACCGCCACTCATGAAATGGGCACTCGAGCGCCTCGGCGTGGACGTCTCGGGAGTGAACCCGTCGGCGTTTTCCTCACCCGTGTTTGGTCACGGGAAAGTTGTCGGTGACGTGCGGGTCATCGCCCGCACGTAGTTCGCTACTTACCTTCGTAGTACGAGTCGGCGATCGTCAGTGCCTCGTCCAAGATGGCGATGCCTTCACGAATCTCGTCTGCGTTGACGGTGCACGGTGGTGCGACGTGCGTGCGGTTGAAGTGCGTGAAGGGCCACAGGCCGTTCTTCTTGCAGGCCGCGGCGAAGTCGAGCATTGGCTTGTTGTCGGAGCCCGCCGCGTTGAACGGCACGAGTGGCTTGCGGGTGGCACGGTCGCGCACGAGCTCGACAGCCCAGAACACGCCGAGTCCGCGAACGTCGCCAACCGACGGGTGCTTGTCCTTCAGCTTGGCGAGCTCGGGCTTGATGACCGTCTCGCCGATGGTGCGGGCGTTCTCCACGATCTTTTCTTCTTTGAAGATATTGATCGACGCAACGGCTGCGGCGCACGCGAGTGGGTGACCGCTGTACGTGAGACCACCGGGGTACACGCGGTCCTTGAAGGAGTCCGCGATCTTCTGGCTGATGACGACGCCACCGAGTGGGACGTAACCAGAGTTGACGCCCTTGGCGAAGCAGATGAGGTCGGGGGTGACATTCCAATTGTTGACAGCGAACCATTCACCGCAGCGACCGAATCCAGCCATGACCTCGTCGCACATCATGACGATGCCGTAGCGATCACAGATCTCGCGCACGCCCTTCAGGTAGCCGTCCGGTGGAACGAGGATGCCGTTCGTGCCGACGACGGTCTCCATGCCGATCATCGCGACCGTGTGTGGTCCTTCGACCATCAACACGTCTTCGAGGTGCTGCAGTGCGCGCTCGCACTCTTCCTTTTCGTTCGTCGAGTGGAATGCACTGCGGTAGGCGTACGGTCCCCAGAACTTCACCGCACCTGAAGTGCCAGTCTCGTTCGGCCAACGGCGCGGGTCGCCGGTGAGGGCGATCGCTCCTGCGGTCGAGCCGTGATACGAGCGATACATCGTGAGGATCTTGTGGCGGCCGGTGTGCAGGCGCGACATGCGCACGGCATTCTCTGCAGCTTCGGCTCCACCGTTGGTGAAGAACACCATGTTCAAGTCGCCAGGAGCAAGTTCGGTGATGAGTCGAGCAGCTTCACTGCGCGCATCATTGGCGAATGCTGGTGCGACGGTGCACAACTTGGCGGCCTGCTCCTGGATGGCGGCGATCAACTTTGGGTGCTGGTGACCGATGTTGAGGTTGACGAGCTGGCTGGAGAAGTCGAGGTACTTCTTGCCAGTGGAGTCCCAGAAGTAGGAGCCCTCACCACCGGTGATCTCGACGGGGTTGAGCGTTCCTTGCGCCGACCACGAGTGGAACACGTGGGCGCGGTCGTCGAGGTATGCCTTGGTCTGGGTTGCTTCGATCGTCATTCGACCATGTTACTGACGCACCCTCTGGCGGGCGCGCCCGATCTACAACGTGGAGAGCACCCGCTCGTGCAGTTGTGGCCACGCCCCAGCGAGTCCGGCGTGTAGTTCGAAGGACTCGACGCTGCTGAGCGCGACCCACTGGAGATCGTCTGATTCGGCATTGGCGGCAAAGGCACCGATCTCACCGTGTGCGTGGGCAATCACCGTGTCGTACCTCCACGGTCCGTGGTCATCGCTGAACACGTCGCGCACGAGGAACTTCGATTCGTCGATACCGGCCTCCTCATGGGCCTCACGCTTTGCGGCGGCGATCGAGTCTTCATGTGAGTCGAGTGCTCCACCGGGCAGTGCCCACGTGCCGCCTCCGTGGGTCCATGCGGCACGCAGTTGCAAGAGGACGTGTGGCTCGCTCATGTCGAGGCGGATCAAGAGCAGACCTGCTGCACCGTGCAAACCCCAGTGACGATGCCCGCAGGTGCAATACACCCACCCGTCACCGTCACGAAACGCCACGGCTAGAGCGTAGTTTCACTGGCCAACTTGGCCGCCCGCCGTGCCTCGGCGCGCGCTGTGGCCTGCGCCTTGGTGATCTCTGCATGATGTGCACGGCACAACACCTCGAGACCTCCGATACCGAACTCATCGGGGAGGAGATGGTGATGACAGCCCGGCCCGTAGCCGTTGCCGTTGCGTGGCGTGATGTGGTTGACCTCGCAGTCTCGTCGTGCGGCGGTGCAACCCGGTCGCACGCAGCGATACTTCGCGCGACGCTTGGCGGTCGAGCGAGCGAATCGCCAGATGTGCTCCCGTTGCCAGGCCCGTCCGCACTTGTCGGAGCACCACGTGCGCCGCCTCGGTGAGTCGATCGTTGAATCGCACCACTGGCAACGACCTGGCTCACCGGCCCACTTCGACAGTGTGCAGGTGATGCGCTCCGCGACGAGGGGTGGAAGCCCGGTTGTGTGAACGGGGCGTTTCGTACGGGAGCGTTTCGTCGCCATTTCTGGTCAAAGAATAATGCGCACGTAACACAGACAAGACGCCCACGAAACATCGCTTCGTTAGTTTCAAGTCGCGTTTGGGCGCAATGGGGCCTCCGGACTCGTCGTATCGATCAGTTCAACGACAACCCGATCGGGTGTCGCACAAGGAGGAAACATGTCAGTGTTCGCAGAAACGGCAGATGCCGTGACGATCCTGGGACAACAGATCAGCCTGTTGTGGGTCGTCATCGGAGCCGCGCTCGTGGTGTTCATGCAGGCGGGGTTCGCCCTCGTCGAGACGGGATTCTGTCGCGCCAAACACGCGGCACACGTCGTGGCGACGAACTTCGCCATCTTCGGTCTCGGCTTCGTCGGGTTCTACTTCGTCGGCTTCGCGCTCGCCTTCGGTGGGTTTTCGTATTCAGCGTTCGGCATGGACGCTCCGGTTGGGAGCGCCTTGATCGGCAGTGGCGACTGGGTGTTTGCGTGGAAGGGCGGTTGGGCACTTGCCGGTGAGGCGATGACTCCCGCAGTACTCGGGTTCTTCCTCTACATGGTCGCGTTCATGGACACCGTGGCCACGATTCCAACCGGTTCGATGGCGGAGCGTTGGAGATGGGGAAGCTTCGTCGGCTGGGGCTTTTTCTGCGGAGCGATTTACTACCCAGTGATGGCCGCTTGGACGTGGGGCGGCGGTTGGTTGGCCAAGACCTGGAGCACGATGTCACTCGGCGCGGGTTACGTCGACTTCGCGGGATCGGGAGTCGTGCACATGGTCGGCGGCGTGGCCGCTCTGACCGGAGCACTGGCGATCGGTCCACGTCTCGGCAAGTTCAACGCTGATGGTTCGCCGAACACGATTGCCGGCCACCACATCCCGATGGCGATGCTCGGCACGTTCATCCTGTTGTTCGGTTGGTTCGGCTTCAATGCGGCGAGCACGTTCGCTGCGACTGACGTGCAGTTCGCCACCGCGGCGACGAACACCGCGATTGCGGGTGCGTTCGGTGCAGTTGCCGCGATGCTCTACATCACGCGCAAGACCGGCAAGCCAGATCCAGGAATGATGGTCAACGGCATGCTGGCTGGTCTCGTCGGCATCACCGGACCGTGTGCGTTCGTCTCACCGTGGGCTGCTGCGGTGATCGGAGTGATCTCGGCCGTGGTCGTCATCGAAGCGATGTACTTCTTCGAGCGCCGCGGTATCGACGACCCAGTCGGTGCGATTTCGGTGCACGGAGTCGGTGGATTCCTCGGTGTGCTCTTCGTTGGCATCTTCTCCAATGGCTCATACGGCGCAGGTTGGAACGGCTCGAGTGTCGAGGGTGTGACTGGTCTGCTCTACGGTGACGCGAGCCAGCTGGGTGCACAGGCGCTCGGTGCAGTGACGATCCTCGTCGTCAACGGAGCACTCTCGGGAGCGTTCTTTGCAATCCAGAAGAAGGTCCTGAAGAAGGGCTTGCGCTCATCAGAACAGGACGAACTCGACGGTCTCGACATCGCCGAGATGGGCGTGCTGGCATACCCCGAGTTCCAGGGCTCGCACCGCTAACGAGAACAATCAAATCGACGTGGTGGTGAGGTCGTCCCCGAGGACGATCTCACCACTGAAATGGCGCGCCGCGATGGCGCGCCATTCGTCTTCCTGTCCAGGCTGCATCGACGGCACGTAGTGCGTGAGGATCAACTTGGACACACCTGCGCGCTGTGCGGTTTGTGCAGCTTGTTCCACGGTGGAGTGGTAGTCGAGGATATCGAGGAACCGCTTGTTCGGGATGAGCTTCACGAGGTCGTCGCGCAACACCGTCTGCACGTATGCGTCGGCTCCTCGGCACAGGTCGTCGAGTGACGCGCACGGGATGCCGTCGCCACCGAGGACGACGCTCGCGGGATCATCGGAGAGTCGATACGCAACGGTCGGCTCCACTGGTCGATGATTCGTCGCGCCAACCGTCACCGAGACCGGCCCGATCGAAAACTCGTCGCCGGGTGCGACTTCGATGACCTCGACCTGTGGTTCCCAGGTGAGCGTGTCTTGGTGATGCGCGAGTCGGTAGCTGATGTCGGGTGCAAGCGCGGCGAGTGTCGCCTGCACGACTTCCTTCGTGCGGGGAGGACCGTAGATGGTGAGCGTCGTCGGCTGCTGGCTCATCACCCAATGGGTCGTGATCACGTCGTTCAGATCGGTGAGGTGGTCGCTGTGCAGGTGGGTGATGAGGACAGCATTCAACATCACGGGCAGGGTTCCAGAAGCGGCCAGTCGCATCACGACGGCGCGTCCTGCATCGACCAGGATCTGATGTCCGCTCGTGCGAACGAGTGTCGCGGGTCCACCACGACGAGGATCGGGAAGTGGGCTGCCGGTGCCGAGCAGTGTGATGTCCATGGTTCAGCTCCTTGGAGTCGATGCGATGAATTTGGCGATGATCGTGGCGACTTCGACGCCCTTGTCTTCTTGGATGAAGTGACCGCCGCCCTCGACCGTGACGTGCGGCTGTCCCGTCGCACCTGGAATTGAGCGAATGAAGATGGCGTCACCACCCTTGGTGACGGGATCGCGATCACCGAAGCAGCAGAGCACCGGACGTTCGAACTTACGCAACACTTCCCACGCCTGCACGTTGTCGCGGTGTGCAGGATCGGTCGTCGACGTCGGGACGAGCGAGGGGAAGATGCGCGCTCCGGCTTTGTAGGAGTCGTCAGGGAACGGCGCGTCGTAGGCGGCAATCACATCGTCGGGGAGCGTCGTCGCCGATCCGCCATTAACGATCGTGCCGATCGGGAACTGTGGGGATTCTTGCGAGAACTTCTGCCACGCGAGGAATGCATCCGACAGCGGCTGTTCACCGGTCGGAAGTCCGGTGTTGCTGAGGACGAGTCGGGCGAACCGCTCGGGCGCAGAGGCGACCAAGCGCAAACCGACGAGACCGCCCCAGTCCTGGCCGAAGAAGGTGGCGTGGCGGATGGAGAGGTGGTCAAAGAGCAATTCAGCCATCCAACTCACGTGACGGGCATACGTGTAGTCACCTTTCTCCGTCGGCTTGTCGCTCTTGCCGAAGCCCACGAGGTCGGGGACGATCACGCGATGACCGGCTGCGACGAGCACTGGGATCATCTTGCGATAGAGGTAACTCCAGGACGGCTCCCCGTGCATGAGGAGCACGGGATCCGCGTCTCGCGGGCCCTCGTCGAGGTAGTGCACACGAAGGGGTCCAGTGATCGATTCGCCGACGACGTGGTAGTTCGGCGCAAAGGGATAGTCGGACAGCCCCATGAAACGCTCATCTGGTGTGCGGAGTGACTTCATGTGAGTGCCTTTCGTATTCCGGTCGTGAGTGCGCTGGTGATGTTGGCGATCGTCATGTCGTAGTCGTTTCGCATGATGGTGAATGACTCGAAGTTGCACAGCGAGTCGATGATGGTGGCGGCGTGTGCACGCTCATCGGCTGCGAGCGCAGCGATCTCGTCGGCGAAGTGGTCGGCAACCTGACGGCGCAGGAGAATGCGGGCGCGGCGGAGCTCTTTGGCGATCACCGAGTTGCGGTGTGCAAAGACGCGAGAGGCACGACCGATGTTGCCGATCGAGGTGAACAGCCGGACGCGCTGTTCGACGAAGTGTGCGATCTTGTCGTCGGTCGAGCCCTTGCTGAACGAGTCGATCGTGGCATGCTTTCGCTCGCGTTCGAACTGCACCGCACACACCGTGCGATAGAGGTCGTCGAGATCGTCGAAATAGCGAAACACCGATCGCTCGGACAACTGTGCGCGCTCGGCGATCTGAGCCGCCGAGACTTCGACGTGACCTTCGCGAAGGAGCGCGAGCAGCGCATCCACGATCTCTGCTCGATTGCGCTCGCGACGAAGGACGCGACCGTCAGTCGCGGACTCGACGGCGGTGACGCTCATTGGGTGATCGAGTCGAGGGTGGCGTGCAAGGTCATCGCGTAGCTACTGCCTGCTTGTAGATCGGCGATGGTGGCAACCGTTGCATCCGCCGCATCGTCACTGTCGACTAAGGCGAACTGCACCGTGTCCCACTTGCGGCCGTCTCCGATGATCGTGCCCTCGGCCGTCAGCCCGGTCGAACCTGGAATCGTCGCGAACACTCGAGACCGGTCGTCTGTCTGGCGCACGACCATCACGACCCGTCGAGTCTTGACCTCGCTTGGGCGTGGACGATCATCGAGCGACGGGTCCAATGGTCGGCAGCACACGATCGTGGTGCGCTGCATGCCTGCGGCCTTGTGTTCGTGCTTGTCGGCGAAGTCCTTGCGCTCCTGCATCTCGATGAACGACTTTCGTGTCGGGTAGCGCACGATGGCGATACGGTCCCAGTCCTCGTCGCCGATGTGGTTCTTTACGACGTCGGCCACGAACACGATGCTCGCGCCGATCTTGTTCAGAATTGAAGCCGGGTTGTACTTGTCATCGGCTTCGCGGCCGCTGATCTGTGGAGAATCTGCAGAGTCGTACTTGGCGACCTCGTGATACTTCATGAGGTTGACCATGTAGATCGGGCCGTCTTCTTCTGGTGGGCGAGTGGCGAGATGGATCGCGTAGTCGAAATCGATTCGACCGTAGTTGTGCTTCAGCTTGGGCTTTTCTGTCTCGGCCACGATTTCCCCCATGTCGTCTCGCATTGCGAGAACCAATGTTTTGACAGAGTGTATGACAATACCTAGAGTTTGCGCAAGGGGGCATGGACATGAGTCAGTACGAACCGTCCTTTGCGGGCGTCATCGCCGATACGTATCAAGAGTCGACGCCGGCGTGGCCACCACTGCCGGAAGGTCTCGGCGGTGCGAACGTCATCACGATCGTCTTCGACGACATGGGCTTTGCTCATCCCAGTTGTTTCGGCAGTGGCATCCCGACTCCGAACATCGATCGACTCGCAGGATCTGGTCTGCGGTACACGGGGTTCCACACCACTGCACTGTGTTCGCCGTCGCGTGCGTCGCTGTTGACCGGACGCAATCACCACTCGGTCGGCATGCGCGGCGTATCCAACTGGAACACCGGGTTTCCGAACATGCGTGGTGGCATCACACCAGCTGCAGCAACGATTGCAGAGGTGTTGCGCGAACGCGGGTATGCGACGTTGTGTGCAGGCAAGTGGCACCTGGCGCCGATGGAAGAGTGCACCGCGGCCGGACCGCACACCAACTGGCCGCTACAGAAGGGATTCGATCGCTTCTACGGATTCTTGAACGGTGAGACCGACCAGTTCTATCCCGAACTTACGCGCGACAACCAGCACATTCTCCCGCCTCGGTCGCCGGAGGAGGGATATCACTTGACCGAGGACCTGATCGATCAGTCGACGACCTGGATTCGCGACCTGCGCTCGGTGCGACCCGATCGTCCGTTCTTCTTGTACCTCGCCTTCGGCGCGCAGCATGCCCCGCATCACGCACCGGATTCCTATCTCGCCAAGTGGCGGGGAGCATTCGACGAAGGCTGGGACGTGCACCGCGAGCGAGTCTTTGCTCGCCAAAAGGAGATGGGCGTCATTCCGAACGACACCACGCTCGCAATGCGCAACCCGGGAGTGCGACCGTGGGACGAGCTTTCCGCGAACGAAAAACTCTTTGCCTGCAGGCTGCAGGAAGCCTTCGCTGCAATGCTCGACCACACCGATGCCCAAATCGGTCGATTGCTCGCGTTCCTCGACGAGATGCAGCTGAGTGACAACACGATGATCGTGTTGCTGTCCGACAACGGAGCGAGTCGCGAGGGCGGGCCACAAGGCGTGCTCGATGAGTGGAGCTTCTTCAACGGTGAGTGGGAAGACGTGGACGACATCGTCGCCAACCGACTGGACGACATCGGCACGAAGAACGCACACTCCAACTATCCCTGGGGCTGGTCACAGGTCGGCAACACGCCGTGTCGTTGGTACAAGTCACAGACGTACGGCGGCGGCATTCGCGACTCGCTCGTGATTTCCTGGCCGAAGGGCATCGCCGATCCCGGTGCGATCCGACCACAGTTCTGCCACATCTCCGACATCGCCCCGACGATCTATGACGCACTCGGGGTGATGCCACCACAGGTCGTGAACGGCCACCAGCAGATGCCGATGCACGGGGAGAGCCTCGCGTACACCTTCGGTGGCCCGACGACGAAGCGCAGGAACTCGCCGCAGTACTTCGAGATGATGGGACACCGCGCAATGTGGTCGGAGGGCTGGAAGGCCGTGACCTTCCACGACCAGGGCGTGCCCTACGACGCCGACACGTGGGCATTGTTCAACCTCGACGACGACTTCTCCGAGATGCACGACCTGTCCAGCCGCGAACCGGAGCGGCTGAAAGCGATGGTCGAGCTGTGGTGGGATCAAGCCCGCAAGTTCGGCGTGTTGCCCCTCGACGATCGCGGCATCGAGATCTTCGGGTCGAAGTCTCGACCTGGGTCGCCGCACTACGGCTCGACGTACACCTATTACCCGCCGGTCGCGCACATTCCCTCCGATGCGTGCCCGATGCTGAGTGGCCGCGCATGGACGATCACTGCAGAGGTCGAGGTTCCGACTGGTGTGCTCGAAGGGGTGATCTACGCGCGCGGTGGTCACAACATCGGTCATTCGATGTTCGTGCACAACGGCGAACTGCACTTCTATTACAACGCGCTCGGAAAACACCAGCGTGTCGCGGCGCCACTTTCACTCAAGCCGGGGAGGCACGAGCTCGGTGCCCGTTTCGATCGCGATGGCAACACTGGAACATTGACACTGGTCGTCGACGGTGAGGACCGCGCGAGCGTGCACATTCCGAAGATCATGCGCATCCTCGGATCGATGGGCATGGACCTCGGGTCTGATCGCCTGTCACCCGTGTGTCCGGACTACGTCGCCCCGTTTCCGTTCACGGGGGGACTCGAGAAGGTGACGTTCACCATTCGCAGCAAGCCGACCCGCACCGATGAGATCGCACAGATGCGCGCAGAGGCGGCTCGGGAATGACGGCCGTCGGCGTGCGTGAGAGACTGAGCGCCACATCGAGGGGAGATGACGATGAGTGAAGTGGTAGTCGATTCGTTGCGCCGCAGGATGCGGGCGGTTTTCTCCCTGTATGAGGACGCGACGCAGACGATGTCGCTCGAGCACGTCAACCACTTCGAACGAGAGGGTGTGCTCCCGATCGCTTTCAGCCTGTTTCACATCGTCAACATGATCGACTCGTCGTTCATGTTGATCACCGGTGAGATGCCGACGTGGAACGACGAGTGGAAAGATCGCGTGCAGATGTCGATCCCTGATCACGGCAAGCACAAGACCGTGGGCGAGATGATCGATCAGCGCATCGGTGACTACGAGGCGTTCAAGGAGTACATGACGGTCGTGTTCTCACGTGTGGAGAACTGGTTGGCATCGCTCGATCCCGCGGATCTCGAGCGCGTCGTCATCGCGCGTCCGTTCCCGCCACAGATCGCGAGCACGTTCAGCGCACGCGTGGCAGGGGACGAGGGAATCAAAGTCCTCGATGCGGTCGAGTGTTGGATCTACCAGCACGCCCTGCGCCACATGGGCGAGATCGAACATGCCCGCGGCCTCGTCGGCCTGCACGGCATGACCTCCTAGCGGCGCGGTCCGCGGATCAACTTGCCGGGGAGTTCCCCGGTGAAGGAATCATTGGCAACGGTTTGTACGCCGGAGACGAATGTCGCCGCATAGCCGTGTGCTGTCTGCACGAGGCGGCGTCCGCCAGCGGGGAGGTCGTAGGCCATCTGGGGCATGTCGAAGCCGAGTGCGTCGAAGTCGATCATGTTGATGTCGGCCTTCATGCCCGGGGCGATCAGCCCGCGGTCGCACAAGCCGTGCAACTCTGCGGTGTTGCGAGTCTGGCGATACACCACGTGTTCGAGCGACAACTTCGGTCCCCGCACGCGGTCGCGGGCCCAGTGGGTGAGCATGAAAGTGGGCATTCCGCCGTCGCAGATCGCCCCGCAGTGCGCGCCGGCATCACTCAAACCGTTACGTGTCTGGGGGTGCTGCATCAACTCGTACGTCATCGAGAGATCGCCATACATGTAGTTGAAGAACGGCGAGTAGATCATGCCCTTGCCGCCATTCGTCAACATGTGATCGACGATCAACTGCATGGCCGGCACATTGCGCGACTGAGACAGTGCGAGCACGCTCTGTGACGGGTCCGGCTCGTAGTCGATGTTCGCGCTCGTCACGAGATACATGCGCTTCAGCGCCTTGGTGACGAGGCCTTCGTAGAACTTGTCGGTCGGGACTTCATCCACGAAGCGCTGACGACGAATCGGGTCGTGCAACGCGACGACACGCTCCTCGAATGGCAGATGTGCGACCTCGTGGTAGGCGGGGTGCGCGAGGAGTGGATGGACGCTTCCCTCGAGGCACATGATGATGCCGATCGACCGACCAGCGATCTGGGCGACGATCTTTTCGCCACTCTTGTGGGCCTGGTCGAGGAGCGCGAAGGTCTTCCTCCACACCTCACTGCCGTCATCGAGTTGGTTCACGTTCACGCTCACGGTCGCACCGGACCTGCGGGCGAGTTCCTGCATCCATGGCCATTCTTCGACGGGGACGCGAGTGTGTTCGGGGCTGAACTGAAAGATGCCGTGACCGACCCGACGCATCGCATCAGCGATGCCATACAGCTCGTCGGGCTCTGCGTGCGTGCCGGGGACGAGCTCGCCGCTCTTGCTGCGGTGAAGCGACGTGCGCGAGGTGGAGAAGCCGAGTGCACCGGCGCGCAGCGCCTCTTCGGTGAGTCGACTCATCGTGACGATGTCATCCGGTGTGGCGACCTCATTGTTCGCACCGCGGTCGCCCATCACGAAGGCGCGCAGTGCTCCGTGGGCGATCTGTGTGCCGAAGTCGATGACGTGCGACCGACGCTCGAGCGCGTCGAGATATTCGGGGAACGACGTCCATTCCCACGTGATGCCCTCGACCATCGCCGACCCGGGAATGTCTTCGACGCCTTCCATCAACTCGATCAGCCACTCGTGACGATCTGGGAGCGCAGGCGCGAAACCCACGCCACAGTTGCCCATCACGACGGTCGTGACGCCGTGCCAACTGCTCGGCGTCAGCCACGGATCCCACGTGGCTTGTGCGTCGTAGTGCGTGTGCACGTCCACCCAGCCCGGAGTGACGAGGCGCCCCTCGGCATCGATGACGCGCGAGGCGTGCGCGGTCGTGATCGATCCTGCTTCGCCGACCTCGGTGATCGTGTCGCCACTGAAGGCGACGTCGGCGTGGCGGGCAGGTGCGCCGGAGCCGTCCACGAGCGTGGCGTTCGTGATGACGGTCGTGCGTGCATCAGCCATGCCGAAAATCTATCCCTCGCTGACGAACGGTCAGACGAAGCGGTGGCGCATTGTGCCGACGCCTTCGAGCGTCGTTTCCACCACGTCGCCTGGCTGCAGATACACCGGCGGCTTGAAGCCGTGGCCGACGCCTGCTGGCGAACCCGTATAGATGATGTCCCCGGGGTACAGCTCACAGATCGTGGAGAGATAGGACACGACGTGATCGATCGGAAAGATCATGTCGGTGATCACGGTGTCTTGGCGTCGTTCGCCGTTCACGCTGCAACCGATGCGCAACGCATTGCGCTGCTCGACGCCAGCCATGTCGGCGACCCATGGACCGATCGGGGAGAATCCCGTGCGGCTCTTGCCCATGCTGAACTGTGGCGGAGTGCCTGCGTATTGGAGCTTGCGATCCGACACGTCCTGACCGGCGCACAGTCCAGCGACGTGGTCCCACGCGGAGGTCTGAGTGATGTCACGACCACCCTTGCCGATCACGACGACCACTTCTGACTCGTAGTCGACGGTGTCACCGACGACCTTGATGTTCGCGTACGGGGCATTCAGTGAACTTTGGAACTTGGCGAAGATGAGTGGCTGCGAGGGGATCGGGCTTCCCATTTCTTCTGCATGGCGCCTGTAGTTGAGTCCAACGGCGAACATCTGACGCGGGCGCGGAACCGGGCAGTCGAGTCGCTCGAGTTCGACGCGTGTCGTCGAAGTCGTCGCCGAGGATGCGAGTGCGCGCAGGTCATCCCAACGCGAAAAGCAGTCCATCGGATCGGATGGCAATGACCCATTGCTCGCACGAGCGACGTCGATGACGTCGCAGTGCGTTGCCGTCGAATCGACGACGAGGTGCGCGCGCGAGTCGATGGAGGCGAAACGAAGCTGCACTGGCGTCGTCCTACTGGCGACCGCGAGCTGCGCGACGTTGCGCCTCGGCGGCCTGACGAGCCTGACGATCCTTTTCCTTGCGCTCGGCGCGCAGGCGACGCTTCTCGGCTTGGGCGGCCTCGTCCTTGGCGGCTGCTGCGGAAGCAACGGTGGCCTTGGCTCCCGATGTCGGGATTGCGAATCGTTCGTCGCTCGCGACGAGTTTGCGGAATCCACCGAGCGACACGCTGTACTGCACCGCCATCAAGCGCACCGCATCCAAGGTGAACTCCTCCGAAAGCGGGGTGATGATCATCTGCAGGTCTTCGAGGCTCGGGTCATCGGAGCGATCACCGAGCATCTCGATTGCCTTCTCGGTTGCGCCTTCGGCGAGCAGGATGCCGACGTCCAAGTACGCCTTGCGTGCTGCGAGTCCCGCGCGCACCTTGCCGGCGATGGTGGTCACGTCGTCGAAGGATCCTGCGGGGAGACCAAGCACCTTGGCGAGCGGATCGCGCAGCTTTTCGCCGACGGCCATGGTGAGCGTGGCGAGCGACTGGTCGCTCAGCGAGTCGAGCACGGCGGCATAGCGACGTTCAATAAGAATGGTGTCTCGGGAGGTGCTGACGGCCATGGTGATCCTTCGTGTGGCGACGCCTGATTGCGCGCAGGCAATGCTAACGGGCGAGTTCGTCGAGGGGACTGGTCAATTCGCGTGAAGTCGGCGACACCGGCCATGGTCGCCTTGGATGCGATCTCGGTTCGCTACGTCGCGCATGCCTTCGACCACGACGCCGCCACCTCGAGTGACGTGGGGTACGGCAAGGCCGCAGCAGCCGCACTCGGAGTGGAGGAAGAACGCGTCTTCAAGACGCTGCTCGCGCGCACCGACCGTGACTTCGTCGTGGCCATCGTGCCGGTGGACTCCACGGTGTCGCTGAAGGCACTTGCGACTGCGCTCGGCGTGAAGCGCTGTGAGATGGCGCGACCTGAGGATGCCCAGCGCGTGACCGGTTACGTGGTCGGTGGGATCAGTCCGTTCGGCCAGAAGAAATTGCTCGCGACCGTGATCGATGAATCGAGCGAACTCTTCGACACGATCTTCGTCTCCGGTGGCCGACGCGGACTCGACCTCGAGATCGCACCCGCGGATCTCATTGCAGCGTTGGGTGCGCGAAGTGCGCCAATTGCCCAGGGTCGCGAACGGTAAGGTCGAACCATGACCACTCTTTCGACTGAACGACTCTCCAACTTGCGCAAGTGGAACATCGGTCTCACCGTGTTGCATCTCGCTCAGGCCGTCGCAATCGCGGTGATGGCGGGCGGCTTTGCGATCACCATCACCTCGACGTTCCCCGAGGGCCCTCCGGGAACCCGCATCGATGCACCGGGCACGCTCTTCGATCTGCCGATCGGACCAGCGGTCGCGATCTTCCTCGCCCTCGCCGCACTCGATCACTTCATCACCGCCACGGTGATGCGCAGCACCTATGAGCGCGACCTTGCGCGTGGCATCAATCGCTTCCGCTGGGTCGAGTATTCGATCAGCGCGACGCTCATGTTGATCTTGATCTCGACCTACTCAGGAATCACTGACATCGCTGCACTGCTGTGTCTCGTCGGTGCGAACGTCGGCATGATCCTCTTCGGCTGGCTGCAAGAGACGATGAATCCACCGGAGCGCACCTCCACGACGATGAAGCCGTTCTGGTTCGGCACGCTCGCAGGGGCACTGCCGTGGGTCGCCATCTGGGTGAACGTGGTCGGAGCGGAGACGGTTCCGGGTTTCGTGTTCGGAATCGTGGTCGCCGAGCAGATCTTCTTCTTCAGCTTCGGTCTCAACCAGTGGTTGCAGTACCGCAAGGTGGGCAAGTGGGCCGACTATCTCTACGGAGAGAAGGTGTACCTCGTGCTCAGCCTGGCGGCGAAGTCGTTCCTCGCCTGGCAGATCTACGGCGGGTCACTCGCCAACTAGACGACTCAGCGCGTCGCGTTCTTCACCAGTCCCTGAATCTCGCGCACGACCATGTTGTGGTGTGCGTCCAAGGTGACCGTGCCGAGCGAACCGCGCGCACCGTGACTCGACACCCACGTCACCTCCCACTCGATCGACACGGTCGCACGAAACATTCCGCTCTCGGCCCTCGATGAGGCGTGCTGATACGTATACATGCACGGCGAGGGGAGTGAGTCGCCGAATGCCTCGACCCACGGGATCCCGGGACCGCGACACGTCACCTCGCCGGTGCCGAGCGCGCCGTCACCCGGGTCGAAGATCAACTCCTTCGGGGTGGCCGTCGTCGTCACGGCGATCGGTCCAGCTGGTGTCGGAACCCACGCAGTCGCGCGAATCGGAATCCACATCAGTGGGTTGACCCAGATCCACGTCCCCAACTTGACGACGCCGCGGTGCGCGGGTGGAGCGAAGTTGCCCCACGGCGCGGGGATGTTTTCGTACACGACCGACGAGGCTTGCTGGGCGAGCGTGGAGGTCGAGACCTCGGGAATCCAGTGGTATGTCGTCGCCGGATCGCGATCAAAACACGTGTAGTCGTACAACCGATACGTGGTCGACCCGACGACCTTGGTGACGTCATCTGCATCGCTGTGTGTGTCACGGGGGAGCGCGACCGACCATTCGCAGTCGTCATCCGAACTGCCTGATCCTGGAGGCGAGCCCCAACGAACACCAGCCATCACGCGCGAGCCGTCGACGCCCGCGGACACGTCGATTGAGGATGAGTTCTGTGAGTCAGATGCAAGCGCATCGGATGGAACAAACACTCCCATCACGACAACGATCCAGATCAGTCCACGTCGAATCCGCACAAGTCCTCCTCCATGTTCATTTCCGTTCCTCTCGCCGACACCCACTTCCATCGTCCCGACTCGCGGGTGACTTCCCAGCGCGTGCGCGCCGAGATCACCGCGTCGTCGACGATGATCGGATTCGACGTGAACTCGGCGGCGTCGTTCGAGTGACCAAGATCGAACAACACCACCGAGTCCAAGGAACATGTGTGCACGACGGCATGGTCGATGTCCGTCATCTCGATGGATTCGATGCGATACCTAAATTCGCCACGTCCAGGAAGGGTGCGAAAGCCTGCAGCGACGCGCTCGGCCATCAAGTTCGTGAGAAAACTGCGGTACTCAGTGCCTACTGCCGTGATCGTGGAGATCGCACAGGTGTCGGGTCGCTGTCCGCACCGTGTGCGCTCGGCAATCGCAGCAGCAAAGTCGCGAACGAGTGAGGTGCGAGGAGATGTTTCGACAACAGTCGTGTCATCGGACACCACGGGGAGAGGATCCGACGTTGCGGTCACCGCGCGCGGAAGTGGGCTGTCGCCTTCTGCGAGCCAGTCAGTGACCTCGGCGTCGCGGGCACAGCCCACGAGACCGATGAGGAGTGCACAAAGAAATGGTGTGGTTCGGGACAACTCTGCCTCCGCCGATAGCAGTGATGTGACGACTGGGATGTGTGTCTCGAGTGTGGCATGACGCATTCAGGACGTGTCTGGTCGAGGTGGAATTTGCCGACGGTAGAGTTGATGAACCCCAAAATGAGCCATCTGCACCCCGACCACGAGGCCGAGCAGGCCCACATCGACCGAGCGTACGAGTGCCTCGAACGCAGCAAGACCGACGCCTGGCGCATCCGTGACCTGAACGAGGCGAGCATGGGCGGCACCTTCCAGGCCCGTTACGAGCGCAACGCCTTTGACGAGCAGCTGCTCGCCCGCCTGACCCAGCTGGATCTCGGGGATGCTGCACTCGTATTCGGCCGGATCGACCGCGCGGCCGAGGGGGAGTCGGGGCTCGAGAGTTTCCACATCGGGCGACTTGCGGTCGCCGATCTCGATCGCGAACCGGTGGTCGTCGACTGGCGAGCTCCCGTCGCCGAGCCGTTCTATCGCGCGACGGGTCGCGAGCCGATGGGTCTCGTGCGCCGACGTCACTTCGCCGTCGAGGGACGCACGTTGCTCGGTTTCGAGGACGAGTTGTTCGGCGAGGGCCACCTCGGAGTCGGACACGACGAAGGATTGACGAGCGTCGTTGGTCGTGAGGGCATCCGCGGATACAGCACCTTGCTCACCGCGCTCAGTCGCGGACGCACCGGTCAACTCGGCGACATCGTGGCGACGATCCAGGCCGAACAAGATGAGATCATTCGCGCACCGCATGCGGGCGTGCTCGTCGTGCAAGGTGGACCGGGAACGGGCAAGACCGTCGTTGC
>VFQS010001497.1_pt1 | contig 21282 bp, 10 predicted proteins | sample 3512361 | NCBI WGS metagenome assembly VFQS01 (sample SAMN10412375, study PRJNA504923) | tailings metagenome | isolation source: Relicate 1 Philex TSF3 active mining | place: Philippines
TTTATTGTTGTTGTCATATACATAGGTTAACTCATCTATTGGATTGGCAAATTGCATGCCATCGGTATCCATGTTTCCATTGCGCAACAGGGTTTGTATGTTGCCGTTTTTATCATAGGTAAGGTGTTCTAAATAACTATTGAATTCGGTATTGCCCTGTTTGCTGTAATCGGCTTGTAGTAAACGGTTTAAATCATCGTATTTGTAATCGTACTTGCGTTGCACGTTGTCGGTGCTGGTTTTCCAAAAGGTTTCTGATATGTTGCCGTTGAAAAGGGGTGTAGCGGTTTCTGCCTCGTTGTAATTAATTTTAAAAGCAAAAAGGTCGTTGTCTATTGTGTCTACATCGTTTATACCTTTTAACCAACCTCTTATGTTATAGCTATAATCTACCGTTTGCAAACCATTAGCACTAGCAGCATAAGCGCCACCCACATTTTTGGTTATGAGTTGCCCTAATTCATCATAGGTATTTTTGGCAATGAGTTGTTCGGGTAAATTGTTGATTTGGTGTTTGTGTTCTACTAATCTGTCTTGAGGGCTATAGCTAAATACATCTTTCACCACCAGTTCAGTATCGTCTGCTGTGCGTTTGTGTTTGGTTAGGGTGTACAATGTTTTTCCTGCCCAGTCTAGGTGTGTATCTACTTGGGTATAACCGCCTAAATGATTGGTGGTTTTAGTATGCACAGGTCTGTATTTGTAATCATACAAGGTATAAGACACCTCAGCAGTAGTACTGGAGGCATTATCTAAAACCTTTACCCACGAGCCTGTTTGCAAGCCTTTTACATTAGTAGCACGGGTTTGATTTTCAATTAGTGTTGGTAAAGGATTAGGAGCCCCTGTAAAAGTATAGTTGTCGTAGTAGTTTTTGGTTAAAATTTCGTTGTTTGCTAGGACAAAAGGGTTACTGCCACCATTAATATTTTTTTGATGTTCGTATCTTGTAGCAGTAGAAACAGGCATGGCTTTCCAACCTGTTTGGGTTACTCTTCCAAACACATCATATTGCGTAACCATCCAACCACTACTTCCATCGCCATAAGGGGAAAAAGCGGGTCCTGTAGCCACGGGTCTATCTAGTTTGTCATAGACAATAAACTCCCATTGTTTGCCAGGTAGTTTTTTTTCTACTAATCTATTTCTACTATCATATTTGTATTGGTAGCCTAGATTGTCCAGATTCTCTTGTGAAGCTATTCCTTCTGCTAACGGAGGCAAAACATAGGTTAAATTTCCAAATTGGTCGTAAATATAGTAGGTGTCGTGAAGCCCCCCATCCCCCGAAGGGGGAGTTGAATTAATGGTACGTTTTAGTATTACCTTTCCTTCTTTGTCTTTGAATTCTTGGAGCCCCCCAGCCGCCGAAGGGAGAGTATTCTCATCGTAGGTGATGGTTTTATAGAGTTGATTGGCTTGATAATTTCCGTTTTGAGTAATTGCAATATCATATAATCCGAGTGAGGCATTCCAAGTAGCAATGGCTTTAAACAGTTTTACTTCGGTTGCTGTATTGGTTTGGTAATCAAATTTGATTTCTTTGCCTTGCCCCATTGCCCACGCATCGCCAGGAGCGGCTTGTTTAAACACTCTGTTAAGGGGTGAAGATTCGAGTTGCTTTTCACTAAACGGATTGCTTGTGCCACCGTTGTAACTGCTGTAAAAAGTAGCCAACTCACTATTTACTGTTGAAGCGCTCATGTAATTCAACGAGGGAGCTGAATTTGGAAAAGGCAAAAACTCTTTAGTTTGTCTGCCAAAGGCATCATATTCTATGTGGGTAATAATGTCTTTACCCGAGTTAGACTGTTTGTGCGCCACTTGTTGAATGGGTCTGCCTAAGCCGTCGAAATAGGACACTTGCACATTAGCAACGGCAACATCGGGATTGGTTACCGATGTTGTAGTGGGTTGCTTGTATGTAGTTGACTTAACGTAGTTTTGGTCTGTGCTTTGTGAGAAAACAAGAGTAGGGATAGCTAATAAAAAATATAATAATTTCTTCATCTTGTTTTAGTTTTTATAATGGTACTCATTTTCACTTAATATATTACCTTGAGCATCTTTAACATATTGCAGGCGATTGAAACTATCATAATGATAGGTTTGTTTATCGCCTTTGGGGTCGGTAACGGTACTAATTCCTATTAATGGCTTATAGGTATATGTAGTAATCATAGTATTTGGTAAACTGGTACGCAAACTATTGAGAGCGTTTATTAAATTTTGCTCGTTATTACCGTTTGAAAGCGTTTGTAAATTGGCTACAAAAGGTTGTACCTGTGCATAAGTTGCATTTTCTATTTTTGCAATGGGTTGGGTTTTATTGTAGCCCCAGATATAAACGATTTTGATGCCACCAATTTGATCAATTTCTAAAGGGTTGCCATTGGTATTATCTAATACATTATATCTAATACGCTCTTCTAACGCTAGATTGCCTTTGGCTGTTTTTATAATCTCGGGAGCTAATAAATTATTGCCCCAGTTTTTATAAATGGTTTCTTGAGTAGAAAGTTTCTCACCATTTTTGAAGACTTCGGTTTTTAAAGGAATACCTATCATGTTTTTTGCAATCAAAGAGTTATTGATAGTACTCGGTATGTTTGAAGCATATTGATATTTTGTTTCAGTTGTTTGGTTAGTTGAATTTGTAGTTGATACACTTGCTACGTTATAATGATTGTTATAATCATATCCATATGTAGTTACAGTTTCCATTACTTGACCGTTATCAAAATATTCAGTTGCTTTTGTTTGGTGAATATCCAGAGTACCGCCTAAAAGAAACGAAGTACGATAACCATAATTGACAGTACTCCAATTTGGAGTATAATAATTTAAATTAATTTCTGTAGAATAAGGGTAACAGAATTGCTTGTTATTTTTAATGTAAGGGTAAAAAGAAAAATTTTGGTGTAATGGTTTCTCCACTTCTATTCCAAAAGGAAACATACTGCCAATATATTGAGGCATTTCTTGAGCAATTTTTAGCGAGCCAAAAAGTAAATAACTATTGTTAATTTCTTTGATTTTTTTAAACAAACCATTTTCTTTTTTGTAGACTATTTTAGCCAATTCTAATCCTCTAATCCATTCGTTATCAGATATAGGATGGAATGGAAATTTATAATAATAACTTAAATCGCTAAACAAACTGTACTTATATGTAATTTTATCTTTTATGGAATTTTCACTGCTCAGAGTATATTCATTAACGGTATGGTAACCTAAATTATCTTTAGAATAAGACCCGAAAATGCCATTATTATTGAAGCTGGTATTGTCGTAAACGGGAAATTGTTGACCATTTAAACTTTGAACCACATATTGAATTATTCTATAGTTTGCCGTACTAAAAATATTCCCATTAGGTTCATTATTACCTTCATTTACATATGAATATAATTTTGCAAAATCTTGATTGGAATTGTTTGAAAAATATCTAATTTTTTTAATTCTATTTCCAGGCCCGTATAATTTTATATTAGAATCAAATTCAGTTTCACTCCATTGGATAAGTACTCTAAATGTTTGAGCAATTGTTCCTTCAAAATTTCCATTAGCATCTGTAATTCCATTATTCCCATTAGCATTTGGATTCCAATATGGGTCATTTGGGTCAAAAACCAATGTATAAGTTCCTGGTAAAATGTTCAGAATTGTTTGAGAACCAATAGAGCCGGTACTAATGACATAATTCTGTCCATTTGGGTTGTTGTTAATTAATTGACACGTAAATGCAAAAGGTGCATCGGATATGGTCGCATATAAATGCTCCCTAACATTTGGAGAGATTGTAATCGTTTTTTCATATCTTAATGTTGAAATGTTATAGTTAGAAGGTTCAAGATTGGATAACATTTCAGTTCTACTATTGACAGGATTTGTATTTGATATTACATATTTTAGTGGTTTAATTAAATTCGCGTCTTCAATTTCGTTATAACTTAATGGCAATTTATTTAAAACAATATTGGGTTCGTACTCAAAAGTGGTAAATCCACCAGTTGGATAGGTAATTTTCTTTAATAAACCTGATTGTACCTTTACTGGGTTTACAGCAGCATCTCCAAATTTAGTATTATTAAAATTGATAAATTGTCCTCTATTTTTTCCATTATAATAACCCCAAAAATCTATCTCATTAGAATGTCTGCTGGGTAATATTTGATTATCATATTCAAAACTATACCGCTTTTCGACTTCTACTCCAGAACTATCTTTGAATAGTAGTGATTTTAAGAATAATCTTTTTTTAGCAAATTCATCATTCATCAATGTTGCTACTAATGGCATATTGCCTACTTCAGATGAAGTAGTATACTCATAGTCAAATACAATTTCCTTTATTTTCTGACTATTGTTATGGAGTTCAATTTTAGCTAAACTATACCCATTACCTACATCTAATCTACTTTCTTCTGCTTTAAAAAATTTAATTTTACCACCATTAAAACGAATTTCTTTCAATATTTTTTGATAAGATTGAATTAAAGAAAAATGGCAAGTAACAGGTATATTTACACTAACAGGAGCATTATCCAATCCAGAAAAAACCTGATCTGTGTAAGCGTCAGTATCGCCATTTCTTCTATAATAGGTTGTTATTTCATTCTCATATTCAAAATCTACTACTTCATTTTTAGCAGTAATAATTTTTTTTATAAACCAAGAACTGTATGGAAAGTAGCCAGTATTTCCCCCATTATTGCTAATTAATCCATTTTCAGAAAAGGAAAATGAGCTCATTGTTCTTTCGCTTTCATTGATAAATTCACTACCACTCACATTAAGTCCGCCAAAAAAGTAATTATTACCATTGGGGTCAGTAATTTGAAAACCAATTATTTTGTTATTTTCGTCATATTGAGCCAGAATTTTTAGATTACTGAATTTTTGAGTTAAAAAACTGTTGCTGTTTTTATCAAAATAAAAATCGCCACTAAAAAAGTTGGTGTTAATCATAAATTTATCGGGATAATTATCGTAATCGTCAGAGGCTATATTTTCTGTGAAAATGTTATTAAATTCCTGAGTTCTTTGATTATCATTAAAATATAAACTTTGTAAAGAATTTATATTTTGAACTTTATTATAGCCATAAGGCATATCATCGGCAATTCCTCTAATTTGTCTGGAAATTAAGCCCCCAAAATTCAGGGCCCATCCAGTTCCAACTCGTGAAGCAATTTCATTTACTTGAACGCCTCTTGAATGATAACTGAGCGATATTGGAATATTGATATCGCCTGTATTCACCTCTAACAATGGAATACTAGTATTGTGTAATCCACTATATAAAGAGACTGGAACTTCATTGAATTTAAATATTGCAGAAGCTTCAGGTGATGGTGGTACAATACTGGGCATTTGTTGACCATACATGCCATTACATATGCTTAAAATAATGACTATTTGTGTTGCAATTCTTTTCATTTTTTACTTTTTAATTACTTTAACACCATCGGTGCTAACATCTGTTTTTATTTCTATTAAGTAGATTCCTTGTGGAATATTGCTCAAATCAACTGGAATAGTTTTTTCACCTGTTAACTTAATCGTTTGCATACTTCTACCACTAAGGTCAAATAGCGTAGCAGTCCCTTTTAGATATTCATAGGTAACTATGACATTGGTAAAAGAAATGGCAGGATTTGGTATGGCTTCTATTTTTACTTTTTCTTCTATTTTCTTTTCGTTATCTCTTAATTTAACAACCCAAAAATCACTTCCACCTATTGCCGTGTTTTTATCCCTTGATGCATTTCCAATAGAGGTCCCGGCTAAAATATATCCACCATCTCTGGTCTCAAAAAGTTTTTTTAGTATTTCATCTCCTTTGCTACCAACCGTTTGTGTCCAGATTTCTTCACCCGTTGCTTTAATTTTTAATGCGATGTAATCATTGATGCCTTCTTTATCTGCTTTTTTACCCACTGATTTTTGAACACTGTTTGCTGATTTCTGAGCACTTTCACTTTGTGCATAACCCCCAATTAAGAATGTTCCATCTGTATTTTCTACAATAGAAGTTAAAACATCTTTTTCTCCATGATTATAGGTTTCTTGCCACTCTATCGCACCAGATTTTCCTAATTTTAAAACCCAAAAATCAGTTCCTTTTTTATTGGATTTAGACTTTGAATTTGTGGCTCCTGAATTAGAATTACCTCCTGCTATAAAACCTCCGTCGTTTGTTTGTGTTAAGGCAAATAGTGTATCGTCTTGGTCTCCGCCCAATGTATGTTGCCATAATTCATTACCATCTTCATCTAACTTGACAATCCAGTAATCATTTAATCCAAAATTTTCTTGTGTTTTATCACCCGAAATAGGAGAATTAGAATAGCCACCTAAAATGTAACCCTTATCATTGGTTTGCTCAATACTTTTTAACTCGTCAACATATTGACCTCCCAATGTTTTTTGCCATTTTATCTCGCCTTTGGTGTCTAATTTTACCACCCAATAATCCAAACTTCCTCTGCTGTCCTCAGATTTTCCGTACTTATCTATACCCCCTTTTTCATCGGGTTCAGCTGTATTAGAACTGGATGTACCGCCTAGAATATAGCCTCCATCTTTAGTTTGTGCTATGCTTAATAGTTTTTCTTGACCAGAACCTCCAATAGTGCGTTGCCATATTTCATTCCCTTTTGCATCTAACTTAATAATCCAAAAATCTTCCTGCCCTTTGCAAGCCTCTTTTTTATCGCCACTAATTGATGAACTTGATGTTCCAGCTAATATAAAACCGCCATCATTAGCTAATTTTACACTTTGCAAAACATCTACGCCATTGCCCCCAAAACTTTTTTGCCACTCGGGAGTGCCTTTTTCATCCATTTTCCAAACCCAATAATCTAAATCCCCTTTATTGGCGTCGGCTTTATTTCCATTTTTGTTAGAAATAGAACTTCCTGCTAATAAAAATCCATAGTCGGGTGTTGGAATGGCATCGTATAAAAATTCGGCGTGTTTGCCGCCATAAGAGTTTTCCCAAAGTATGTTTTGAGAAATTGACAAAGTGCACCATTGGAGAAAGAGCACACCGTAAAATAATTTAGTTTTAGACATAAAAGAAAATTTGAAATAAATTATACAACTATAGCCACTAATTCATGCTAATAGCAGCTATTACTATTGGGTTGCAAACTAATTTTCTTTTATAATTTATTTTACGGTTTTTAGGCCTAATTTTTACGGTTTGTAATTTAGTTTGATTTTAAATAACAGTTTCAAGTATCGTAGTAATTGAGAAACCAATCAATTGGGAATTTGGTTGGTTATATGCGGTTATTTTTTTAAGTCCTTTACCATTTCAGCAATACTATTTAACGCTTCTAATATTGGCCCCTTGTCACCGTGATTTTTGCTTTCCAAAGTTTCACTTGGATTGTAGGAAACCGTTTCTACAACAATTGTGAGGATTTTTTCGTTGAGTTTTTGTCCCAATTCAGAATCCCCCAATTCCTCGATTTCCTCCTTCAAACCATAATATATTTTTGCTACGTCTTCTTTGAACGCATATTCTTGTTGAAGCCTTACGTTTTGGCTTCTTTGCCTACTAGCATATATAGCTAACCATACTGCTCCACCTAAAAATGGTAAGTTGCCCAACGTGTATTTCCACATTTCAGAAAGGTCATATTTGGTGCTTACAAATGCAATTATTGACAAGGTCATCATCGAAGCAATTGACAAAATAAAAGTTGCAACCCAAAAAATATTTGAAATATTAAAAGACTCTTTGTGCTTATTAAAAGCTTCCGCTAGAGCAACTGTACTTGCTCCTTTGAGCAATCCCTCAATTTTCTCAAATAGTTGTTCTTGTCTTTCGTGATTTGACCTATACAACGTGTCAAGATTTTTTACAAATCCTTCGACTTTTTGTTTGATGCCTTTCGTTTCAGTGCCGTCTTCGTTTTGAACACCCAATAATTTGTTTTGGTAACCAATTATTTCGTTTTGTATTCCAATGATTTCATTTTTCTTTTTTTCAAATACTTCCTTAAATTCTTCTATGGAATCGTTTAGTATTTCTCCATTTTCGTCCTCTTCAAAAATGGTTGAATGAATTCCTTGAATACTTTCTCTAATTTGCTCTAACTCTGTCTCCGTTGTTTTGAATCTTTCAATTAAAGATGGTGTTCCTTCCTTTCCAGCGATTAGGCTTGCTCTTAATTTCTCAATGGAAGCCAACGACTTTTCAGCATCTTCCTGAAATTGATTAACAATTCGTTTTAAGTACGCCTTTTGTCCCTTTTTTAGCTCTTTTTCTTCTTCTTCTTCTGCCATTGTCGTGTTGTTTTATAATCGCATCTAACAACTATGTATCCTCAATAATTCCATTATTAAACGCTTACAAATATTTACAGTCAACTGCAAGTATTTGTAAATGGATTCATAGATTTATTTGTGCTAAATTATACCCTTGAAAAATAAATTTTTACGGTTTTTGGGCCTAATTCTTACGGTTTGTAATTTATTTTAATTATAAATAATACAATTTTCAATCAAGAGGCAATTGAGAAACTATCCAATTGTGGTAATGAATTTAATAAAGAAATATGGGGTTGTAATATTAAAAATTTTAGATAAGCTCTAATGCTTTGCACTTTTCAATAAGTGCTGCATCTGTGCCTTTTTTATCAAGTAAAATATCTTTTAGTAATGCTTTTCTTTTTTCTATTGTGCTCAATGAATAGCCAATGTAATGAGGCAATTCTTTTGTTGGAATGCCTTTATGAAGCAGCAACACGATTTGAACATCAATTTCATTCCATTGAAACTTATCGTGAATGGTTTTTTGAAGATTTTTAAGTATTGAGGGCGAAATGAAATTCTCGGAGTTTAAAATTTTGGTATAAATTTCTGGAAACATTTCAAAATCAATATCATTTTTTGAGATGAAACCTTCGGGGTTAATTTTTTTATAGGTGTCAAATAAAAGTAATGGTTCTGAGTGCATGGTTAGCATTATGATAATGCAATTGGGAAACCAATTTCTTATCAATAAAGCGATATCGGTTCCAGACATTAATTTTTCTTCACGATATTCAGGAATACTAATATCAATAAGCGCTATGTCTATTGGCGTGTTTGTTTTTTGTGCTTGTACAAGAATTTTATAGGAAGAGTGGCAATCCGTTGCTTTGTTAAAAGTTAACGCTAATTCTGGTTTGGTAGATTGGATTAAATTAATGTATGCATCCGTGTTCATCGGATGATCGTCTACAACAAAAATGTTCAAATTCTTATTTTCCATGCAAACCGTAAAAATTAGGCCCAAAAACCGTAAAAAAAGACAAAAATGAAATCTAATTTGCACCAAATTTATACAAAACGTGTTAAAAACCTACATCATAGTTGATTTTTTAGTCTCAATAGATAAAAATTTGGAGGAATTTCAATCTTTTGAGGACTATCTATGTGTAGGTTATTGTAAAGATTATGCCTCAGCTCTCAATACCATTTTAACTAAAAAGCCTGAATTAGTTTTTTTTCATATGTCTGCTGAAATTCCACTCAGTCTCTTATATGAACTTAAAGAGTTTATAGAACATTTACCTTATGTGATAGTTATTCACAAGGATGAAAGAACTGCATATACGGCAATTAAACACAATGCCTCCGATTTTATACTCTTTCCCATTGAAGAGGTTGAATTGAGAAAGTCTTTGTTTAAATTTAATTTATTGCAACAAAAAAAAGCATCAGAAAAGCTTTGTGTTAGAAGCAATGGCGATTATCATTTTATTCCGCTAAATGATATTGTATACTTACAGGCTGATAATAACACAACTGATTTTCATCTTGCAACGGGAAAAGTAATTTCTGGATTTAAAACACTAAAACATTATGAGAGTTTGTTGCCTTCCTCTTTTTTCAGAATCCATAACAGTTATGTTGTCAATCTAAATTATGTAAGTCGCATCAATACAGGCAAGTCAGATTGTTATTTGTTTGATAACACTATTAAAATTCCCTTTTCCCGAACCTATAAAGAGCAAATTGAATTAATAATAAAACGTTTACGATAAGCGTTTTTGTTAGTTACATTGTAATTTATGTAATTCACTATTAGAAAGTTACCGCTTACTAAAGTCACTCTTTTTTGTTGATATTTCTTACAATCTCACGTTACTTTTGACTTGTTCAAAACAAAGAACACTTGAATTCAATTGGTTTTTTAATGAGGGAATTAGTCGAAAAAAAATGACTAAGCATTAAGAAACTGCTGCAAAAGTGCTCCCAACTTTTTCAGAAAATCATTTGTGGTGATAAATACCACATAAAAACTATTGTTCAATTTTTTAAAATGATTTTTATGAAAAATTATGCTTTAATAGCAATGGCTTCTGCTTGCTTTTTATTTACTGCTTGTACAAATGACGAATTAGATTCTCAAAATTTAAACACAAGTACATCGCTCAATCAAAATGATTTTAATCTTAGAGCAGCTGATAGCACATCATTACAAACAGATCCTGTTAAAACTAACGGAAAAGATGATTAAAATTAATTAAATAAATTTTTAAAAGCTGCAATTTATTGCGGCTTTTATTATTTTTGTTAAAATTGGTTTTCTTGAAAAAATTAATATCCATATTCCTGATTTCGATTATTTCATGTAATCAAAATGAAAAGAAACTTTCTACCGATAGTATCACAGATACTCAATTTGTTAATTCAAGTAACTCAGAAAAAAAAATAATTTTAGATTCTATTTATTTAGCTTTAGGATACTACAAAAATGATAGCATAAAGTCTAAAGCATTATTCAAAGTAGCTGAAGAGTATTATTATTTAGGCGAAAACAATTTATCATTCAAAGCAAGTGTTCTAGCAATGAATGATGCTCAGAAAAGAGCTGATACATTTAGTATAGGTAGAGCTCTTTATTATATGGGGGATTGTTTCATGAATTCACAAAGAGATAGTGCTTATTATTACTTTAAAGAATCCGAAAAAATTTTCAAAAAAATAAATAATAAAGACCGTTTAGCCAAAGTATATTTCAATAAAGCAAACTTGCTCTATTATGAAGGGAATTATGTAGAAAGTGAAATTGAGGTAATTAAAGCTTTGAGTTTATTACATGATTCAAAACAATTAAAACGCATATATCGTTGTTATTCTTTACAAGGTTCAAATCATTTAGAACTTGGTGAATATGATAAAGCATTGGAGTATTTTAATTTAAGTACTGCTATCTTAAATCAAATGAAAAAAGAGGGTTTAGAGAAAGATGCTTATAATGATTATGAAATAACTAATGTAATTGATTTATGTAATGCGTATGACAAAAAAGGTGAATATGCAAAGTCAATAAAATTACTAAAAGAGGCTTCTAAAAAAGGGAACTTTATAATTTATTCTAAATTGCATTATTCAGTACTCGGCAACCTTGCTTATTCTTTAATGAAAAATAACCAGTATGAAGAATCAAGAAATTACTTTGTTGAGTCAATAAAATTAGCTAAAAATAAGAATGACAAGTTAGGCTATTTATATAAAATCATTGATTTTGGAGAATACCATATATTAACTCATGATACAATTAAAGCTAGGCAATTGTTAGAAGAGGCATTAAAGATTTCAAAAGAACTAAATAATGGTAAAGAAATATTAAAATCATTGGACTTTTTATCAGAAGTTGATAAAGCAAATGCAGCAATTTATAGAGCAGATTATATTAGAATTAATGATAGTATTGTAAAAAAACAACGTGAAAACAGAGAAAAATTTGCGCGAATTGAGTATGAAACAGATAAGGTAGTTGAACAGAATAAGATACTATCAGACAATAATTTAAGATTGTTGTTGGTATTAACAATTTCTATTGCTATTTTTTTAATTGTTATAATTATAAGAGATAAAATTTCTAGAAAAAAAGAAATCCAGTTAATTCAACAAAAAAAACTTGCAGATGAAGAGTTACTAAATTTAACTAAAGAATTTCAGTCAGGACTTATAGAAGCCAGGATAGAAGAAAAAAACAGAATATCCAAAGAACTACATGACGGAATTGTAAATCAGATTTATGGAATTAGGATGATTTTAGGCTCCCTCAATCGCAAAGATGATGAAGAAACTCAAAAAAAGCGATTTGGGTACATTAAAGAACTCCAAAATCTAGAATCTGAAATTCGAACACTCTCACACGAATTAAACACCGATTTTTCTATGTCGGTAGGAGAATTTCCTTTTTTGATAGAACAATTGATGAATAAAAACAATGAGATTGGAAGTACGAATTTTAGCTTTACAATTCAGTCCTCTATAGATTGGAGTCAATATTCTTCTGTAGTCAAAATTAATCTGTACAGAATAATACAAGAGTTACTATTAAATGTAAATAAATATGCAGAGGCTAAATATTGTAGTTTAGAGGTTTCTGTATTAAATAAACAATTAGTAATAGTTCTAAAAGATGATGGTAAAGGATTTACTTCCTCTACAGAAACTTTTGGAATTGGTTTAAAGAATTGCAAAGAAAGAGCAAATGCTATTAATGCTCTAATTGATATTCAAAGTACCAGAAACGATGGAACAATTATTACCATAAAATTATAATTAAATTTCATTATTTACCTTCATTATACACTCAATGATTTCTAATTGTTTATAAATGCTGTTAGATATTTCACTTGTTAGGTGTACAAAACCTCTCATAAACATGGGAGGTTTTTTTATTTAATTAAATTTTTAATTAATCTTGAAGCAATAAAAAGATATTTACAATTAAATTAAAAAGCCCTGTTTTTATTTTTTATCGGAAGTTAATGGTTTTTTAAATAAATCATCGACAATTTTAGTGGTGAACAGCCTTGCACCTTTATCATTCAAATGTCCGCAAGAAGAAAAGTATTGATCTCCCTCTACTAAATGTTCGTATTCTTTTATTTCGGGATACAACGCTTTGACTTTTTTAAAGTATTCCATTCCTTTTACATTAGTACACATAGGCGTTGTTACAGCTATCAAATTAATAGAATTAGCTTTACAAATTTGTTTAATTTCTTCGAAATACCGGTTACGCAAAGGCTTTAATTTTTCAATATTATTTTTCATATTAGCATTTGGATTTTTCCCTAAAGGATAATAGCCTTGGTACTGCATCAAATTCGTTGGTTCGTTGATTAATGTTTTATACCAAGCTCTAAATCCAATTTTCTCATCAAATTTAAGGTAACGATAAAATGGCACATAGTACAATTCCATAAAATCAGCTTCGTTTTTAAAATGAGTTGTGATGGTTTTAGATTGGTGCATGAATGGCATAAAACGCCCGAAAGTACCATCATCGCGCTTTTCGTTAGACAGATTTAAATCGGTTTCCACAATGACGTTTTTAATTTTCCATCCGCGTTCTACCATTAATTTTAATAGTAAAGACGTTTCAAATAAATGCGAACCGCTCATTCCATAATTAAAGGTTTTTAATCCTTCTTTTTCAAATAATTCCGATACAAAGTGATTATTGGCTCTTGATGTTCCTAAAATAATTAGATCATAATTTTGGGGATTCGAATGCATGACATTTTCAACCTTATTTCGAGTTTCAGATTGACTAAAAACAGTGGTGTAAATAAAATCCAATGTAAAAGCGGAAAGCAAAAGCACTAGCAAAATTTTACCGATAAAGACAAAAAACTGTTTCATTAGAATTGGAAATAAATAAATTCTTTATAATCGGAATAGACTCCTAAGGCCAACAACGCCATAATAGCTATAGTGACTTTAATCCAACTTGCTTTCCCCGACAAAGGTTCTACTTTTGACCGATTGAACCATTCTACTAAGACAAAAACTATTACTACAAGTAGTAACTCAAAGTTGTATCGTTGATTACTCAAATATTGCGAATCAAAATGACAGTCGGTTATCATTTTTTGGATATACCCCATTGCTTCTGAAATAGATTTGGCTCTAAAGAAAATCCAAGCCACAGCGGTTAATGCAAATGTGCCTAAAATATTTGAAATGGTTTTTACACTACCCACATTCCAATTCATTTCAATTTCGCCCATATTAGAACGATTCTTATGTTGTAATAACAAAGGCAAGAAGTAAATTGCATTTAATAATCCCCAAAAAATAAATGTCCAATTAGCTCCATGCCAAAACCCACTCACCAAGAAGATAACGAATGTGTTTCTCACTTTCATCCATATACCACCTTGACTTCCGCCTAGCGGAATATACAAATAATCGCGAAACCAGGACGACAAGGAAATGTGCCAACGACGCCAAAACTCGGCAATATCTCTGGAAAAATAGGGATAATTGAAATTCTTTAACAGATCGATTCCAAATAGTTTAGAAGTTCCTAAAGCAATATCAGAATACCCTGAAAAATCGCCATAAATTTGGAAGGCAAAGTAAATAGCACCTAAAATTAAAGACATCGAATTCATGGATTCATAATTGTCAAAAATAGCATTAGCATACGTAGCACAACTATCAGCAATCACCACTTTTTTGACCAATCCCCAAATGATTTGATACATGCCTTCTTTGGCTTTTTCAAAATTAAAATGGCGTTTGATTTTTACTTGAGGTAATAAATGGGTAGCTCTTTCAATTGGCCCCGCCACTAAAAGCGGAAAATAACTTACAAATAACGAATAGTCAATAAAATTGCGTTCGGCAGTGATTCTTTTATAATAAATATCAATAACATATGACAAACCATGAAATGTATAAAAGGATATTCCAACGGGTAGAATCAATTTCAATAAAACAGGATTCGTTTGAATTCCGAAACCAGTTAACAAATCAGTAAAAGATTGCGCAAAGAAATCATAATATTTGAAAACACCTAAAAATCCTAAGTTAATTCCAATAGTCAACCACAACCACAACTTTCTTTTTTTGTTGGTCGTGCTGTTTTCCATCATGATAGCACTACAGTAATCAAGCAAAGTAGAAAACACCAATAAAAACAAGAAACGCCAATCCCAACAAGAATAAAAATAGTAACTCGCCACAATTAATACCGCATTTTGTGTGGTTTTATTTTTATTAAATACTAACCAATACAGTAAAAATACGATGGGTAAAAACAGGGCAAAAGATAAGGAGTTGAAAAACATTAACTGTCTCTAAATTGTTTTTGATGATTGAGTTGCCAAATATCGGGTATTTCTTTGAATTGAGAAATTTTTTAAGGAATTAGCAATAAATCTATTATTAGTTTTCTTCATTAGAAGAAACTCAACATGTTTGATTGGCTATTTTACTTAAATAATATTATTTTTTGAACCAAAAAAACACTTTAGATAAACAGTGTTTTCATTTTACACGATAATATCAATTACTAAATAATTGACTTTCCATAATTATCTAGTTTTGCTTCCTTAGCATAAATTATTTAGAATTATCTTGTAAAATTCATACCGATATAAGTTATTAAAATTCAAATACTATTCAAATTAATTAACAACCAATTAATATCTACAGATTATTTACTATGGAAGATCATAATTTTTTGCTTTTGGTTATGTCATTTGTTATTTGATTATCAATTTTTTCATGACCTATTTCTTAATGTTGGATGTGTTATTATTTCAAAACACTTTTGGCTAGAGGGTATTTTTACTAACAAAAAAATCAAAAATTTGCTTTTTTATAGCTAAAAATTTGTTATAAATATATTAAAACAACCCTAAATTTTTAAATTATTTTTTTAATAAAGTGTTTGTATACAATTAATTATAAATTATTTATACTTATTTTCATAAAAAAATAACCCCAAAAAAAAATTTATTTGTTTTTAAACTTTCAATAGAAAGTAATTTTGTGTTAATTTTTAAACACTTTATTAATTTACATTAAGTTAATCTTAATCAAATTATTAATTACATAAATTTATTAATCTTACATTACTTTAATATGAAAAATATTTTTCACGTTTTTTTTGTAACCCTATTTTTTAATTTTTCTCATTCACAAGTTTATGACGTTCAATATCAAACTCTGAATTTTGGTTCAAATAAAGTTAACAAAATAGGTAATGGTCAAAGCAATGGTAATAAAGTATTATTTCAAAACATAATTACAATTGGTGGACAATCTATTGACGCCATCGTAACAACAGTAAATGTTACAAATGTATCTTCTTTTACAGATTATGATGATGATGGAACTGATGCTCCATTTTTTTCTCCAAAGTTAACATTTGGTTCAAATGGAGGATCAATGTTGATCAATTTCCAATTTATAAAGAACGGGACATACAATAATTCAACAAATACAGGGCAGAATATAGAACTAAAAAACTTTTATATCAACACCTACGATATAGATGGGAATGGAACTAATGGTACAAATCAATATAATGAATTTCAATTATTTGCGAGTTATGAATTAGGGAACCCAACTGATTTGGAAATTCTACCTAATTTGGCGCAGCAATTAACAAAATTTAGATCTACAACCTCTTCAAATAATGGAACAACGTTATCTCCGTTGACGAGAGTTCGATTGAATTATTCTGTACCTGTGAATAATCTTAATATAAAAATTGGCGCAGAAGGTAATGGACTTGCTTATTTTTATTTAGACTTTTCTGTAGGGCCAGCATTTAATACTTCTGTTTCAGTTGCAGCACCATCAATTACAATTAATCCAAGCGCATTATCAAATTTTTCTTCATGTAGTGGAGTTGCTTCTTCTACACAAATATTAGCGATTTCTGGTGTTAACCTTACTAGTAACGTGGTGATTACTGCTCCATCAGGTTTTGAAGTTTCTTTAAATAACTCATCAGGTTTTGGACCATCTGCAACCATAACAACATCAGGTTCATTAAATTCCACTAATGTTTATGTTCGTATGTCAGCTTCTGCTTCTGCTAATCCATCTGGCAACATAACAATTTCATCATCAGGTACAACAGATCAAACCGTAACGGTCACAGGAAATGTTTCAGCTGTAACATCAGCGGGTACTTTGTCTGGTTCTCAATCGGCTTGTGTTGGTTCTACAACAACTTTTTCATCATCCGTTTCAGGAGGAACTTGGGCATCTAGTAATACAGCAATAGCTACTGTAAATTCTTCAGGTGTTGTTACTGGCATAAGCGGAGGCACGGCAAACATAACCTATACCATAACAGGTACAGGAGGTTGTGTAGACGCTACTGCTACTAGAGCTGTAACCGTAAATTCTTTACCACCTATATCGGTTACCCAAAATAATCCTTCTATTTGTGAGAATAGTGGCATAACCTTAACAACTGTTTCTGCCTCTGCCTCACAAATTTATGGCTCTGGAATTGGAACAAATCCTGTTGTTGCTGGTGCGATAGATCAAAATTGGCAGGTAGTAGCTTTACCACAAACATTTAGTAATTCGGCAACATTTGCCGCAATGAATGTAACACTCCCTTATCCTGCTAAGGTAATTAATGGAGCTGTTTTGCCAGGAATTTTTGCATATAGAAATGGTTTTAATGACGGGACGAATACCTATTATTGGATTGCACCATATGATAACGCAGCCTCTATTCAAGGGGGGAGTTACAATTGGATCGTACGCCAAGAATTTCAAGTAAATTCTGCAGGTAATTATAATTTTAGCTTTACTGGAGCAGGTGATAATGATATTTCATTTTTCATTGATGGAACTATTAATACTTCAAATCCTGAATTACCAACTATTTCTGGAGGTACTCAAATAGGAAATACTCACACTACCTTTACGAGTACAGGTACTATGACTGGGTCTGTGTTTTTATCAGAAGGGATCCATTATGCTTACATGGTCATGCAGGATTATGGAGGTTTAACTTGTGCTTTGATTTCAGGCGCAAATATTGCAGCTCAAAATACCTTTTCATGGGAATTTAAACCCGCAAGCCAAAGTACTTTTACACCAATAAATAACTCAAATTCATCTTCATTTATCGTTTCAAATTTAACGGAAACCACTACATATAAAGTAAATGTTTCCAATGGAATTTGTAACAATACTGCAGAAGTAACGGTTACGGCAATAGTTGCGCCAAATGCTCCAACAGCTAATGCAAACCAATTATTTTGCCAAGACGACACACTTGCTGTTTTACAAGCTACAGGGGCAACTGGAGAAACAATTCAATGGTTTACATCATCAACAGGAGGAACTGCTTTAGCATCTAGCACTTTATTAACTCCAGGAATATATTATGCACAAGCTGTGAATAGTAATAATTGTGCGAGTACAAGAACTGCAGTAACAGCAAGTACTAATAACGCTTTAGACTTTGATGGTGTAAATGATTATGTAAATGTAGGGGATATTATCGAAAATTTAGCTGATTTAACCATGGAAGCTTGGGTATATTGGAAAGGTTCTTCTGTAGCACATTCAGAAATTTTTACTAAAGATTTAATTTCAGCATTTGCAATAACATCTGCTAATAAATTGCATGCTAATTTTGGAAATGGAACCAGTTGGATGGGCGGATTAGACTCTCAAACTAGTATTCCTCTAAACACTTGGACACACGTTGCTGTAACAAGACAAAATGGCGTTGTTAAGATGTATATAAATGGCGTTGAAGATAATGCATCAATAACCAATAATGCTACCGGACAAAATAATGCTCCAAGAATTATTGGAGGAAAAATATATGGTGGAGGTTTAACAACTAATACACTATTTAATGGTGCTATAGATGAAGTTAGATTTTGGTCAATTGCCAAAACGGCAACACAAATAAATGCAAATCGTACTACACAATTTATTGGTAACGAATCAAATTTACTTGCTTATTACAATTTTAATCAAGGTATTCAAAACGGAAATAATAGTGCCCTATCAACGCTTAATAGTTTAGTGTCTTCTTCACAAAATGGGACAATTTCAAATTTATCTTTAACGGGCAATTTGAGTAATTTTGTGGCGGGATATTTTCCATCAATCACAGGTGATTCTACCGTTACTGAAGGAGTTACGATGCAATTAAATCATCCAATCTCTGGAGGGATATGGTCTTCTTCAGCTGCTGGAATTGCAACTGTAAATACTAGCACTGGATTAGTTTTAGGAATTTCGCCAGGAGTTTCGGTAATAACTTATACTAGTTGCGGACAGAGTACAAATTACAATATAACAGTTGTTTCTGCCAATATTCCACCTACTATAACCACAATTAATAATCCACCAACAATTTGTCCTAATACAGTAAGTAATCCTATTGATTTTACAATAAACGATGAAAATACGGCTTTAAATAATTTAGTAGTTACAGCAACATCTTCCAATACTATTCTTGTTCCAAATTCAAATATTGTAATTTCTGGTAATGGTGGAGCAAGAACTGTAGTTATCACACCCGTATTAAATCAATCTGGTACAGCGATCATTACTGTTACAGTTGCAGATTCTTATAATACAACAGCTACTACCTCATTTACAATATCTTTTAATGATACAGTTGCGCCAATTGTTAATACCCAAAATATAACAGTTCAATTAGATGCTACGGGTTCTGCAACAATAACGCCTGCTCAAATAAATAATGGTTCAACCGATAATTGTGGGATAGATACTATTCAATTTGCAAGTCAATTGGGTCAAAATTTTGTTTATGATAATTATAGTGAACTTTGGCAACCATTTGCTTCGAGTTTTAATGACGCAAAATATCAGGTAATTTATACCGCACAAGAACTTTTAGATTCTGGTTTTAGAGCTGGAGAAGACATAAGTTCAATTTCATTCAAAATTGCAGAGAAAAGAACAACTCAGCCAGTTAAGAATTTCCAAGTGGGAGTAGCATTAATTTCTAATAGTTATTTTCCTGTGGATAATGTATTCTTAAATACGCCAATCACAATTGTAAGAGCAGCAAGCGATTACAATACCATATTAGGATGGAACTCAATTACTTTCAATTCTCCAATCACATGGGACGGTACGTCTAATTTATTAGTTCAAACATGCCATTCTGGGGGATCTAGCGGAGATACAGACGGAGTTTATGTATATGATGTAACTGGCCCAAATAGAGTGATTAGTAATTATTTTAGTGATTGTACAGCTGTGAATGGTTTGTACACACACAACAGAATTCCTCAAATGTTAATTTCGGGAAGTACTTCTAAGACCTTTACATGTTCAAATATCGGACAGAACGGAGTGTTTATTGCAGTAAAAGACGTAAATAATAATTTGTCTATAGGCTCTTCAACAGTAACGGTTCTAGATACTATTAATCCTGTTGTAGTTTGCAATCCATGGACAATTAATTACAACGGTAATGACGGCGCTTATCACTTATTACCTGATTATATGGTAACTGCAACAGACAATTGTAGTGTAGCTACTATTGAGATTGCGCGTGATGAAAACAATGATGGAGTAGCAGACGGTCCATGGAGCGATAGAATTTTATATGGCTGTTCAGATGTTGGAATTAACCGTTATATTGTTCGCGTTACAGATACTTCAGGAAATAGTACAACCTGTTCAAATGTGATTACAATAAACGAGACAAATGTACCAATAGTTACTACTCAAAATATAACACTTCAATTAGATGCTACGGGTGCGGCAACAATTACACCAGCTCAAGTAAATAATGGATCAACAGATGATTGCGGTATTGCTTCATTTACAGTTAGTCAAACAAACTTTACTTGTGCCAATATCGGTCCAAATACTGTAACTCTAACCGTAACCGATAATAACGGAAATGTGAGCACAGGAAATGCTATTGTAACTATTGTCAACACATTCCCTGATTCTGATGGAGATGGATTAGCAAATAATTGTGATGATGATGATGATAATGATGGAACATCAGATATAGACGAAATTAATGCAGGTACTGACCCTCTTAATCCATGTTCATATCCTACCGTGCCTAACAATACAAATCCTGCATGGGCATACTGGTCAATTTTAGATTGTGATAATGACGGATTAACCAATGCTCAAGAATTAGCTGCCGGAACTAATCCTCTTAATCCTGATACCGATGGTGACGGTGTGATTGACGGAACAGAAGTTACCGATACAACTAATCCACTTAATCCATGTTCATTTATTTTAGCTCACCAAACTGTTACACCGAATTCAGCTTGGAACAACCTAGACTGTGACAATGACGGATTAACCAATGCTCAAGAATTAGCTGCCGGAACTAATCCTCTTAATCCTGATACCGATGGTGACGGTGTGATTGACGGAACAGAAGTTACCGATACAACTAATCCACTTAATCCATGTGAATTTGTTTTAGCTCACCAAACTGTTACACCGAATTCAGCTTGGAACAAC